>Ga0310121_10001982_pt1 | contig 20080 bp, 14 predicted proteins | sample CB27_Tmax_986_MG_FD_203504 | JGI IMG/M metagenome (GOLD analysis project Ga0310121, IMG submission 203504) | Marine microbial communities from Western Arctic Ocean, Canada - CB27_Tmax_986 | ecosystem: Environmental > Aquatic > Marine > Oceanic | place: Canada: Western Arctic Ocean | collected...
CCTGGGGTTCCGTGTCTGTCTGGGCCGCAGCCGCTGAACGTCGGTTCTTCGAGCTCATGACGGAACGGAAAAACGGAGGGAAAAGCCGGGGACGCCCCCGGAGGGGAGAAGGCGTCCGGGGCTTTTCCCGGGAGGATGGGATCAAGGGGGTGTGGGGGATACTTCCCCCACCGAAGCGGAGAATTTTTGGAGGATAGAGGAGTTGAAGTTTCGATCATTCGTTTATCCGATCGCTGGTGATGGATCACATGACGAACTCAATGTCCATTCGGGTCGGACCTCGGTAAGTTGTTGCGTTTTTGGCTCTGGTTTTGCCACCTAACGCGAGGAAGGGGGGAATCGTGCCACGAGCAAACCGTTACCCGAGGGCCGGATCTATCCAAGCGTGGCCACGAGCCGTCCACCCCGATCATCGACGACAAAACCCCGGGCTTCCTCACCAGCGGCGGAGGCTTCGGGCGGCACACGGGTCGTCACCCCGTACTCCTACCTGTGGGCAGACGAGGAAGTGACTCGCATGGCGGAGGACAAGGAGTACCTGAAGCCGGAGGTGTTCAACAAGTACGGGGCCATGGTTGTGCCCTCCGAAACGTACGAGTCATGCAACGAGAGTAGAGAAATGCTCCGATACAGTTTCGCGGCGATCTGGAGCAATCACCAGCTCATGAACAAGGCAGCCATCTGCACCGAAGTGGTACGATGGCGGCTTCCGTCCTCAAACCCTGATCTTTGAGATCGCCTCCTCTACATGATTCGGATTCTCAATTCTGTCCTTGTGATTCTCATAGTCGTTCTTTGCCCTGGTTTCCCGTCCGTCTTCTTCAGCCATTGCTTGCAATGACTCGTCCATCAGGGGGTCATACGCACTGAGATCTCTCGAAAAGCAAAGTCCCTTCAGATCTGTTTTCTGATAATCGATCGAACTGGTAACCAGTTCATCCGGTTCATTTGTTTCGGTGATCACCTTGCCGTCAGGGTCTATGACCATGCCTCCCTCGTTATTCGAGGCCAGGATGTAGTAGCCGTTCTGATAGGCATGCGTGCAGAGGGACTTCCTTTCCATGGGAGTCGTTCCTCCACCACTGGACCACAGCACCAGTTTCGCGCCTTTGAGTCGTAGTATCCGCCACGATTCCGTCATTCCAAAATCTGCGCAGATCGATCCGCCGATCGATCCGATTGGTGTATGAAACACGTCGAAGCTGTGATGTTCTTTAGAGGCAATCTCAAACAGGGCATTCACTTTACGATACCGGGCTATGATCTCCCCGTTCGGGGAGAACAGTAGAATGGAGTTGTAGACACCGCCGTCATGATGTTCGGCTGTTCCCAAACCGATATAGATCCGCAATTTCCGCGACAATTCCGAAAACTGGGGGAGATAGGTTCGTTCAATGGTTTGAGCCAAATCGACATACGCGTTTGTGAGCTGAGCTATTTCCTTTTGTTTTTCCGCCAGCCTACTTAGGTAGGGTCTGATTTGATAAACAAACATACCATCCAGAACCAATTCGGGAGTCAGGACGAGCTGTGCTCCCACGTTGTGGGCCCGGCGGATTTGTGTGACAATTTTGTCGAAGTTTTGTCTCACGTTACCCGGGTTCTGCCTGGTATTTACGGAGGCAGCGGTAACGCGAATTCTGTCCGGTGCTTGTTCAAGCATGATGAACTCCTTCTGTCTGCTTCTCGACAAGGTTCGATCGTAGCAAGCCCATGAATCCCATCAAAGCCCTTTCCCCCGCTCGCCCCACCTTCTCTCTCGCCATCGCCTTGCTCTTTCCCGTCGCGGCATACGCTGAAAAGGATCTCCAGAGCATCAAGGCCGTGCGGGCGGCAAAAGCACCGGCTGCTTGGCCGCTAGGTACGCTTCCAGTGCCCCATCAGCTGGTGGGCGACCGACATATCACCGGAGGATAACGCCGGCCTCTCATGCGGCGAGGCTGGGGTACACCCTTTACGGATTCATCTCGATCGTTTGGTTGTTGGTTCTTCCAGGCAGTATCGCCGTGGCACGTTTGGGTGTCAGAAAAATTTGGCTTTCTCTTGGTTTGCTGGGATCTGCATGGGCGGCTCTCATTTGGCTGGCACAGTTACTTTTTCCTGTTTGGTGTTTCCTAAGGCCCTGTTCGGATGCTAAGGGGTTCGTAGGATTCCACTGGATCACGAGCGAATTCGCGCGTTATCCTCGTCGTGGGCCTGAATGAAGAGACCGCTGAGTCTCGTTTTCCAGGGGGAAAACGAGATCGCGTCAATAAATAGTTGTACGAGAAGAGAAATGAATTCGATGCGGAGTGTTGTGCTGAAGAGATGGCTGGCCTTCCTGGCCATTGGATCTTGCGGAGTATGGGGAGGAGAATCCCATGCGTTGACGATTGCGGAAGAAGGCGAGGCCCGCGCCGTCATCGTGACGGCGGCGGAGGCGTCGCCCGCGGTGATCCATGCCGCGGATGAGTTGGCCCGGTTCCTTCACGAGATCACGGGCGGCGACTTTTCACATTGCACGGGAGATAGGGAACCCGGGGCAAACCTGTTGGTGGGTCCCGGGGCGGCCAAACTGGCGGATGTTGAATTCACCACCAAAGACCTGGGCACGGAAGGACTGGTCGTTCGCACCGTCGGCAACGACCTGATTCTTGCCGGGGGCGAGCCGCGCGGCACGCTCTACGCGGTCTATGCATTCCTCGAGGATGTCCTCGGATGCCGCTGGTACACGCCACACGCCGGCGTCATCCCCCGCGCTTCGACTCTCGAGATCGAGCCGCTCGATATTATTCAGCGCCCTTCGTTCGAGTACCGCGAAGTGTTTTACTCCCCCGCCTTCGACCCGGATTGGGCCGTGCGAATCAAGAGCAATGGTCAGTGTCAGCACCACAGCCTGGAAGAAAAGCACGGCGGGAGAGTGATCTACGGCACGTGGTGCCATACGTTCGGCGCACTCATCCGTGACGACGAATACCTGGAATCTCATCCAGAGTATTTTTCACTGATTGACGGGACGCGCGTTTCCTCCGGGCAACATACCGGTCAGATCTGCCTGACGAATCCCGACGTACTCCGAATCGCCACTGACAAAGTGCTTTCCTGGATCCGGGAGAGCCCGGAAGCGAAGATCTGGTCGGTCTCCCAGAATGACAACGACCGGGGCTACTGCCGCTGCGAGAACTGCACGGCGGTGGCGGAAGAGGAGGGGAGCCAGTCCGGGCCGATCCTGCGGTTTGTCAACGCCATTGCGGAGACGGTTGCCCGGGAGCATCCCGAGGTCCTGATCGACACGCTGGCCTACCAGTACAGCCTGGATCCGCCGCGGATCACCAAGCCGCATCCGAATGTCCGAGTGCGTCTCTGCACCATCAGCTGCTGCCAGCTGCATCCCTACCCGAAATGCGACCACGAGCGGAACGTGAGATTCATGAAAGCGCTGCGAGGGTGGAGCGACATCACCGACCAGCTTTACATCTGGCATTACAACACCAATTTCGCCCACTTCCTCATGCCGATGCCCGACCTCGACGAATTGTCCGAGGACATTCCCATGTACCGCCGGATGGGGGTAAAGGGGCTCTTCATGCAGGGGGGCGGCAATGATCAGTACGAGGGGCGGTTCGGTGCGGGATTCATGGACGAGTTGAAGACCTGGCTGATCGCAAAAATGATGTGGAATGCAGACAACAATCCCCGCGAGCTCATCGAGGAGTTTCTCACTGGGTACTACGGCAAGGCGGGCACGCCGATCGGGGAGTACCTGGATCTTTTGCACGCAAAGGTTCGTAAGGACAATGTTCACGGGATGCTTTGCGAAACGCCGGACTGGCCGTATCTGTCGGAGGATCTGCTGGCGCGGGCCAACCGGTGCTTCGATGCGGCGGAGAGCGCCGCGGAGTCCGAGGAAATTCTGTCCCGCGTGAAGCACGCTCGGCTTTCCATCGAGTACGTGGAGGTGCTGCAGGGGGTCCGCAGGGCCCTGGGACTGGATCGGTTGCCCGCCCAGATGACGACTCCGGACTATGTCCGCGCCCTGCGCGAGCCGCCCGGAACCGATCCCAAGGTCCGGGCGGCCGAGAAAGCCGGAGCCCTCCACCGCCTGGAAACCTTCATCGATCGTTGCGAGGCCGATGGCTTCACCCACTTCGGGGAAGTTCCCTACACCGTACGCACCTATTTCGAGGCGTTGGCCGCCCCCCTCCGGCCGCCCCCGGATTTGGAAGAGCCCTAACGCCGGTAACGTCCCGGAAAGCACAGCCTTGCCGTTGGAAGCCCGATGTGATTAGAGCCGAAAATCGCGTTCCCTCATTGATCCTCCTCTCGCTATGAAGATCGTGGCGACGATCAATCCTCTCGCGTCTTCGTGCCCCGTCTTCGTCCCTCTATTCCGCGGAGGAATCGGTGCACGAAGGCGGAGCACGATTTTCAATTGGGTGTGATGCAGGATTGTCTCCGTGGAGCAGGGGAAAGTGATGAAACCTCCGAATCTTTGTCCCGTTTTTGTCTGGATATTTGTCGTTTCGACTAGGATCAGGACAAGGATCGAGACGAGGATTGGACCGAGACTATCTTCGTCGTGATTTTTGCCGGAATCTTTTTCGATCGGCAGTAACGATGTAGTATGTTGATGTCGTTACCAACCCCATTGAACTGCTATGACGAAGGCTTTCCCCAGACATTTCGAACGCTACGTTGCCATTGGCGATAGCTCAACCGAAGGGCTCAATGACCCCGACGGCAACGGTGGTTATCGAGGTTGGTCGCGCCGGCTTGCCGGACGTATTGCCGGTGTTCAGGATGGTCTGCTGTACGCAAATTTCGGGGATCGCGGACTCACGACACGCGAGATCCTCGACCGGCAACTCGAGCCGGCCGCTTCCATGCAACCCGATCTGGTCAGCATTTTTTCTGGGACGAATGACGTCTTGAGCCGACAGTTTGATGCGAGTTCGATCGAGCGCGACATGGAGCACATGCAGCGGCGTTTCATTGAGACCGGCGCCACGGTGCTCACGTTCACCCTCCCCGACCTGACCCCCACCATGCCGATGGCACGCTTGATCGCGCCTCGCATCCACGCGATGAACGATGCAGTTCGAAGCGTAGTCTCGCGCACGGGCGCAAGCTGGGTAGATCTGGCCGCCTACCCTGTCGCCACCGACATTCGACTGTGGCACGAAGATCGAATCCACGCCAACGCCTGCGGGCACGCGCGCATTGCCGACGCACTGGCGTTTGCTCTCGAGTTGCCCGGCACGGACGACAGTTGGAGATTAGACCTGCCGCCGCCGGCGCCGATAACCTTTGGCCGGAAGTTGGCAGCTGAAGCATCATGGACGTGGCGTTACCTGTTCCCGTGGATGGCGCAGAGTGTACGAGCCCGTATCAAAGGGAAGAAGCTTGCGACCCGACAACCGAGTCTGGAGCCGGTCGAACACAGGTTGTAGCCCGCATCTTTCGGTGCGCCACCACTCTTCCTGCTGCGAACGCGGATGTCACGGCATACTGCGTACGTAACAGGAATTCGTTTGAATATCTTCGTCATTCTGATCTTCTGATTGCCGGGGGCAGGGGACCCACGGTCCTGATTTCCACAATCGATGGTCGCCATCGGAAGATCTCGTCGAATCTTGAAGCGATATTGAAAGAGCAGCGATATGTGTCGGTTCTCGATGGTGTTGATCATTCCGCCAGAATGGGTGCCCTTTTGGGCTACGGAAGCGTGTGTGCAAAACTCGAATACCCATGCGGCAGGCGGGAGAATGCAGAAGTATCGCGAAGGCCTCCTGGTCACGATCGGGGATTTCAATCAGCATGAGACCGGTGATTCAAGCTTGCTGACCGGTGAACGTACAGAGTTTGGGAAAACGTTCCAGATCCAGGAAAACGGTACCGCGAAGATGTTTTCGAGGGGGCACCGCAACCCGCAGGGTCTATTCGTAGATGATGAACTGATTCTGTCCACCGAGCACGGGCCCAAAGGGGGCGATGAGCTGAATCTGATCGTGCAGGGGGAGGACTACGGGTGGCCGGTCGCATCCTACGGATTTGAATACTACCTCGAGGATAACTATCAACGGCCCCACCTGCCTGCGTTCGCTGAACCGCTCTACTATTTCACCCCGTCCATCGGGATCAGTGAGATTACCAGGTACTCGGGCGAGGAATTTCCAAGGTGAGAAAATCTTTTTCTCATCGGGAGTCTCCGGCGACAGGCACTCTTCATCGCCCACCTTGAACCGGAAAGCCATGCGATCCGCCATCTGGGTGAGTTGCATCTGGAGCGACGAATCCGGGATATCGCAGTGGAGAGTACGGGCCGTGTATGGATTCTGACAGACGATGCGAAACTGCTGCGGCTAACACGGTCTGTATTTGATTTTTGAAACTGTGGATCCTTTCTGAATTTTGTGGGTAGGGTCTTTGCATCTACTTAAACAGAGCGCCCCACCGAGCTCCGCTGGGTTGAGCGAATCATTGTGCACTATTTCGCAACTTGATTACGTGTAATTCTTTGTCACCCGTGTGCAACCTGGAGTAGTTTGAAATCCTGCGCCCCACCGGCCGGAAGCCGGAGGCGACTACTTTGGGGCGTCTGCGGCGATGGGCATGTAGTTACCGTAGAATGTGTCGAATTTTATTTCGATCGCCGCCGTAAAGTCACCGTCGTTTTTTCGTGGGAACAGGGCTTTCGGTTCCACCTCCAGGTACAACCAGTCACTCCAAATGAGGCGGCAAAACACAGCCGAAAGTCCGTAGCTTTCAACATAACCTGGGTCCGTGTGGCCGTGTACGTATGCAGCGAGCCTGGCGGCCCTCTTTCCCCGATTGAAGGCGCGGTACCACGTGAATCTTTGGCCCAGGTCAACTCCTTCGCTGAACTTCGCCAACGTCGCGAGGGTGGTGGTTCGCAACAGGCGTTGCTCCCTGATGCCAAGATCCAGATCAACGCGCCTCCGGGTTCCGAACCCGGGAACCTTCCGCCTCCTGATCAAACCGAACATCCTCGAAGAAGGCATCGAACCTGTGGGCCGCATCGACCACGGTCCGGGAAAGTGAATCGTGGGAGCTTTCGATCCAGGTGAAACGGCCGTCTTCTTTGCCTTCTTCCTCTAATTCGGAGGCGTTGAGGGTGTACGGGGATTGAAGAATAGCCGTCGCCAAAATAAGGTGAAATATCTGGAACCGGGCCAGATCTGCGTCAATACCCATGGTTGCGACACCTATTTTGCGCGAAAATCGCCAATTTGTAGAGCCAAATTGTGCTCACGAAGGTCCTTTAGGGTGAATTATTTCTGGACAGGACGGCAGGAGAGCAACGATTTGTCTCCTCTCTTGCCATGAACCGATGTGACTATGTGGCGTTCCGAATATTCCAAGAAGGTGGATATGAGTGCAGATGCAAAAATTGAAGAACTGGGATTGAAACTGCCGCCGGCCCCGCAACCAATGGGGGTCTACAAGCTGATTGTGATCATCGGTAACATGGCCTACTTATCCGGACACGGCCCGGTTCTGGACGATGGTTCGATGACGACTGGACGAGTTGGCGATGATATCGATTTGAACGGTGGCCATGCCGCGGCGCGCCAAACCGGTCTCGCCTTGCTGTCGACGCTCCAGGCCAATCTTGGTTCGCTGGATCGCGTAGTACGAGTGGTAAAAACGCTGGGACTCGTCAATTGCACGAACGATTTTGCGAAGCAGCCCCATGTGATCAATGGATGCAGCGATCTATTTGGAGAAGTTTTCGGACTCGAAAATGGCGTTGGGGCGCGCAGCGCTGTCGGCACAAATGCGCTGCCCGGAAGTATCCCCGTCGAGATCGAGATGATCGTCGAAATTTCGAGCTGACCGAAAATCCAGCAACGAAAATTGCGAAAGCTCAAAACACCAAAGTTGCAACCAGGCGACTTGAACCACGGTAGGCATGAAGTTAACGGAGCCAAAAAAAATATTCTGCCGTCAATGATTCTGCCATCTACAGCGGAAATCGGAGAAATGAAGTTGGCCTATGCGTTCCGAATCCCTGCTCCCCATGGTGTACTCTTAATCACCATTCTACAACACCAGCGCCGCGGCTCTGAGTGAGTTGGCCATGTCATCCTGCGGAGCCGATGGTGGTGAATGAGTCCGGTTTGCCGCCCACTGCGGAATGAATTCCGAAACGCCTGAACGCGGAATGAATTCCGCGCTACCTACACAGCGCATTGCACTCCGTGGTAGAAAGCTGCCTTGGTTGTCTACCGGCCTTGATCGGCAATTTCCTGGCATTTCAGGCAGAGTTCGGCGGCCTTGAAGGCGCGCTCCTGGGTCATCGCGTTCTCTGTTCTATTCAGGCAGTCCAGCACGAGCTGCCCGAAAAAGGAAAACCCGACTTTTCCATTCACGTCGAAATTTTGCTCGCCGTTTCCATTGGCCAGGTACACCTGGTTTCCCGGTCTGTCGGATGCGATTTCCAAGTATTTGCGCAACTCGATGAAGCCGTCTGTCCCCATGATGATGGTGCGGCCGTCGCCCCAGGCGCGCAGGCCGTCCGGGGTAAACCAGTCGACCCGATAATAGAAGGACGTCCCGTTGTTGCCGACAAGGGATGCCTCTCCGAAATCTTCGAGCCCAGGGTGTTCCGGATTGTTGAAATTTTCCACCCTGGCGTAAGTCACGTCTGCGTCGATGGCCCCCGTATAGTGCAGAAACTGCTCACATTGATGGCTCCCGATGTCACATAGAATTCCGCCATACTGCGCCTTATCGTAAAACCAGTCCGGCCGGCTTCCCGGTTTGCCGTGTCGATGCGGGCCCAGGCCGATGACGTGGAGTACCCGGCCGATGGCGCCCTGCTCGATCAATTCGCCCGCGTACATGCCGCTTTCGGTATGAATCCGTTCCGAGTAGTACACCATGTACCGCCGACCGGTCTGGCCGGCGACGGCTTGCGCTTGTTCGAGTTGTTCGAAGGTGGTGAACGGACACTTGTCGGTGAAGTAGTCTTTTCCCGCCTCCATCACGCGGCAGCCGATGGGTCCGCGCAGATTCGGAATCGCGGCGGCGGCAACCATTTGAATTTCGTCGTCGTCGAGGATCTCGTCGAGGGAGCGGGCAGGCTGCACGGAGGGGTAGGTGGCCATGAACTCTTTAACTTTCGCCGGGTCCGGGTCGTAGACCCATTTTAACTCGCCGCCCGCTTCCTCCAGGCCGTTGCATTGGCCCCCGATATGCCCGTGGTCCAGGTGTGCTGCCGCGAACTTGAATTCCCCGGGTTTCACAACCGGTGCGGGTTTGCCTTTTGGTGCAAATTTTGATCCATCTGCCTGTTGGGTCGTCATGGTCTTCTCCATTCAGGTTTGTCCGCGTATGTCCTTCCATCGGGTCCGGACGTAGGCATTCATATCGTCGAGTTGCGCTTCGATGCTTTCCACCAGTTTGAACTGGGCGCGGCACCGGTCAAGATTGTGGTGCTCGCGGTGAATCTTGAAATAATGGTCTCCGGATAGATGATCGGTGAGAAATCTCAAGCCGATTTCGTAGGTGATTAGTTTACCCGAAAAGGGAAGTAGAGCGACTTCGTCATCGGTTAGAAAGGCTGAGGCCCCCTCCAGGTATCCATCCACGAGCGCTTCGAACAGAATCGGCTTCATCTGCACCTGCGAGAGGTCGAGTTCATCCTCCGCCGCCGGGCTGGTAGCCGTGCGGACCATGTCGCCGAAATCGAAAAGAACCGAGCCGGGCATTACCGTGTCGAGGTCGATCACGCAAATCGGATTTTCGCTCGTTTCATGAAAAAGGACATTGTTGAACTTGGTGTCGTTGTGAACGATCCGCTCAGGAATCCGGCTCTCTTCCATGCCTCCCATGACAACACTTGCATCTTCGGCGCGGCTACGAACGAATTGAATCTCCGTTTGTGCCGAGGAAGCACGTTGTTGCGTATCGGCACGGACCGCCGCCTCGAAATCCAGCAGGCGCTTGGGCGTGTTGTGAAAGTCGGGAATCGTTTCAACGAGGCGGGGCCCGGGGAGATCAATCAGGTCGGACTGAAACTTTCCGTAGGCGCGGGCAGCCCCGTATGCGATTCGCGGAGATGGGATCACATCATAGGATCGCGAATCGGGAACATAGATATACATGCGCCAGAAATTGCCGGCATCGTCTTGAAAAAACGGCTCGTGTTCGAGGGTCGGAACCAGGCATAACGTGTTTTCCTCTTTGGCGGAGGATTTTGAGGACAGATGGTCCGTCACTCGAAGCACGTTGGCCATCACCGTCGCAGGATCGGTGAAAATATCATGGTTGATTCGCTGGAGGATGTACCGCGATGTACGCGAATCATCCTTGGAAATGACAAGATACGTGTCGTGGATATGACCGCTTCCGTACGGGCTGGTGGACACAGGACTTCCATGAATTTCGAATCGCTGAACAGCGCTTTCCGGATCCCTCAAAACTTCTGCCACTCGGGTTTGTTGGCATAGACGAATTGATAGTATTCGCGTCGCTTCAGGCCGGCGGCGGCCGCGTCGTCGATGAGGATGCGTGTTGCCGGGTGCATTTGAAGAATGGAGCCGGGTACCATCGCGGTGAGCGGGCCCTCGATAACTTCAGCCACGCTTTTCGCCTTGCCTGACCCGAATGCAAGGAGCACACACTCGCGGGCTTCCATGATGGTTTGAATTCCCATGGTGATTACGTGCCGCGGAACCTCGTCCGTCGAGTTGAAGAACCGCGCGTTGTCCTCCCGCGTCTGTTGAGTCAGCGTTTTGATTCTGGTTCTGGATGCCAGGGATGAAGTCGGTTCATTGAAGCCGATATGACCGTCCCTCCCGAGCCCAAGGACCTGCACATCAATGCCTCCGGCGGACCGGATGGAGTTCTCATACGAAGCGCATGAAACCGGAATGTCACCCGCAATGCCGTCCGGAATATGAATCGATTCTGGAGGTATGTTGATGTGTTGAAAGAGATTCTCCTGCATGAACCGCGTATAGGACGCAGGATGATCCGCCGGCAGGCCGACGTACTCATCAAGGTTGAACGATGTGACTCCGTTGAATTCCAGTCCCTCCTCCCGATGCAGGCGGATCAATTCCGCATAGAGTTTCAGTGGGGTGGACCCGGTGGCCAGTCCCAGAACACAATCGGGTTTCTGGCGCACCCGGCCGGCGACAAGACGCGCCGCAACCCGGCAGGCTTCCTCGGGCGAAGATTGGATGATGACTTCCATCAGGCGGGATGCGGGGTTCGGGGCGCGGGGCGCGGGGATTGAGCTTCGAACATCGAAGTGCCGCAGGTCTTCCTCGTCTTCTTTAGATGTTCAGTGTTGGAGCTTGGACGTTCAAACTCAGATGCCTCGAAAAATCTGACCGTAGTAAGAGCCCGCACTGGAACCTGAAACCTGCCACCCACTTCCTTACTCCCTGCCAAGTTGCACTGAAAGTTTTTCGCGTACATCGTTCTCAAATCGCTCCACAAACGACAACGTATAATCCAAAATGTCGATCGTACCATTCTTTGATAGCGGCGTGAGGTCCATTGCAAACCAGATTCCATCCTCCGCGTCGACTTCATGAGGCTGGTGATATGTCGCGTTTGCCAAACGCCTTCCTTGACTCGCCAGATCATACCGTTTGCCTCCGGCGATCTGCGATTCGAAAATGCTGATAAGTTGATCCGCCAGTGGTGCGCGGTCACCGAGTCCGAGGCCCACTTTGTCCTTATCCAACATCCAGTCAAGCCCGCGCCATACTTCGCAACCGAGTACCCGGTCCGGTCGGGCATCGGGCGGAAGTTCACGAATCGCCCGGATTGATTCGACGCATACGGCGATGTGCGTCTCGTGTTTGTCCGCTGGATTGTGAACGTATAAAAAGGACGGTTGCGCCGCCTGGAGGATCGCCGCAAGATCTTGTTGAAGGATGTGGTTCGATGGGTCCTTCACTTCCTCGCTGGGGTGCAGTAATTGGATCATGGCGCTGTAGCGTCCGATTTCCGCTGCGCGCTCCTGCTCGCGGATTCGGGTATCCCTCATGTGGTCGTCGGTGAATTCTGCGAATTGTCCTGCGCGGGCGCTGCTGCTGCCGTCCGTGCAGGTTACGCCGGTAAAATGTTTTTCCGGGTTGTCATAGCACTCGGAGATCCCGTGAAATGCCATGATTTCCAGGTCGTCTTGATGGGCGCCTATTCCCAAATGGGTAGTCCGTTCCAGCGCCGAGACCAGTGTCTCGTCGTTCGGGCCCCAAATTTTCGCGTCGGGTCTAGAAAATTGCATGTGCGCGGAGCACCGTAGGAGGGGAGGATTCGCGAGTCAATTTGAATATGGACAACCGTCGTTTTCAGGAGCCGAGTAGCACGGGTATCAGGCCCGTGTAGCGGAACCCAACCGAAACCCAACCACACAATACACCTTTTCCCCCACGTCGAAGCAAGAATAGAGGTAACGAGGGTTGGGTAAGGAGATTGCCCAATTCGCGCTCAATCCTTTTTTCTTTCCTCATGCTGACACGGGTCGGATCCCCGTGCCACGCTGAGGTCGCGTGCTTGTGGTTCCGCTACACGGGCCGGAGGCGCAGTACCACGGAGGAGGTTCCGTGGTTGAGGCGCCTCTATATTATGATTCGACGTACCTATTCTTCCGTGCGAGGATCTTTTCGGGAGAGTTGTTCTTGAACTACCTTGTCACCGGCGGTGCCGGATTTATCGGCAGCCATATTGTTGAGGCTCTTGTCGCCAAGGGCGATGGGGCCGTGCGTGTCATCGATAACCTTCGCTCAGGACAGGCACGGAATCTCGACGGAATGGATGTGGAGTTCGTGGAAGGCTCGATCACCGACGAAGCGCTTCTCGATCGGGCGGTGGCAAATGTCGATGCGGTTTTCCATCTCGCCGCGATGGTCAGCGTTCCTGAAACCATGAAGTATCCCCGGGAGTGCATGGAAATCAACACCCTCGGGACCCTGCAGCTCCTCGCCGCCGCCCGGCGGCACGGGGTCCAGCGAGTCGTATTTTCATCAACCAGCGCCGTGTACGGCGACGATCCGGTACAACCCAAGCTCGAGTCGATGAATCCCCAGCCCTTAAGTCCCTACGCAGTCAGCAAGCTGAACAGTGAGATGGCAGTGCGGATCCTGGGAAAGCAGTTGGGCATTCGCGCGGCCGCGCTGAGATATTTTAATGTCTACGGTCCCCGCCAGGATCCCAAAAGCGCCTATGCGGCGGCGATCCCAATCTTCGTCGCCCGCGCACTTCGCAATGAGGACATTGTCATCTATGGCGACGGAGAGCAGACGCGGGACTTCGTGTTCGTAAAGGATGTCGTGCAGGCAAATCTGCTGGCCCTCGAAAAGGGGGAGGGGATATACAATGTCGGTGCAGGGAGCACCGTTACAATCAATGAACTGGCGCGACAGATCATTGCGATGACCCGGTCGAAATCAGAGATCATCCATGCCGATCCACGTCCCGGTGACGTGAAACATTCCAGCGCGGATGTTACCCGCATGAAAGAAATCGGATTTGAACCCAAGGGGGAACGGGACGAAGCGCTGGGCCGGACCGTGGATTATTTCATGTCCAACTCGTGAAACGGCTTTGGGGCGTTTAGTATTTAATCTCTAGTTTTAGCATCGCAGATTCCCACTGCCAAGACGGCAGAGGATCTTGCCCGGATCGCCCGGCCCCACTTTCAGAAACCCGTCACGGTGCGAATCCTTTCCCCCGTCGTGGTCGAGGGTTCGGTCCGCAAGGAAATCAAGATCAAGTCGATCGACGCGACGGTGCCGGAGTAACCTGCGTAGGGAGAATTAGGCGATGAAGCAGATTCTTATTTCAGGAAGGGCGACAGGAATCCCGGGAATCGTCTCACGGGGTCGGGGCATCTGCACGGAGAAGCCCTTCGCTCTTCAACTCGGCCCAGAGTGACGGTGGGATCGGGTGACGAAATGCGTCAACGGTAGCGGAAATTTGTTCCGGCTTGAATGCGCCGGGGATCACGGAGGCTACCGACGGATGACCGAGGGGAAACTGGATGGCGGCGGCCGGTAACGGGACGTTGTGACGGGCGCAGACGGTCTGTATGCGCCCGACCTTTTCCACGACCTCGGGGGTTGCGTCTTCGTAATTGTACTTGGCTCCTTGCACCGGGCCGGTTGCCAGGATGCCCGAGTTGAATGCGGCGCCGATGACGATGCCGACACCGTCGGCGGCACAGCGGGGCAATTCCTCGTCGAGCGTATCCTGCTCCATCAGGGTATACCGCATGGCCAACAGGAAGAAATCCAACGGCACCGCGTCGAGGAATCTCGGTATGGTGCCCAGCTCATTGACGCCGGCTCCGACGGCGCACACCAGGCCGTTGCGCTTCAATTCATCGAGGGCGCGCCAGCCGCTGGTAACCAGTTGCGTCATGTGTCCCTGCACGGCGTGATCGGTCCTGTGAAACATATAGTCCAGGTCGTGAATGACCAGGCAATCGATCCACGGTATCCCCAGCCTCTGAATGCTGTCCTCGTAGGCCCGCATGATGCCGTCGTAGCTGAAATCGAAGACATCGTCGAAGGGTAGTCCGCCCTTCCGCGGGTTCGGCCCTGGCGGCGCGTCGCGGCGCTGGGGCCGTAGCACCCGCCCCACTTTCGTGGAAAGAGCAAACTGGTCGCGCGGCAGTCCACGCAGAAACGTGCCCACCCGGTGCTCGCTCTTCCCCATCCCGTAGTATGGCGCTGTATCGAAGTACCGTATCCCCCCATCCCAGGCCGCCTGCAAGGTCGCGTCTGCGTCCGCGTCGCTGATCCTGAAGAACAACTCGCCGAGTGGCCCGCAGCCAAAACCGAGCTGCGACACGGTCGGGCCGGTTGCTCCGATTTTTTGCTTTTCAGTCGGGTCCATCTAGGTTCAAATTTGGGTCCATCTAGGTTCAAATTTCGAATGGCGCTGGTTTAAACCAGTATATGGGTAATCTTTATGGTAAGCTTAATTAGAAGCAATACGAATTTGACCTGCTCTGATGCGTATTTCAGGGGCGCGGTTGGGGTCCCGAGCGCCGTCTGTGTCGGAATTGGCGGTGCTTTGACCGTTCGCCGGCGGGTTCATCGTGAGTTCCACGTTCTCCGCGCGGTCAAAGAATGTGTCGTCGATGAACCGTTGCTTCCTGGTTCCAAGTTTTCTCATTTTACAAATTCATCCGGCTCATTTTCCCTATCCTGCAACGCGCCGTATTCCTCGCCAACATAGAACGTGGCCTTGTACCTGTCCCTCACGATGGTGACCAGGTAGAGTCCGTTTCGCGTGGCGCGATTTTTCCCGATCGCGTGCTTCCTTCCATACCGCAAAGCCACTCGGTGTTTCGATTGCCGCAACCTGTCATGCCATTGCGCGCACAGGAAAGCTTCGGAACCTGAGGTTTGGAAGTAATAGGATTGCGCGACAGGAACGTTTCGTACGATTTCCGTGCCGGGTTACCGTTTTGGTGGTGCCGCTTCACGAATGACGGCGCCGTGCTCGTCGTGCATGACCAACAGCGCGAAATTCTCGACCCCGTCCAGATCGCTGGTGCTTAACGAGACATAATCGAATTGGCCTCGAAGATCCGTGTAGCCGTCTTTGAAGAAGCGGATTCTGCCGTCGGTCGTCATGCGGGCATAAACCTTTACATAGGTTTTCGGCAGGGGCTCCCGGGATTGTTTTCGCGTCACATGCACAATGCCGTAGTTCTCGATGACATGCAGCGAGAGATCGTTTGCATAGTATACCTGCGACTTGCTGATGCCGCCGGCCGTGGCCTCGACCATGATGTTTTTCCCTTGGAATTCGTCGGGCAGGTCAAATGACACGGCGTGTTGGGTCTCCGGCAATTCAACCTCATCTACGCGCCGCGGGTTGATGTAGGCGAAGTGTCCCCTGTCATCCCGCGCGAACGGACTTTTTGAAAACAAGAGTTCTATATCCATTGGGTAGTAGCTCAACGTGCAGGCGGTGAGGTTCTGGTAGTCCATCCGAATTTGCCCGTCTTCCACCTGGAATTCAAGGGACGGTTCGGTGGCCGCGAGCCGTCCCTGGAGCTGTTCGCGGTCCCGTTCATCCGAGATCGTTGCTGTTTTGCCCGAAAGCTCGGCCAATTGCGTTCCGGCGTCCGCAAACCTTTTTCGCCAGGCGGGTACGGGATGATTTGCGTACTGATCGACGATCGCGCGGGCATCGTCCACCGCACCTCGGTAAAAAGCCACGTACAGTTTGAGATAATCGTACTGCAGGGCTTCGTGCAGGTCCTCCCGGCGAAGAGAATCGAAGAAGGCAATCGCCTCATCCACCCGATCCTGCAGCAACAGGTAATAGGCAACGCCAAGCCGGTCCGCCGGATCCGGGCTCTCCTTGTAGCGCAGGACATTCATGAACCGGTGATACTGGTCATAGAACCGGTCATTAAGAATTTTCCGGTGTTTCCCCAACATGTGCACGCGTGCATTGACGAGGGGTTTGTACTCCATGTGCTGGTAGGTATGGCGGGCGACCGAGTCGACGGTCAGCAGGGGAGAGACGAGCCAGGCTCCACACCTCGACGCGAATGCGCTGTGCCGCAGATACTCCCGCGCTGCCGGCAGTTCGTTGTGGAGTAGCGCATAGGACCAAAGCGTCTGATTGAAGGCGCGCCGCGTAGACAGCAACCGGATGAATGTTTGAAAATCTTTCTGCTTCTTCATTCGCCAAGCGATTTTCGTCAGGTCGAGCCGGTGAATGTTGTGGGTATTCAGGTAGTTGACGACCTCGTCCGTGCTTCCGTTTTGTGAAACGTACTCCCACGACGCGGTGTCGATGGAGCTGAGCTTACCGACCACGTGAAACGAAATTCCCTCCGCGGAGGCCACGAATCTGTCCCCTAACGCAATGTGCGCAGGGTAATGCCTGAAGTCCCCGTCTTCCGGGAAGTAGAAGTGGTACTCGAACTTAAAGGTGGAATAGGGTTCGAGGTTGATGGGGACGGCGCGAGTGAAGAATCCGTTCTGAAGCGGCAGGGCGCCTTCGGGGATCTGGGCCAGAACCCGCAATTTCCGGCGCGTCGAAGTCGGGTTCGTCAGCACGATCTGCGCACCGTAGGCGGTGCGGACGAGAAACTCGTCGGTCACAAACTTGTCGTATTTCTCGTTTCCTTCGAATCGGTACCGATCGTCCGCCCGGAAGAAATTTTCGCTGACCAGGAGAGGTGTCGCGTCGCCTACCGGATCTCCCCGGCGGATCTCCTTAACCGCAATCAGAGCGGGGCCCGCGACCTTGAGGGTAAAACCAAGTCCTTCGGTTTCCGTTTCATGCTCCGGGGCTTTGAATGGCAGGTCCAGTACGGACAGGGCCAGGATCATCTCGGCAAAATTGCCCGAGGCGTGAATAAAGTTGGGGGAGGTGAATGGTCCGTTTCCATCATCCCCTGCGTAATCATTCCAGAATGCGTTGACACGAATGAGTTCCGCGTTCTGCTGCTCGATTGGGAGTTTGTAGTAATTGTTTTCTACCCATTCTTCTGTCTTGTCGAGTTGCCGGAACAGTGCCTGTACGGATCCTAATTCTCTCTCTCCGAGCGCGTAAAATGCATCTTCGCCGTCAAAAACAGCTTCCTCCTGATTGAAAGTGCGCATGACTCCGTCCGAGCGGGAAATTTCGGAGGTCCGCTGTGCCGGCTCTAAGGCGGGCGCGAATCTGGCTACGGTATCCACCCCCGGGGCATTTCTGATGACAGGATGAGAGCCGCCGGAGGGTTTGGCCATGCTTCGAGATGCCCGTACTTTCTTTTTGGCGGCATCTTTTGCGTCTTTAATTCCCAGCCTGTCCGAAGTTTCCATTGCCGAACCGCGCAATGCGGTGTTCAGCAGATGGTCCAGTGCATCTGCGTCCGGAACGATGAGATCGAAGCGGTCCTGAGTGTCTCGCCGAACATTTTCAAGACCGGGCGATTCGCGTTGCGCCAGCAATATTCGCTCCACCGCGTTTAGTCGGCCGAAGGCCCAGGCATCGACATATCCGGACAGGTCCTCACCGAGCAGCCACTGGTCGAGAAAGGTTTTGTCCTTCTTGTTGGCTAGATACGGCTTCACAATCGTGTCGAAGAACGGTTTGTCCTTGTGAAAAAGAAAGAAGCTCAACTCGTGGCACGCGTGGCGCGAGTATACATCGTTCTTTTCACTGGCTTCCATCTCGTGCCAGCGCAGTAGAAATCGGAATTCTTCCAGGGCGGGGTTCTCGCTCAGCGTGGCGTACAAGTTGAAAACCGCGGGAAGTGAATCGTAGAGTTCCATCGCGGAGGTGGTGAGGTCCACGAGTTTGAACTCTTCTCCGGTACCCCGTGCCGCCACCGATTTCTGTTCCGTGAAATGTACATCGGGATCAAGTCCCGCCAGTAATCGCAGATCGCGCGCTTCCGGAGCCTTTCCCTCCAGTGACGATTCACGATAGGCGACCGTCAGCGGGTCAACCGCGACGACGTGAATCTGGGTGCGAGGTCCAAGCTCGTTTCGCTTGATCGTGACCAAGCCGTCTTCGTCCGGTTTCAAGTTCGTCAACAGAAGAGAAGGCGTTTGCAGGAAGTCGAGGTTTACGCTGTTGGCTTGCCGGTCGAGTCCAAAGTGGTTCCTTTGCAAAACCTTCTCGGCGAAACTTTCCAAGGGCATGGCCACGTCATCGAACGCCTCCCCTCCAGCCGCCTCATCTTTCGCCGTTTGCGTTTTTCGAATACTCCATGGATTGAGCAGGAGTTCGGGTCGATTCAGCATATTGCCCGGGAACTGCTTCGCATATCTCCGGTCCAGGATGTAGCGGTACTCATCGCCGATATTGCGCTCCGCGACATACTGCGATTCAGGAGGAAATAGCTTGAACGCCTGTTCGCCGGGGGAACCGGCCGTCAGATGATCGAACAAGCTGTACCCGGGGATGAACTGCGTGGCCACGACGTGAATGCGGGTAAATGAAGTGGGATTCAGCACCCGGATCCTGATCTCCTTGTTGTCGATTTCAAGGTCCGCCAACTGGAGAGGATCGGGGATGCGGCGCTGCAGGATTCGTTGCGGTGAAAGAATGAAACCGTGATCCAAGGTGCCGTCGGTGACGCGCACCCTGGTCTTATGATTCGAGTGTTTGAACGTCAGTTCGTAATTCCCTGCCGGCAAATCATCCACGATGAGAAAGCCGCTATCGTACCGCAGGTGGCTTGTGCGGTCGGTGACGTAGGTTTCCCCGCGCAGTTCAAGCAGGGAGTAGAGGAGGCGGGGGTCTCCATTTACCGGGCCTGCGTAGGGGATTAGGATCGGTTCTTTCGTGCCGGCATGCAGTGAAGGCGAGTAGGGATATCGGTCCCGGATCATGTGCCAGATCCGCCCGCCGCCGGTGGACGTTTTCGCCGTCAAATACGTTATGTCGTCTAGCTTTCCAAGGTCGATCATGCCGGTGTCGTCCGTCTGCAGCGTCTGGTGGACGGTCCGCTTGAAGTACCGATGCTTGAATTCAAGGTTCACCGGGGTGTCTGCCTTTGGTTCGCCATTCTTTCCCAGGACATACATTCGGTATGCGCCGGCCACGCGGGAGAGATGAATGGAATCTACTGAAAGGGTGTTGTCTATCTCGTTGAGACGAAAGAGTGCCTGGTCCGCCACATCCTGCTGTTCCTGGAGGCTCAGGTTCTCGACCTTGGCGGAGACGTCGAACTGGATGGATGTAATGCCGTCAGGAACCTTGAACCGGTGGGTCGTCGTGTCGGCCAGTTCCAACTTGAAGTCGGGCACCTCGAGTGATGAGGAGACGCCTTGCCGTTCGGTGGAAGTGATGCGCAGGCGTACATTCTTGAGCAACGACAGCCCTACCGGGTTACCATTCAACTCGAGCGTCGGACGAAATATGACTTCGGCTTCTTCTCCTTTCACAAGGGACTCCCGGTCCACGTACGCGCCCGCGTGAAGTTTGTAGGACTCCGCGACGTGCTCAAATTGCGCCATGGTGCACCGCGTTCCATCTTTGAGAATCACCTGCTGCGGACCCGGACTCGTGCTGAACGGGACGATCACCGCGCCGTTTTCATTCGGCCTGTACTCTTTGCCGCCAAGCCAGAGGACCGCGTTGGGGTGGGGCT
>Ga0310121_10001983_pt1 | contig 20063 bp, 17 predicted proteins | sample CB27_Tmax_986_MG_FD_203504 | JGI IMG/M metagenome (GOLD analysis project Ga0310121, IMG submission 203504) | Marine microbial communities from Western Arctic Ocean, Canada - CB27_Tmax_986 | ecosystem: Environmental > Aquatic > Marine > Oceanic | place: Canada: Western Arctic Ocean | collected...
AAAGAGAGTCAGGGCCTGGCGATGGTGCTCGTGACGCACAATCAGGAGTTGGCCCGCCGGGCCGATCGAATTCTGGAGCTGAGGGAAGGACGGCTCCACGAGACCCCTGGGGTGTGACGGTCCATGGAAGGCAAGGAACCCAAGGAACTTTGTGACTCCTGCGGTGCCGCGGATGCTGTGGTCCACCTGACGCAGATCGAGCACAACGAGATGAAGATATCCCACCTGTGCGAGAAGTGCGCGGCGGCCAAGGGTGTCGAGGAAACTGACGAAGCGGTGAACTTCCCACTGACCGGGTTTCTCGCCCAACTCGGGGACGCCGCTGCTGCACCCGAAGCCGTTGAGTCCTTTGGCTCGTGCTCATTCTGCGGGCTCACCTTCAATGACTTCCGGGACGCCGGCCGACTGGGTTGCCCACACTGCTATACGACGTTCGAGGCGTACCTGAGGGGGCTGCTCAGGCGAGTGCACGGAAGTACCCAGCACGTGGGAAAGGTGTACCTTCCCCCAGATCCGTCGGCGTCGGACTTCGAGAAGCAGCTCGAAGTACTACGCCACAAGCTTCAGCGAGCGATCGACTCGGAAGACTTCGAGCGAGCTGCGAGCATCCGGGACAAGATTCGCGGGATGGAACCTGCGGGAGCCGGAGAAAACTGACCATGTCCGACTTTCACACGCTTCCCGACTACGGGCTGGGCTGGCTCGATGCGAGTGGCGACCACGCGAGTGTGGTTCTCTCTACGCGCGTGCGGCTGGCGCGCAACCTCCAAGGGCACGCCTTCGGACCTAGGGCTCGTGTCAACGATCGAGAGGCCGTGCTCGAACAGACCAAGCGGGCGACCGAGAAGATAGAATCTCTGGGCGGATCGACGCTTTTGGAACTCCAGGAGATGGATCATCGAAGTCGACGCATTCTCCACGAGAGAAGGCTCGCGTCCCGTGAGTTGCTCGGGGACGTAAAGGTCGGTCCGGCTCGTGGAGCTGCTGTTCTGCTCGCCGCCCAGGATCCCCTCAGCGTCATGGTCAATGAGGAGGATCACCTACGCATTCAGAGCCTGGTTTCGGGCCTGCGGCTCAAGGACGCCTGGAACCTGGTGGATCGCTTGGATGAGGAATTGGGTCAGGAGCTTCCGTTCGCATATCATCATGAATTCGGTTTCTTGACGAGCTGTCCTACCAACGTAGGTACCGGTCTTCGGGCGTCGGTGCTCGTGCACCTTCCCGGCCTGGTGTTGACCAAGGAAATCGGCAAGGTGCTACAGGGACTCAGTCAGGTCGGCCTCACGTTCCGAGGCCTGTATGGCGAGGGATCCGAGGTCGTCGGAAACTTCTTTCAGGTGTCCAACCAGACGACACTAGGGAAGAGCGAGGAGGATCTCGCGGAGCATCTCGACAAGATTGTTCGCCAGGTGATCCAGTATGAGGGCCAGGCTCGGCAGGTGCTCCTCCGGGACGCGCCGCAGGTGACGGAGGACAAGATCTGGCGGGCGTACGGTCTTTTGCGTTACGCCAGATCGCTTTCTTTCGACGAACTAATGAACCTGCTGTCGGGGATCCGCCTTGGCGTAGGGCTGAAACTCTTACCTGAATTGCGTGTATACACGCTGAACAAGCTTATGATATATACACAAACTGCTCATCTTGAGCAGGCGGCTGGGAGGGACCTCCCGCCGGCGGAGTGCGATGCTCATCGGGCAGCCTACGTAAGGCAAATTCTTACGACCGAAGGGGCCTCGGGCTCAGTCGAGGGTCAGACCCGTGCGGACGAAGGGTAGACGACTGACACGATGAATTACAATTTTACAGATCGCGTTCGAAAAGTGTTGGCGATGGCACGAGAAGAGGCCATCCGCCTGCAGCACGACTACGTCGGCACCGAGCACATCCTTTTGGGCCTCATTCGAGAGGGCGAAGGGGTGGCCGCTGCAGTACTCACCAATCTGAATATCGATCTCGACCAGATCCACGAGCAGGTGGAAGAGTCGGTCAAGAAGGGGAAAGCCACTATCGCTCCCGGTGAGCTACCCTACACGTCGCGAGCCAAGAAAGTACTCGAGTTCGCGATGGCAGAAGCGCGCGAGTTGAATCATTCGTACGTCGGAACCGAACATCTGCTACTAGGACTGCTTCGAGAAGAGAAGGGGATCGCGGCCCAGGTTCTGAACACGTTGGGTGTGAGCATGGAGGAAGCACGGGCCGAGACCCTGCAGGTCCTCGGTTCAGAGGAGCCCTCTCAGCCGGCGGGGATTGGGGGCGGCGCGTCGGCGCCGGAGACCGTCAAGGGTGACAAGAAGTCGAAGTCCAAGACACCGGCGCTGGACCACTTTTGCCGTGACCTTACGGATCTGGCGCGGCAAGGGAAGTTGGACCCGACCATCGGTCGGCGGACCGAGATCGAACGAGTGGTCGAGATCCTGTGCCGTCGAAAGAAGAACAATCCGGTGCTCATCGGCGAACCTGGAGTGGGGAAGACGGCGATCGTGGAGGGGCTTGCACAGCTCATCTCCCGTAACGACGTAACCGATGCCCTGAAGGATCATCGTGTGTTGGCTCTCGATATGGCGGCGGTGATCGCTGGCACGAAGTATCGCGGCCAATTCGAGGAGCGTCTCAAGGCCGTCATGAACGAGATCTCCCAGGATAAGAGGGTCGTGCTCTTCATCGATGAGCTCCATACGCTGGTCGGGGCGGGCGCAGCGGAGGGGGCGATCGACGCGTCCAACATGCTGAAACCCTCGTTGTCCCGGGGGGAGTTGCAGTGCATCGGCGCCTCGACCCTCAACGAGTACCGCAAGTACATTGAGAAGGATGGAGCACTGGAGCGACGTTTTCAGCCAGTAATCGTCGATCCGCCCACCGTCGACGAGACGGTTGAGATCCTGCAAGGTCTTCGAAAGCACTATGAAGACCACCATCGGATCGTGATCCCGGACGAGGCTTTGCGGTACGCCGCCAAGCTCTCGGATCGCTACATCACGGACCGATTCCTCCCGGACAAGGCGATCGACGTTATCGATGAGGCGGGCGCCCGCGCCCGCATCGCGGCACAGGTGCCGCCACCGCAGGTCGAGGAGTTGAAGGAACAACTGGGTGAGATCGCCGACCGGAAGGAAGAAGCGATTCGGGACCAAGATTTCGAACGGGCCGCCGAGCTCCGAGACGAGGAAAGGGAGGTGCAGGAGAAGATCCGAGCGGAACAGGAAGCTTGGGAGGACGAGAGAAGGCGGCACCGGCCTGAGATCGAAGCCGAGGAGGTGGCGTTCATCGTGAGTCGCTGGACCGGAGTCCCTGTGACGAGGTTACAGCAGGCCGAGACCGACCGTCTCGTGCACATGGAGGACGAGCTACACCAGCGTGTCGTGGGTCAGGACGTCGCGATCACGGCCATCGCCAAGGCTATCAGAAGGAGCCGAGCCGGCTTGAAGGACCCGCATCGGCCGATCGGGTCGTTCATCTTCTCCGGCCCGACCGGTGTGGGTAAGACGGAGTTGGCCCGTGCGCTCGCCGAGTTCTTATTCGCCGACCAGGAGGCACTGATCCGTGTCGATATGAGTGAGTACATGGAGAAATTCTCAGTGTCGCGACTGATCGGCGCCCCTCCTGGATATGTGGGATATGAGGATTCGGGTGCGCTGACGAAGGCGGTTCGGCAGCGGCCCTATTCGGTGGTACTTCTCGACGAGATCGAAAAGGCACACCCGGACGTGTTCAACATTCTTCTGCAGGTGTTGGATGAAGGACATCTCACCGACAACTACGGGCGCGTAATCGACTTCAAGAACACCGTGCTCATCATGACGTCCAACCTCGGCGCTCGGGACATCTCGAAGGGTGGAAGTCTTGGCTTCCACGATGGCGATGCTCAGTCGTCCTACGAGGTCATGCAGGCGAAAGTGCGTGAGGAGATCGAACGGGCGTTCAATCCGGAATTCCTGAACCGATTGGACGAGACGATCGTTTTCCATACGCTCGATCGGGAAGAGATCGGGCAAATCGTTCACATCCTCATGAAGGACATCGAGGCTCGCTTGGCGGAGGAGGATCTGACACTCTCTCTGTCGACGGCCGCTACTGACCTGCTCGTCGAGAAGGGGTACGACGCGAGATTCGGTGCCCGCCCGCTCCGCCGGGCGATCCAGCGTTATCTCGAGGATCCGTTGTCGGAGAAGATCCTTCTCGCGGAGTTCACGGCGGGAGACGAGATCGTGGTTGATGTCGACGGGGACGGGGAGGAACTCACGATGGCTGTCGCTTCTCAGACGAAGACCTGAGATCAGGGATGGGACGCGTGTTTCGTTACATCGATAGTCCCGCGAGGCTGCTCACCTTGATCGTGGCCCTGGCTGCAGTGGTGATGACCCCTTCTGCCGCCTCCGCTCAGGATCAGCCACAAATCGCGGGCGGTCCCATCGCCATCGATTCCATCGCCGTCGTCGGTAACGCCCGGCAGTCCGACATGGCGATCATCTTGCTCAGCGAGCTCACTGGCGACGCTACGTACACGATTTTCGACATCCGGAAGGCGGCCAAGGCGTTGTGGGCGACCGGCCAATTCCGTGACATCACGGCTCACGTCGAAGGTACCGTCGGGGATCGCGTGACTCTGATTTGGGAGGTGGACGAGCGGGATATTCTGCGGAATGTGGTCATCACGGGGTTGGAAAACGCAAATCCTGGCGAAGTACGCGACACGACCGGCCTCCGACCTGGGCGTCCTTACTCTCCTGCCGTAGTAGAACGGGCGAAAGTGTTCATTCGCCAAGAGCTCGCGGCGAAGGGAATTCCCTTCGTGAACATCGAGGAGAGAATCGAGTCGATCGAGGGTCGTGAGAAGGAAATCATCCTTTACCTCGACGTCACCGAAGGTACGCGAGTCACGGTGGCCGACGTGGTCTTCGAAGGAAATATGGTTTTTTCGGACGAGGAGCTCCGCGGCGCGATGTCGGTCCAAGCGGAGGGATTCTTCTGGTTCAACGCTGGATCCTATGACCGGCAACGATTCGATCAAGATCTCCAGATAAATCTCCCCAGCTTCTACAGCGGCCGGGGCTACCTGGATTTCAGGGTATTGGGCGATTCGCTGGTCATCGACCCCACCACGGGCAAGACCCGCATCGAGATCGCTGTCGAGGAAGGACCTGTCTATCGTCTCGCTGATTTTTCGATCTCGGGCAGTAGCGAGTTTTCCAATGAGGAGTTGGGGCGAATTTTCAGGCCGGAAAGAAGCGGCTTGTTTTCCGGTGACGGGAACGATGGCGACGCACTACCCATCTTCAATGCGGCTCAGTTCAATGCGGCGACGGCCGAAGCGGGCCAGCGGTATCTGAACGAAGGATATCTCTATTCCCAGGTCGTGCCATTCGTCGATAAGAATCCTGTCGAGGAGGGGCAGCCGCCGACGGTCAACGTAGGCTGGAGTATCGTGGAAGGAAGTCAGGCATACGTCGCCCGAGTGGATATCGAAGGGAACGAATACACCTACGAGAGGGTGATCCGCGACAAGGTTTTCGTCTTGCCCGGAGATGTATACTCACAGGACCGGCTCATCCAGAGCTTCCAAAGCGTTTCCTCGCTCGGTTACTTCGAGGTCCCGATGGAAGCGCCGTCTATCATACCCAACGCGGACGGGGACGTGGACCTCACGTTCAAGGTGACGGAAAAACCGACCGGTGCAGTGAACTTCGGGACGTCGGTAGGAGGCGGTGTGGGTGGGATCGCCGGCTTCGTCGGATACGATCAACCCAATCTCTTCGGCAAAGGGAAGTCCGGGAGCCTGCGGTGGGACTTCGGGCCCTACCAGAACAACCAAACGATCAGCTATACCGACCCGGGCGTCCGCGGGTCCCTCGTGACGGGGGCGGTCAATCTGTTCAACGCCCGCGACCGATTCATCAGTTTCCGGTCCGGTCGACGGCGGCGGACGGGGTTCAATCTTCGATTGGGTTTTCTGTTGCCGGGTGCACGATTCACGAGATTTTTCACCGGGTACGGACTTTCTCGCACGGCCCTGACACTCCGATCGGGTGAGGATGTTTCCCTCTTCGGGCGTCCGGCAGGCGCGCAGAGTACGATTTCGATGGGCATCACTCGCTCCACCCTCAATCACCCGATATTCCCCACGGTCGGTTCCAGACAAAGGGTCAACGTCGAGTTGACCGGCGGACCTCTGGGGGGTGACGGACAATTCGTCAAAACCACGGCAGAGGGTAGTTGGTGGCTTCCGGTCGGGTCGGCGGGTGGCAATCCGGATTCGCCGGGTTCGGGCGTGACCTTTGCCCTGGGCATGACGATACGCACCGGGATGCTCCAGGGAAACAGCGAGCCGTTTCCGTTCGATCGATTTTGGATGGGCGGCGTGCAGTTCGGTGAGCGCTTGAGAGGGTACGATGAGACGACGGTCACCCCTCTCGGCTATTTTGAGGATCGTTCGAGAGACATCAACGACATCAACCGACTCGGCGAAGCGTTCCTTTCTGTGAGCACTGAATTCGCCATGCGGCTTGGTTCGCAGATGTCCGGAGCATTCTTTCTGGATGCGGGAAACGTCTGGCGGGACGCGCGGGAGATCGACCCGACGCGTATGTTCCGCGGGGCGGGTCTGGGAATTCAGTTGGTGACGCCGTTTGGTCCAGTGGGCCTGGACTACGCGTACGGATTCGACAAGACGGAGCCAGGTTGGCAGTTCCACTTCCGACTTGGCCCAGGCCTCTGACGTGGGGCTCTATTTCTAATGCGACGACTCATGAAAATTTCGAGCACGTTTATCGTGATGGCGGTGACGGCTACCGGCGTGGCCGCGCAGGGTGCCCCGAAAATCGGGTATATCAACTCTCAGGTGATCATCGCCCAGGATCCGACAGCGATTGCTGCCCAAGAGCAGTTCAAGCGGGAGATGGTTCCGTGGGAGAGTGAGCTCCAGGTGTTGGAGAGGGAGATCGCAGGGCTCCTCAATCAGTACCGAGCCCAGCAGGTCACGTTGACCGCTGGCACGAGGAGAGCCCGTCAGGAGGAAATCCTCCAGAAACAGGAAGCCTACCAAGCGCGCATGGAGCAGATCGAGGTGCAGGCTGCGACTCGACAGCAGGAGTTGGTCCAGCCGATCATGGAGCGCATCAACTCCATCATCCAAGATATTCGGGAGGCTGGCGGCTACACCTTTATCTTCGATGTCGCGGGTGGGGGATTGATCGCAGCGGATGAATCTTTCGATCTGACCGATGAAGTCATGGAGAGGTTAGCTGCGGGAGCCCGCTGAGTGACGGCTGGCTCTGAAGCGAGCACGCTAGCGGAGCTCGCAGCCCTCATCGGGGGGCGTGCGGCGGGAGACGTCGAAATGCGCGTTACGGGTGTGGCGCCCCTGGACGACGCCAGCGACTCCGAGCTGGGGCTGCTCATCGACCGGAAGTATCTCAAGTGCCTCTCGGGTACCCGAGCCGGCGCGTTCCTCGTTTCCGAGGAATTGGACGCCGAGGTAGAGGATGGGCGAAGCCGTGTCGTCGTAGAGGATCCTCGGGCGTCGCTCCCGACCCTTTTGGATCACTTCCATCCTCCCCCACCACGGCGTCCGGGAATACATGAGAGTGCGGTCGTCGGAGAGGGTGTGCGGTTGGGTGTCGAAGCCAGTATCGGCCCCTACGTGGTGATCGATGACGATGTCACGATAGGCGATCACGTGACGCTCCATCCCCACGTCGTGATCGGTCGGGGAGCCTCCTTGGGCGACGACGTGACGCTTCACCCTCATGTGGTGCTCTATCCGGCCACTCAGCTAGGGGATCGAGTCGTCCTTCACGCGGGCGTTCGGATCGGCGTGGACGGCTTTGGTTACGCTCGTTCCTCTGCCGGCCTACAGAAGATCCCGCATGTCGGAGCCTGTGAAATCGGCGACGACGTAGAGATTGGAGCCAACAGCTGCGTGGACCGGGGCTCGATCGGCCGCACACGTCTCGGCAAAGAGACCAAGCTCGACAACCTCGTCCACATCGCTCATAACGTCTCTATCGGAGATGGCAGTTTCATGGCGGCTCAGGTAGGGATCGCCGGCTCTACATCCATCGGCAGTGGGACCCTTTGGGGCGGACAAGCAGGAGCGGCCGATCATCTCAACATTGGAGATGGTGCACGGATCGCGGGGCAGGCCGGGTTGACCGAGGACGTTCCTCCGAACAATACGATGGTGGGTTTTCCCGCACGGCCTCGGGTGGAGTTCCTCCGGGCTATGGCGGGTGCGTACCGGCTCACGGCGTTGCGTCGACGTGTCAGGGTGTTGGAGCGACTCTTGGCAGTGGCTGACGATACCGACGAGGGCGAATAGATCACACTACACGTTCCGGTTATGCTTAGTGCTGTTCTAAGTCCTGCGATCCGGAGTGTCATCAGGACTCCGGATCGGAGTTTTAACGTGCTCGCATCACGAATCACCGTGGTGGGGTAACGCGAGACCAACGCCATGGATTGTCCGAAGCAACGCACGTTCGCCGGGGAATGCACCCTGGAAGGTATCGGTGTCCACTCCGGGGAGCCTGCCTCGCTGACGATGAAGCCCTCCGAGGCAGGAGGCGTTCGATTCCGTCGGGTGGACTTGGACGGCTCCCCTGAGATCCCTGCGAACCTGGAACACGTTGTCGGTACCGACCACGGGACCAGCTTGGGCGCCGGAGACGCCACGGTCCTGACGGTGGAACACGTCCTGGCGGCCCTCGGAGTCGCAGGCATCGATCACGCGGTCTTGGACCTGTCCGGATGCGAGCCACCTATTCTCGACGGGAGTTTTCTCGCCTACCTCGATGCGGTCTCCGAAGTGGGCACCGTGGAACTGGATGCCCCGATCGAGGTGGTCAGCGTCCGCAAGGCGCTGACCGTTGCTGTGCCGTCGGGCGCATCGTACGTGGCGACACCCTCGAGCACTTTTCGCATCTCGGCCACGATCGATTTCGAGCACCGAGACATCGGGCAACAGTTCGGTTCATTCGAGATCAATGAGGACGCCTTTCGCCGCGAAATTGCTTCGGCCCGGACGTTCGGTTTCCGTGAACAGGTAGAGGAACTGAGAGCCAGAGGCCTGGCTCAGGGGGCCTCGTTGGAAAATACCATCGTTCTGGATGAGAACGGGGTGATGAACGACCGGCTGCGTTTCAGCGACGAGTTCCTGCGGCATAAAGTGGGAGACCTGATCGGTGATTTGGCGCTGATCGGGGGGCGTTTGCAGGGACATATCGTGTCTGAGCGACCGAGCCACGAGGGCAACATTGCTCTCGCACGGGCGCTCCAGAGTCAGAACAAGTCGAACGAGTCCGTCTATCCCCTTGAGGTCGCGAGAGTGATGGACTACCTCCCGCACCGGTATCCCTTCCTGATGGTGGATCGAGTGTTGGAGTTCGAGTCGGGCGTACGGATCGTCGGGCTCAAGAACGTCACCATCGACGAGCCATTCTTCCAGGGACACTTCCCGGGTCATCCAATTATGCCAGGCGTTCTCATCATCGAGGCGATGGCACAGGTCGGGGGCCTCCTTCTGATGGATACCGTACCCAATCCAGAAGAAAAGGTCGTCTACTTCATGTCGATGGATAAGGTCAAGTGGCGTAAACCGGTAATCCCCGGGGATCAACTGATCTTCGAGGTCGAGATGGTCCAATTTCGGAGGAAGGTTTGCAAGATGAGGGGTGTAGGGAGGGTGGACGGGAAGATCGTTGCGGAGGCGAACATGATGGCGAGGATCATCGACCTGTGACTGACCCATACTGGGAATCGGGAAATCAGGCCGAGGTTGAAGTCCATGCGACCGCGATCGTAGATCCGGGAGCGCGTCTCGGCGACGATGTGTCGGTCGGGCCCTATTCGATCATTGGGCCAGGCGTTTCTGTCGGCACCGGTACCACCATCGCTTCGCATGTGTTGGTGGAACGAGACACGACGATTGGCGAGCAGTGCCAGATCGCCCAAGGAGCCGTGCTCGGGAGCGACCCTCAAGACCTGAAGTACGAGGGCGAGGCCTCGCATCTCTACGTGGGTGATCGCACGGTAATTCGCGAATATGCCACGCTCAACCGAGGCACACGTGCCACGCGAAAGACGGTGGTGGGAAGTGACTGCCTGATCATGGCCTATGCCCATGTGGCCCACGACTGCGCGATCGGCAGTTATGTGATTCTGTCGAATTCGGTAAACATGGCGGGGCACGTGGTGATCGAGGACTGGGTGATCATCGGCGGATTGACGGCGATTCATCAGTTCGTGAGGATCGGCGCACATTCTTTTTGTGGGGGCGGCTCTCGCATCCCACAGGATATCCCACCCTACCTACGCGTGGCAGGTAATCCGGCGAAATTGTATGGACTCAACTCGGTGGGATTCGAGCGTCGCGGTATCTCGGAGGAGGTGAGACTGGCCCTCAAGAAGACGTATCGGACGCTGTTTCAGTCGAAACTCAACCTCTCCATGGCCTTAGAGAAGGCGGAGGAAGAGGTGGAGCAGATCCCGGAAGTTCGCCACCTTCTCGCGTTCATCCGGGCCAGTGAGCGCGGTATCACCATCTAGAAGCATCACAATAGAGATCCATAGATGAAACCGAGATCCCCCGCGCCGGCGATCGGTGTCATAGGTGTCGGGAGCCTCGGCTATCATCACGCGAGGATCCTGAGTGGCCTCGCCGACACGGAAATGGTAGGCCTCTTCGACGTGAACGCCGAGAGGGCGGAGCACGTGGGCCGCGACCTCGCGGTAACGGCCCACGGTTCTCTCGAGGCCCTCCTCGATCAGGCGGACGCCGTGGTGGTGGCGGTTCCGACCGTCGATCACGAGTCCACGTCCGTTGCGGCTCTCGAGCGGGGCATCCATGTCTTGATCGAGAAGCCCATGGCGGCGTCGCTGGAAGAGGCGGATCGCATTTTGGCGGCGGCCCGCGGTACGGGCGCTCTCGTGCAGGTGGGGCATATCGAGCGATTCAACTCGGCGATCCTAGCGGCTCAGCCTTTCTTGGAGCAGCCTCTCTTCGTGGAGTCGCACCGTCTCGCATCATTCGTTCCGCGAAGCACGGACATCGCTGTCGTCTTGGACTTGATGATTCACGATGTGGACCTGGTTCAGAGTCTGGTTGGACGACCCATCACCGATGTCGCCGCCACAGGAGTGCCGGTTCTCACCTCGAGCGTGGACATCGCCAACGCGCGGCTCTCGTTCGATGGAGGTGCGGTCGCGAATCTGACGGCGAGTCGCGTGTCGATGGAGCGAATGAGAAAAATCCGCATTTTCCAGGCCTCGGGCTATCTGAGTCTCAACTTGGCGGACGGGACGGGGGAGTTTCTCCGGCTGAAGCGAGATCTGCCTTTCTTCGCAGAGGGGCAGGAGCGGGATGTTGAGTCCGACGCCGACTTGGGTCGGATCGTACATCGGGTCGTCCTCCAAGGTCGTGATGAGGAGCCCTTGGCCATGGAGCTCGTGAATTTTCGAGATGCGGTGGCGGGCCATGGTACTCCCGCCGTCAGCGGAGAGGAAGGGCGGTCCGCGCTCGAGGTTTCCCTTTTGATTGAGGAGCGCATCGAGGCCCATGTCGTTGATACGCGTACGGCGTGATCGGAAGAAAAATTGGATCGACAAGAAGAAGGGACTGCCTCCTAGGCGCCTGCTCGTCCTCCTGGCCGCCCTATTGGCCGTGATGTGGTATCTGGGTGTCGGGTTCTGACAAGGTCGGAGGTCGATCCGGACCCACGATCCTAGTGCTCGCCGGTGAAGCTTCGGGGGACCACCATGGCGCCCGTCTCGTCGGCGCGCTCAGACGGCGCTGGCCCGGGAGCCGTATCGTCGGACTCGGGGGGGAGGCGATGGGCGCCCAGGGTGTCGAGCTCTTCGCAGGGTTGGAGGAGCTGGCGGTCATGGGCTTCGCCGAGGTCGTCACCCGGATACCGTTTTTTCTCAGGCTGGAGCGCCGGATCCTCGCTCTCCTGGACAGTGGGAGCATCGACTTGGTCGTGCCGATCGACTATCCCGGCTTCAACTTGCGCATCACACGGGCCGCTCATCGCCGGGGCATTCCGGTGCTCTACTACATCGCACCGCAAGTCTGGGCTTGGAAGCCGGGTCGCGCACGGCGATTGGCGCAGAATGCCGACCGTATCGCCGTGATCCTCCCGTTCGAAAAGGAGGTCTTCGAACGCGTTGGTGCGGCCGTCACGTTCGTAGGCCATCCGTTGCTCGAGGAGGAGGTGTCGGAGCCGGACCGCGGGGAGTTTTGTCGACGATGGGGCCTGGACCCGGAGCGGCCGATTTTGGCGATCTTCCCCGGGTCCCGATCACAGGAGGTGAGGCGTCATCTGAATGTGTTTCTCGAGGCCGGCCGACTCGCCGTTGCCGATCATGCTGGACTCCAGTTGGTATTGGCCCGAGCGTCGTCGATTCCTTCCTCGTCCCTGAGCGGCTTCGATGTTCCAGTGGTAGACGACGGTCGCAGTCTTCTTGCACACGCCAGGGCGGCCCTCGTGAAGTCGGGCACGACCACATTGGAGGCGGCGCTGAGGGAGACCCCCTTCGTGACCGCGTACCGCACGCACCCTGTGACGTTCTTCCTCGCTCGGCGTCTGGTGCGTATCGACCGAGTGGCGCTCGCCAACCTCGTGGCCGGGAAGGACGTGGTTCCCGAAGTCCTTCAGAACGAGGTGTCGCCTGAACGTCTCGCCGAACTTTTGAGCCCTCTTCTAGACGTCGAATCACCGGTTCGGAAGGCGATGGTAGCGGAGCTCGCAGGCGTGCGTTCCGCCCTCGGTCAGCCCGGCGCGTCGGAGTGCGTCGCCGAGCTGGCGAGCGAGCTCTTGGAGCGTCTGTGAAGCAGGTGGGGTCGGGCTTGAGGCATTCCCTAGGCGGCGTCCTCGGACAGGCATTTCTGGAGTCGCTCTTCATGACGGTGCGCATCGAGCGGACTGGACTGGATAACTTGACCGAGTTTAGGGAGGCGAAGACGCCCATCATCTTCGTCTTCTGGCATGGTCGCTTGTTGCCACTCGTGCATGCACACCGACGTAAGGGTACTGCGGTGTTGGTCAGCGAACACGGCGATGGGGAGTATATCGCCCGAATCATTCAACGGTATGGCTTCCAGACGGTCCGTGGCTCGAGTACACGGGGGCGTGTGCGAGGACTGAGGGGGCTCATCCGAGCCGCTCGGCGTGGGCATGATTTGGCCGTTACTCCGGACGGCCCCCGTGGGCCGAGTCGCTCGGTGAAGGCCGGAGCGCTCATAGTGGCACGTTTGACTGGGCTGCCGCTCATCCCGGTCGGGGTCGCCGGCACCTCCGTTTGGACGGCGAACAGCTGGGACCGCTTCATGGTCCCCAGGCCGTTTTCGACCATCAGGATCGCGTACGGGCGTCCGTCCTTTGTTTCCGCGGAGGCGGATCAGGCAGAGATCGATGTCGCGACACGGGCGCTTCAGTCGGCTCTCACGGAGCTTTCGGAGCAAGTCGGTGATCGGATCTCGACATGAGGGCCGGGGCGGGGGGGCTTCGGCGCTTGTGGCGAAGAGAAAATGGTTGGCTCGACGGACTCTTCCGTACGGCGCTCCTTCCCGCCGAGGGCCTATACGGGTCCGTCATTTGTGTTAGAAACCGGTTCTACGATCGCGGCGTCTTCGGTGCTGTGCGATCGCCGATTCCCGTGATTTCGGTCGGAAACTTGGCCGTCGGAGGGACAGGCAAGACGCCGTTCTCTGCATGGCTCGTATCTCAGCTTTCAGAGTCTGGGAGGCGACCCGCTCTGGTGACGCGTGGGTATGGCTCCGACGAAGTGCGCCTGCACGCTTCGTGGAATCCTGACGCGCTTGTCGTCGTCGATCGTCGCAGGGCTGGAGGGGTAGCACACGCAGCGGAGATGGGAGCGGACGTAGCGGTTCTGGATGACGGGTTCCAACATCGCCGGCTTTGGCGGGACATCGACATCGTGCTGATAGCCGCGGAACACGGCACCCGCAACGCGCTTCTCCCCCGTGGGCCCTTCCGGGAGCCCATCGGCGCATTAGCCAGAGCCCATGTGATCCTGGTCACTCGAAAGACGGCTGATACCTCGGAATCCGTTCAAGTGGAGGCCGAGATCGGCGCGGCAGCCTCCCGGGCCGTCCTCGGCCGGATACGTTTCAGGGTCTGCGGTTGGACCGATTTGAAGGGCTCTCCGGCGGAGAAGCCGAAGGGGGATGTGCTGGTCGTTAGCAGTATCGCGGAGCCCGAATCGTTCTTGGAAATGGTTCGGTCAGAGGGGTTGGGGCCCGCCGAGGCTTTCGCATTTCGGGACCACCACGAATTTACCGAGGCCGACGTGGCGCGCATCAGGGTCCTAGCGCGGCAGCGCGACCTCGTGACGACCGAGAAAGACGCCGTGAAACTCAGCCGGTTTTCCGACATGTTGCCTGATGCCTACGTCCTCAGGATCCAGCCGGAGTGGGAGTCGGGGCAGGATGAAGTGATGGCCCTCATCCACGGTGTGCTCGGGGAAGAGAGGTGAGGGTCACCGTGCTCGTCGTGGGGCGGGCGGGGACGCCCTTTCGCGACGCTATTCATGAGTACGAGGAGCGCGCCGCCCGTTACTGGAAATTGCAGGTGATCGAGGTCTCGTCCGGGGCAGGAGGAAAGGGTAAGGCTTCTCCCGAGCGCGTGACGCACGTCGAAGAGGTCAAGCTGCTGAATAAGATCCCGAGCGGAGCTGAGGTGGTCGCTCTCACACGGCAGGGGAAGGCCATGACTTCGACGGAGCTCGCACGGTATCTGGGGGGGAGGGCCCTCGCATCCACGCGCGAAGTCTGCTTTGTCGTCGGAGGGGCCTACGGGCTTGGTCCGCGTGTCATGGAAAGGGCAGACTGGACGCTCAGCCTTTCGTCTACAACGCTCCCCCATCAAATGGCTCGCCTACTTCTTGCGGAACAAGTGTACCGCGCGGGAACGATCTTGCGAAACGAACCCTACCACAAGGGGGGATCCTGAAGCCTCTCCGGTCGGGTCACGTGCTATCTTTTCACGCATACGCCATAGCCTACGAGGTCCGACTGAGGACCTGTTTGGAGGTCGTCTGAATTTCGATTTGCTGATTGAGAAGCCCAAAGGATCTCCGCTCGTCGAGGAGTACCTGAATGGGGCGACTGGTGGCGGGCGGTTCTATTCCGGGTCGTGGCGCGAGTCGGTGGCCTTCGGTGCCGTGATGGACGCGGTGGATGGTCGCTTCGATCGGGATCGGCGGCGGCAGGCCCTCGAGTGCGTCCGGCCTTCGGCCGCGGTACCGCAGGCGCGCCTCGATGAATGGATCGAAGGAGGCGGGCTCATGGTGACGACCGGCCAGCAGCCCGGGCTCTTCGGAGGCCCCCTTTACTCGCTCTACAAAGGACTCACGGCTGTCCGTTTGGCCGCGCGCCTAGAGCTTGTGCTCGAGAGGCCTGTCTTGCCGGTCTTTTGGGTGGCGTCGGAGGATCACGACTGGGCCGAGGCCGACCACACGTATCTGATCGACAAGTCCAACGAGCTCGTTCGACTACAGGTGGATGATCCTGACCACGGGGAACGCGCGCTCCATCGGATTCCTCTGGAGAAGGAATTGGAGAGGGCGGTGGCGGCGGTCGTTCAAGTTCTGCCGACGACCGATTTCAGCGGCCCGTACGTCGAACTGCTCCGAGACTCTTATCGTCCGGGCTCCACGCTGGCGGATGGGTTCTCCGGGCTCATGGGAGGGCTCCTGGAGCCCCTCGGAGTTCTCTTTGCAGATGCGGCTGGCGATGCGTTGAAGAAGGCTTCCGTGCCCGTCTTGCTGGATGAGCTCGATAACGCGGAGGCCCACGAGGAACTGTTGAAGGCCAACTCGAACGAGATCGAAGGCGCCGGATTCTCCACGCAAGTTCCGATACTCGATGGCGGGGTCAACCTGTTCCTGGAGGGCCCCCGAGGTCGGGAGCGACTCTATCGCAACGGAGGAGGCTTCGAGCTCCACCGCTCGGGTGAGATCGTGTCCTCTGAAGAGATCCGGGACCGAAGTCGACAGGACCCGCGCTCACTGAGCCCGAACGTCCTCCTCCGACCGATCGTGGAGAGCTCCGTCTTCCCGGTTGTCAGTTATGTGGCCGGTCCGGGTGAGATGGCGTACTACGCACAGATCCGGCCTTTGTATGAGGCTTACGGACTCAAGATGCCCGTCATTTTTCCACGACACTCGGTTACGGTCGTCGAGGCCAAGATTCGCAAGAAGCTCGACAAGTTCGGGCTGGATGTGGAGAGCCTTCACCGACCGCAACACGAGGTGGTATCCGAGCTGGCCCGTCAGGAGATGCCCGACGAGGTGCGGCGGGCCCTCGGCGAGCTCAGGGGAGCTATCGGCAGTGGAGCCGGACGACTCATGAAGGCTGCCGTGTCGATCGATGCGACGCTGTCCGGCCCAGTGACCCATGCACGCAACGCCGCGCTCGCGGGCTTGCAGGACGTGGAGCGTAAGATCGTACAGAGCGTGAAGCGTGAAAATGAAATTGCGCTTAGACAGGTAGAGGCGGCGCAACGACACCTCTTCCCAGAGGGCAAGCCACAGGAACGGATCCTGAACCCGCTCTATTATTTGACCCGATACGGGAACTCATTCATCGAAGCCCTAGTAGAGAGTTTCGAGGTGGATTTGCCCGACATGACGGAGTAGGTTCAGTCACCATGATCCAGATGATCTTCATTTTGGTTCTCCTCATCCCAATCCTGGCGATTGTTCTCGATTCCCCAGTGGGGCGGGCTCTCGCGGGACGGTTGGAGCGACGGAATCTCGGGTCCGGGGACGATGTGACTGCAGAACGGCTTTCCTACTTGGAGGGAGAGCTCGAGCGTCTGACGACCGAAGTCCGCCGCCTTGAAGAGGAGAGCCAGTTCCTGCATAAGCTCCTCACCGAACGACCCGCCTCGGAGGCACTTCCGCCCGGTGAGCGGGGGGACGGATAGTCTGGCGGCTCAGGTGAATCCACGGTCCCGCGCCGCCTTTCTGGTCGGCACGGGTATTTTTTTCAGCCGTATCAGTGGGTTCATCCGCGACATCGTGTTCGCATTTTTCTTTGGGAACACGGGGTTGGCCGACGTCTGGCGGGTTGCCCTCAAGACCCCGAACGTGATCCAAAATCTCCTGGGTGAGGGGACGCTGAGCGCCTCGGTTATTCCGGTCTACTCGGAGCTTTTGGAGGAAGAGCGGGCCGAGGACGCGGGCCGTTTCGCCGGCGCGGCGTTGGGGATTCTCTTGGTCGCGGCCGGCGGGGCCGCACTCACGGGTGTTTTGTTGGCACCCATTTTAGTACCCCTCGTGCTCCCTCGTTGGGATGCCGAGAAAGTGAATTTGACCGTCACGATGGTTCAAATCCTCTTCCCGATGACTGCCGTGTTGGTCGCTTCTGCGTGGGCCCTCGCGATCCTGAACAGCCATCGGCGCTTCTTCGTCTCCTATGTGGCTCCCGTCGCGTGGAACGGCGCGATCCTGGCGACGTTGTTGGGGTTGGGCTTCGGACTCGGATGGTCGGGCCAGAAACTCGTGCTGGCGGTCGCGTGGGGTGCGCTGGCGGGTGGCGTGCTGCAGTTCACCGTACAACTCCCATACGTGATTCCTCTGCTCCGGCATTTTCGATTTTCACTGGGTCGGCGTGTAACGGGAATCCGAGAGGCCGTTCGCAACTTCATTCCCGTCGTTGCCGCACGGGGCGTCGTCAACATCGGTAGCCTGTTGGAGGTGTTCGCGGCCGCCCTGCTCGCCGAGGGGGCCGTTGCGGCTCTCGGATACGCGCAGACCCTTTATTTGCTTCCGATTTCACTGTTCGGTATGGCGATCGCGGCTGCCGAGCTTCCCGAGTTGTCGCGGCAACGGGCGCTGCCCAAGGAAATGTTGGCGGAGCAGATATCGGCGGCTCTAGAACGGATCCATTTCCTCGTGGTCCCCTCGATGGTCGCGTTCATCCTGTTTGGTGATCTCCTGATCGGAGGGATCTATCAGCGTGGCAGCTTTCTGGCCACGGACACGCCGGTGGTCTATGCCGTGCTGGCAGCATACGCCCTCGGGCTTGTCGCGACCGCGGGTTCTCGGGTGCTGTCGAGCGCGTTCTACGCCCTGCGGGATACCCGCACGCCGGCCAGGATGGCGTATCTCCGTGTGTCCGTTTCACTGGCGCTGGGTGTGGCACTCATGTTCCCATTGGACCGATTGGGGGTAAGCGGACTGCACTACGGTGCCGTCGGGTTGGCGCTGGGGAGCGCAGTGGCTGCCTGGATCGAGTACATCTTGCTCAGGAGGAGCTTGGGTCGAGCCGTCGGGCCGCACGGTGCCAAGGCCGGGGTTCGTTGGCGGATCTCGGTGGCCGTACTGGTTGCCGGAATCGTCGCGGTCGTGGCCAAATGGATGTTGGGTTTCAGCGTGCCGGGGAGGGATGCGCTCGTTCTCGAATGGTTTGGGGAGCGACTCGAGTGGCTCGTATTGCCGACGCTCGCGATGGGAACGGCCCTCGTATTCGGCATGTCATATTTGGCCGTTGCCTCCCGTCTCGGCGTGGGAGCCCCACTCACCCAGGTGCTCCGGTGGGGTGCGAGGCGCCCGTGAGCGAGTCCTTTCGGGGCCTCTCATGATTCAGGATCAACTCAGAGGATTGCCCGCGCGACCGGGCGTCTACCTCCTCAAGGATGACGTCGGTACCGTCGTCTACGTCGGCAAAGCCAAGTCACTGAGGCCACGGGTGAGGAGCTATTTCCGGGGCTCCAACCACTCACTCAAGACGCTGGAGTTGGTTCGCCACGTTGACTCGGTGGAGACGATCATCGTCGGCTCGGAGGCCGAGGCCCTGATTCTCGAAGCCAACCTCATCAAGGAACATCGGCCTCGATTCAACATCCAGCTCAGGGACGACAAGCGCTACCCTTACATCAAGGTGACTACGAACGAGCCGTTTCCGAGGGTGTTCGTTACGCGGAAGCTTCACTCGGACGGTTCACGGTACTTCGGACCCTACACATCAGTCGGGTTGATGCGGGAGGCCTTGGACGTCATCAAGAGGCTGTATACGGTCAGATCCTGCCGCTACAATCTGCCCTCCGAGACACCTAAGCGTCCCTGTCTCGATTACCACATCGGACGATGCAGGGCACCCTGTGTAGGTCTCCAGGACCAGGACTCATATCGAGCGATGATCGACGTGATCCTGAAGATACTCGATGGTGACACCGAGGACGTGAGGCAGGGTGTCGAGGAACGGATGCGAGAAGCTTCGCGGGGTCTAGAGTTTGAACGAGCGGCCCGGCTACGTGATGTTCTCAGCGGGCTGGATGCCCTCGCCCGGCATCAGCGAGTTGAAAAGCTGAGGGGAGGGCACTACGACGTCGTCGGATTGGCGCGAGACGGTGACATGGCGGCGACCGTGGTCATGCGTATCAGGAATGGCGTGCTGTTGGGTCGGGACACGCAGAGGTTCTCCGGGATCGGGGACGAGACCGATGCGTCCCTCGTCACGACGTTTGTTTCCCGGTACTACCTCAGTCGAGGTGTTCGCACGCGCCGCGACCTGCCTAAGGAGATTCTGATCCCGGAGGCCTTTCCTGATCAGGAGCTCGTAGAGGAGATCCTCGCAGACGAAGCCGGGAGGCGGGTCGAGGTGCGGGTGCCGCAGAGAGGTGCCAGGAGACGTCTCGCGGAACTTGCCGGGGACAACGCGCGCCATGCGCTGGAGGATCGTCTGGCGGCTTTGGAGCAAGTCGAAGACCGGGCGGACGAAGTGTTATACGACCTGCGAGACCGTCTTGATCTGAAAGTCGTCCCTAGGCTCATGGTGTGCTTCGACATCAGTCACACGCAAGGGTCGGAGACCGTCGGCGGTGCCGCCGTATTCGAAAACGCCGAGCCGAAGAAGGCGGAATACAGGCACATGCGAATCAAAGGAGACTGGGGAAACGATGACTACCGCTCGATGGAGGAGGTGGTCACTCGTTATTTCCGCCGCAGGCTCGAGGAGGGGAGGCCACTCCCGGATTTCGTCCTCATAGATGGGGGGAAAGGTCAGTTGGCGGCCGCGCAAAAGGCTCTCGCCGGGCTAGGTGTTA
>Ga0310121_10001985_pt1 | contig 20035 bp, 18 predicted proteins | sample CB27_Tmax_986_MG_FD_203504 | JGI IMG/M metagenome (GOLD analysis project Ga0310121, IMG submission 203504) | Marine microbial communities from Western Arctic Ocean, Canada - CB27_Tmax_986 | ecosystem: Environmental > Aquatic > Marine > Oceanic | place: Canada: Western Arctic Ocean | collected...
CAAAAAGAATTTGGTCTAGCAGGCTGTCCGAATATATTACCTTTTGGGGTCGCTATGGTGGGGCCTGTTATCTACACTTTTGGAAATGAAGAGCAAAAGAAGAGATTCTTACCGGACATATTAAGTTTTGATACCTGGTGGTGCCAAGGTTATTCAGAAGCAGGATCAGGGTCTGATTTGGCTTCCCTAAAAACCAAAGCTGTAAGAGAAGGTGATGATTACATTGTCAATGGATCCAAAACATGGACGACTTTGGCTCAACATGCAGATTGGATATTCAATCTAGTAAGAACTGAAACAACAGAAAAAAGACAGGAAGGTATTTCATTCCTTCTCATTGATATGAATACTCCGGGTGTTGAAGTGGAACCAATTATTACAATTGATGGTGCGCATGAAGTGAATAGTGTTTTTTTTACTGATGTGAAAGTACCTGTCGAGAATTTGATTGGTGAGGAAGGTAAAGGTTGGACTTATGCTAAATTTTTATTAGCCAATGAACGTTTTGGTATTGCAGTTGTTGGTGCTGAAATTCGGCAGTTGAATAAATTAAAGCAGATAGTTTCAGAATTGGATAACCCAGCTTTGTCTAGGAAAGTTAAAGAGGTAGAGATTGATATTTCTGCCCTGGAAATGCTTGGCTTAAGGATGTTGTCGGATATAGAAACTAAAGGACATCCAGGTCCTGAGTCCTCTATATTGAAAATTCGCGGCACAGAGATTCAACAACGATTGACTGAATTATTTATCGAAGCTTCTGGAGAGTACGCTCTTATTTATCCAGGGCCTCATGGTCATCTTGATAGCTCAAAGCCAAGCGGCCCTGACCATGTTGCAAAATCACTTTCTAAGTATCTTAATTATCGTAAGACCTCAATTTATGGTGGCAGCAATGAAATTCAGAAAAATATAATTTCTAAGATGATATTGGGTCTATAGCTATGAATTTAAATTTTTCAGATGAACAAAAAATGCTTAGAGAACAGATACAGAAATTCTGTGAGTCAGATTATTCTTTTGAAAAAAGAGAGGAAATTATTAAATCGGGAGAAGGTTTCGATAGAGATTTTTGGAATCTGTTTTCAGAACTCGGTTGGTTATCTCTACCTTTCAATGAAGACTCAGGCGGATTTGGGTACGGTCCAGTTGAACTTTCAATTTTATTCGAAGAATTTGGAAAGGTTCTTGTTGTCGAACCTTATCTAAGCACAGTGGTTCTGTCAGGTTACATTATTGATAATTCTTCTTTTAGTCGTCGTATTGAGCTTGTTGAGGCTATTACATCAGGCAAAAAACATGTATCACTGGCCTATATCGAATCAAACCAAAACTTTGATCACTCTGACCCTCAAACCTTAGCTGTTGATGAAGGAGATAATATTATTGTTAACGGTAAGAAATCATTGGTTCTAAACGGTAGTAATGCAGATCATTTAATAGTCTCGGTCAGCTATCAAGATGAACAGGCGTTGATCTTAATTGATAAGCAACAGTCCGGAGTATCGTCCAATGAGTACCCGACTATTGATGGGCAGACGTGTGCAGAAATAAGCTTTAAGGATGTTAATGTTTCTAATGAAGCCATTCTTGCAAAGAGCTATGAAGCTGAAGAACTTCTTAATGAGGCCATTAATCTTGCAACGCTTTGCGTCAGTGCAGAGAGCATCGGTTGTATGACATCGTGTTATCTCAAGACCGTTGAATACACCAAGGGCAGACAACAGTTTGGTCAACCCATCAGCAAATTCCAGGTGCTTCAACATAGAATGGTGGATATGTTTATAGAGACAGAGGTGTGTAAGTCGCTTTTATTTAAAGCTATGCTTGAATGTGATTCTAATGAAGACACTAAGACCCAGTCAGTTTCGGCTCTAAAATATCAAATTGGTACTTCTGGGAAATTAGTTTCTCAAGAAGCGGTTCAACTTCATGGTGCAATGGGTGTCAGTGATGAGATGCTGATAGGTCATTATCTTAAGAAGTTGGTAGCTATAGATGCTTTATTTGGCAATGCTGATTATCATCTGCGTAAGTACTCAAAATAAAAATGAGATTACGGAATAGAATTCCACCACCTATCATTACTCTTACCTTTATCCTTCTCAGTTTTTGGTTAACTAATTATCTTCCTAAACTAGCATTTAATTATCAGGGGTTGTTATCTCTGCTAATGATCTTAATTGGATTAATCATCATTGTTATAGGAGTTAAAACATTCAATAAGAGCGACACCACAATCAATCCTCTCAACCCAAGGGAAGCATCACATTTAGTGACTAACGGTGTATTCAGTTATACGAGAAACCCTATGTATCTAGGAATGGTAATTATTTTGTTAGGGGTCACTGTTTATAATGGCGTTTACATAGGGATAATTATCCTACCGTGTTTTATTCTCTACATAACAGAATTCCAAATAAAACCTGAAGAAGAAGCCATGGAAGAAATATTTGCAGGCGACTATACAGATTATTTAAAAAGAGTGAGGAGATGGTTATAGAATAAATCATAATCAAAGCACTGTTTAAGGAAAAAATAGCAAATGCACCTTGAGCCTTTTCAACACTTGGCAACTATAGCCATAATATTTCTTAAAACTTGATGGACATTTTATTAAAGATACACATCTGTACTGGAACCATTGCTGTGATCACCGCTGTGCTTGTGGTTAATATCGATACTGAGCCCTGATGGATTTTCTGGATTCTACCGACACTCTTAATTACTCCCGTGATTATATGGTGGAACAAAAAAGTGTTAAATTAACATTTCAGAAAATAACTGGTGCCACTAAGTGCTCGAATTTTTAACTATTGCCATTCTTCATTTATTTGCTGTAGCCAGTCCAGGGCCTGATTTCTTATTGGTTACCAGACAATGTTTGAGATTTGATCGGACAGTTGCAATTTGGGCGAGTGCTGGAATTGCTACTGGAATTCTATTTCATTCTTTTATAGCAATTACCGGAGTTACTTTGATCATATCCTCCAACCCTGAGGTCTTTAAATGGTTAAAGGTTTTGGCATCAATCTATATTGCTTATTTAGGTTATCTATCAATATTTAAATCATCGACATCAGTTAGCGACGAAGATAAAAAAGATAATGAGAATTATGTTGGCTCATTTACGCTAGGTTTAATTACAAATATTTTAAATCCTAAGGCTATTTTATTTTTTATCACAGTCTTTACCGCAGTTGTGGATGTATCAACCACTCGATTATTACTTGGTCTTTACGGGTTATACATGTCGATCACAACCTTCATTTGGTTTACTGGTATCTCTTACATCTTTTCAAATCAAGGGCTGAGAGATAGATATAAACAATTCATTCCATTCTTTGAAAAGGGCATTGGAATAGTGCTTATTATTATTGCTGTTGGATTAATTTTATAACAATGGGGTTTAATCTCCTTTTTTCATTGATCTCAGATGTCTATAATTGTTCTTCTATTATTTAGATACGGAAATTATTTAGCTAATGAATAAAGAATTTAAAAACTTTATCAATCGTTTAGAAAAAAGCAAAGACTCTTTCAGAACCAATGCGACTGAAAAGAGACATCATACTGGGTATCGAACAGCTAGAGAAAATTTAAACGATTTAGCCGACCCTGACAGTTTCCTAGAATTTGGTGAGTTCGCTGTGGCTGCTCAAAGAAGTCGACGAGACTATGATGAATTGCAAGCAGAAACAGCTGCTGATGGAATTCTGACTGGGTTTTGCACAATCAATGCTGGACAGGTTAATGAGAACAGAGCAGATGTCGTTGCCATAGTTTATGATTACTCTGTTTTGGCAGGTACTCAGGGGTTCTTTCATCATCAAAAATTAGATCGTATTACTGAGCAAGCTGAGAAGTTTAATTTACCCATAGTTATCTTTACTGAAGGCGGTGGCGGTCGTCCCGGAGATGTGGATGTTACTACTCAAATTGCTGGACTTCATATCCCGTCTTTTTCTACCTGGGCAAGGTTGTCTGGTCATTGCCTTAAGATTGCTGTTAATAATGGTTATTGTTTTGCTGGAAATGCTGCTCTTTTTGGGTGCTCTGATTTTCGGATTGCAACAAAGAGTTCTTGGATTGGTATGGCCGGTCCGGCCATGATCGAAGGTGGAGGCTTGGGTGTATTTGATCCAAAAGAAATTGGACCAGCTGATGTTCAAGAGCAAAACGGTGTTATTGATATTGTTGCTGAAGATGAACAAGAAGCCACTTTGATTGCTAAAAAACTATTATCTTATTTTCAAGGTCCAGTTGAAGACTACGCATGCAATGATCAAGCTAAATTAAGAGACATCATTCCTGAAGACCGACGCTGGGCATACCCAATAAGAGATATTATTGAGTTACTGGCTGACACAGACTCCTTTTTAGAGCTAAGGAAGAATTACGGAAGAAGCATCATCACTGGATTTATCAGAGTCGAAGGGCAACCGATGGCCCTTCTAGCCAGTGATTGCCAACAATTAGGTGGAGCAATTGATTCAGAGGCGGCAGAAAAAGCAGCTGAATTTTTAACAACATGTAATGCACATTCTCTACCGGTGGTTGTTCTTGCTGATACCCCTGGCTTTATGGTCGGCCCTGATAGCGAAGAACAAGGCGCAGTGAGGAGAATGGCCAAGTTATTCAAAGTTGGTGCCAGTTTACAGACACCGGTCGTAGCAGTTTTCCTTAGAAAAGGCTATGGATTAGGAGCACAAGCATTAGTTGGTGGCAGCCTCCATGATCCTGTCTATACGGCGGCTTGGCCCACAGCTGAATTCGGTGGTATGGGCTTAGAAGGAGCAGTTAAATTAGGTTTTAAAAAAGAACTAGAGGCAGAGATCGATAACGATAAAAGAGAAGCTCTGTATAATGAACTGGTGGCACAGGCATACGAACAAGGGAAAGCAATAGAAGCAGCAGCACATCTTGAAATAGATGCTGTTATTGACCCAGTAGATACTAGATCGACTATATCTAAAGCCATTAACATGGCACTGAATAAAAAAAGCTAATGATGACAAATAAAAAGCTAACAATTTTAACCTGCATGGATTCGAGGCTGGATCCTATAAATATCTTTGGTATTGCACAAGGAGAGGCTCATATCATCCGCAATGCAGGCGGAAGAGCAACTGACGATGCACTGAACTCTATGATAGTGTCTCAAAAAATTCTAGGCACTAAGGAGTTTTGGGTAGTTCATCATACTCAATGCCTTATGGGCAACCTAACAGATGATTTGATGTCTGAGCTGCCTGATAGTTTAAGAAAAAGTGCTTTCTTAGATCTGGAGCAGAGCGTGATTGATGACATCAAATTAATTAAGAGTCATGAGTTATTACCAGATGATATTCAAGTCAGAGGTTTTGTTTACGATCTTGAGCAAAATGAGCTTAAACCAATTATCTAAACCATGAGATTACCTATATTCCAAGTGGACGCCTTTACCGATAGGCTGTTTTCAGGCAATCCCGCTGCAGTTATCCCGATGTCAGGTTCTTTATCAGAAGAGTTGATGCAGTCTATTGCACTAGAAAATAATCTCTCTGAGACAGCTTTCATTGATTTGTCCAAGCAACCCTATGATATTCGTTGGTTTACACCAACCACAGAAGTAGATTTATGCGGCCATGCAACATTGGCATCAGCAAAGGTATTGTTTGATGAAGTTCTTGACCAGTCAATCGATGAAATAAATTTTCAATCAAAATCTGGTGCATTACGAGTGTTTAAAAAAGATAATCTGATTTTTCTTGATTTTCCTTCCGACTCATCTACAGAAGTCTTAGACAAAGCTTTTGTAAAAGATCTTTTAGGTTTTGAGCCCAATCATCTGTTCAAAGGCAGCGACGATTATCTTGCTGTTTTTACTAGCGAGGACATTATTAAAAATTTGAAGCCCAACTTTTCAAAGATCTCTCAAATCAATTCTCGAGGTTTGATAGCCAGTGCACCAGGTGATCAAGTTGATTTTACTTCACGATGTTTTTATCCACAGCTTGGTGTTAATGAGGACCCTGTTACCGGATCTGCTCACACATTAATGATCCCTTATTGGAGCAAAATCTTGGGTAGAGATGAGATGGTTGCGCAGCAGTTATCTAAGAGAGGGGGAATCTTATATTGTGAACATAAAGAAGAACGAGTCCTGATTGGTGGTAAAACAGCTATATATATGAGTGGTAAAATTAACCTCTAAGCTTTAGCTTTAAAATACATTTGATTTTTTTCTTTTTACTCTTTAATTTCAACTGTTCGAGTAAATAATTCTACAGGAGCAAATTATGAAAAAAATTATCATATCTTTAACGGTGTTACTCATGACTCCATTAATAGCCCAAGCTGATCATCATGAAACTTCAGGACCTGGTGAAGGAAGTTTTACAACATTCATGGTTCAAGCACCAGATGTCTCAGCCTATATTAAATATTTAAAAAGTAATCCAGAGCTTTTTAGTGGATTTAACGCTGCTGCTGCTGGTGTTTGTGTAACTATAACAGGCCAGGATTATCATGGAGAAATGTTCGTTTGGAGTGCTTATTCTGATGTAGCAGGGGCCATGACAGAAACCACAGCTTATGATCCTGATAAAGCACCAAGAGAATTAGCAAAACTCAGAACCCCTAAATATAGAGTGGCATGGAAGCCGTTAAAATCATTTGTTTTAAGTCCTGGCTTTGAACGAGTGACGCGTGTAAAAATTAAACCTGAAAACGTTCCCGCTTATATCGCTGCAGCAACCAAGCTCGAAGCAGCAATTAGAAATGCCGGCCATGATTTTAATATGGGTATTTTCCAACCTCTTGGCGGAGGCGTTCATGAAACAGGAACTTTCTTATTGCGAGGCATATCACCGAATTCTACCGAAGCCGGTAGACTCATTGACGAGTATTTTGCAGGAGCAGAATGGGGGCAGCACTACCTTAAGGCTAGCTCACTCATCGATGAGGTTGTGAGAGACACTTACGAATCATGCCAGCAAATTTATACTGCTGAACAATAAGATTGATTAGCGATACAAAATATTTTATTAGGAGAAAAATTAAATGAAAAAATTATACTGTTTATTAACTATAACTTTTATGTTGTGTCCAAGTGTTTATGCAAGCTCTCATTCACACTCGCACGATGACTCAGATCATAAGCATTATAGTAATCAAGAGATAATGGAAATAGCGATGTCAGCGGCTCCAAAAAATATCAGCGACAAGGCAACCATTATGGCATCAGACGGAGCTATTTTAAAAGAAGGAAGTAATGGATGGGTGTGTATGCCTGGAACTCCACCTAATGAAAATGTCAATCCAATGTGTGTTGATCCAGCCTGGCAAAACTGGTTACAAGCTTGGGTGAATCAAGATGACTATGATTCTGAATCAGCCTCATTCGGAGTGTCTTATATGTTAGTAGGTGATATTCCTGTGGATAATAATGCACCATTTAATCAAGACCAAAGCAAAGGCGTCTGGGTAGCAGAAGGACCTCATCTTATGCTGCTTCTACCAGAAAGTTTAATGAAAGATCTCCCTAGAGATCCATACGCAGGTGGTCCCTATGTGATGTTTGAAGGTAGTGATTTTGTTCATGTTATGGTACCTCTAGAGGTAACTCAACCCTTAAAGTAAGCTAACTTCATTGATAGAAAAGGACTTTAAACCTCAATTAAGTCCTCTAGAAATGCTCGAGTTGGGCATTTTTGGAGGATGGTATTTTAAAGGTGATATTTCTGAATATCTGAAGGAATGGTTTGTCAGTGCTAAAATTAGTCGCACTGGATTTGATTCAACACTGAATTATTTTAAAGTAGCTTCTGGGCAAGCTATGTCTGTATGGAAAGAGAAGGGTTGAATTACCCCTGAAGACCCTTTGGGTTGGTTTCAATGGTATTGTCGATATTCTTTGGGACGTAGAATCTCAGAGGTGGATGAGTTTCAAATGAAGTGATGGAAAGCCTTTGGACCTAGACACATTGGTGGCATAAAAAAAAATTGTGAGCTGCACGATATTTGGTGTCGACCTAAGCAAAGGCAAGCTCTTTTACAATGGGCTTATAACCCCTTTATTTAAAATATAGATAAGTTGAAAAATTTATGTTTTATTAATTGTATTGATATTTTTTTACTTGGGGGAGATCTTAATGTTTTCAATTAAAAAGCCAGTTTTAGTAGGTGTTTTGTCTATTGCCTTTCTAATTCCAAACTCTAATTATGCAAGCACAATCATCCATGCTGGAAAACTGATTGATGGTAAAGCAAATACTGTTCAGTCAAAAATGACGATTGTGATTAACGATAATCTCATTACCGACGTAATAAAGGGTTATAAAAATCCTAAAGACGACGACACTTACTTGGATCTAAAGGACCATACAGTTCTTCCAGGATTGATGGATATGCATGTTCATTTTGGGGGCGAATACCAATCAAAAGCAGAACGACCTTCTAAAGTTGAGAAAGAGATGCAAGCTATTCTTGCGACTCAACATGCTAGAGTTACTTTCCATGCTGGTTTCACAACTGTAAGGCAAGTTGGAGATAGCGGTATGGTTGCTATTAGTCTTAGAGATGCTATCAATCAAGGCAAAGTTGTTGGCCCAAGAATACACACCTCTGGAAAAAGTTTAGCCACCACCGGCGGTCACGCAGATCCGACTAATGGCAGAGCTGCTGATGCTTATCACTATCCGTTACCAGAGGATGGGGTTGTTAATGGCCCTTATGAAGTCTATACAGCTGTAAGACAAAGATATAAAGACGGAGCTGATGGCATAAAAATCACAGTTACAGGTGGCGTATTAAGTGAAGCTAAATCAGGTGATAACCCTCAGTTTACTCAAGAAGAAGTTAATGCTGTTGTAACTGCTGCTAAAGACTATGGAATGTGGGTTGCGGTTCATGCACACGGCGCAGAAGGAATGAAGCGTGCTATTCGAGCTGGCGTTGATTCTATAGAACATGGGACCTTCATGGATGAAGAAGCCATGGAACTTATGATTGAAAATGGAACTTATTATGTGCCAACAATTTCTGCTGGGGAGTTTGTCGCAGCAAAATCTAAAATAGATAATTATTTTCCAGAAATAGTTAGGCCTAAGGCAGCTAGTGTTGGTCCACAAATCAGCAATACTTTTTCTAAAGCTTATAAAAAAGGCGTAAAAATTGCTTTTGGTACTGATGCCGGTGTCCAGCCTCATGGAACCAACTGGGAAGAATTTGTTTTCATGGTAAAAAATGGAATGCCTGAAATGGAAGCCATTCAATCTGCCACCATGGAAACTGCAAAACTTTTAAGGATTGATGATAGGTTAGGGTCGATAGAAACAGGGAAAATAGCTGATATTATTGCAGTTAAAGGAGATCCTATAGAAGATATTTCAGTGCTCAAAGACGTTGCTTTAGTTATTAAGGACGGTAAAGTCTACAAGTAGATTTCAAAAAATGATCACAGGGCCTTTTGACTCATTAAGAGAGTATATAAATACTCTGGAAGCTAATGATCGACTGATCAGAATTAAGCAAATGGACCAAGATAAGTATGAGGCCACAGGCTTTGCTTATCGATTAGTTAAAGAGTTTGGATACGATCTTGCTCCGGCTTTTCTAATTGAAAAAATAAGGATAAATAATCAATGGGTGAATGGCCCTGTGATAGGTAATCTTTTTGGTGGTTGGAATGCTGAAGCATTAATTTATGGTGTTGAAAATTTAGGTAAGTCACAACAAAATTCTCGTATTAAAACCTTTAAGCACCTCGAAAAACTTCATAAAGAAAATAATGGATGGCCTAAAATATCACCCGTCACAATAGATAATCAAAACGCACCTTGTAAAGAAAACATAGTGTTAGGTGCAGATGTTAATATTTTGAAGTTTCCTTGGTTGCAGACAAATCCTGCTGATGCCGGAAGATATATTAATGCAGCCACTATATTTATTGAAGATGAAGAGCTTGGAAGAAATGTTGCCACCTATCGTTGTCAGGTTAAGGGCAAGAATAAAATTGGTTTTAATGCTGAGATTAGGCAAAACGCTTGGAGTTTTTTAACTAAGATGAAAGAGAGGGGGCAAACTACAGCATCTGTGGCTATTGCTAATGGAGTAGACCCAATAACTTTTACACTGGGTGCTTCAAAGATTGCTAAATTGGGAGAAGATGAACTCGATTACGCTGGCGGTATCAGAGGTAAGCCAGTAGAAATGGTGAAATGTGAGACCAATAATATTTTAGTTCCTGCGCAATCTGAAATTGTTTTAGAAGGCGAAATTCCTCTCGATAAGATGGAGGAGGAGGGTCCATATGGAGAAATGTACGGGTTTATGGGATTAAAGAAAAATGAGAATTTTTATATGGAAATTAAAGCCATTACTCATAGAACTAATCCTTGGGTTGTTAATTCTTTTGCTGGGGTAACAAAAATATCTCCAAGTATTCTTCAAACGGTAGGCAATTTTATAGATTACAAAACCTTTATTCCTAATCTGATTGATATTTACCGGCCAGCTGAGAGCACGGGAGTGTTAACCGCTAGCATCAAGAAAGATAAGTCAGGGCAAGGCATGGAGGCAGGAAAAATTCTTGCTGAGAAAGATTTCTTTGCAAAAATGATTATTGTTGTTGACGAAGATGTTGATGTGTATGACAAAGGGGAGATATTCCAAGCTCTTGGTACACGCTGGCAACCTTATCCTGCCTCAAAGATTATAGAAAAGATGAGAGGCATGCCTCTAGATGCAAGTGCTCCTGAACGTTTTAGCACCAGTAAAATCATCATAGATGCAACTAGACAACTCAAAGACGAAGGCGGGCCACCTGTTTGGCCAGATATTTCCAAAGTAATGTTAGAAGAGATGAGTCCGGAAACTACTGAGTTAGTTGATGAAAATTGGTTAAAATACTTTGAAGACAGTAATGACTAATAACCATAAAATTCATTTAATAGGTGTTCCAGGATCTCCTTACACTAGAAAAATGTTAGCTTTACTGAGGTTTAGGCATATCAATCATCTTGTCACTTGGGACCATCCACTCAATATTCTAAAGAAAAATAACATTGAGCCACCCAAGCCTGTTTTGTTGCCAGTTTGTTTATTTGAAGGGGATGAGGGTGTTATAGCAAAATGCGACTCAACACCAATTATCAGAGATCTTGAAAATGACTTTACTGAAAGAAGTGTCATTCCGAGCAATCCGGTACTTAGTTTTTTGAACTATCTTATTGAGGATTTTGCAGACGAATGGGTAACAAAATATATGTTTCATTACAGATGGCATTTCAAGAAAGATATAAATAATGCTGGTGATTGGCTTCCTTTTTTGTATGGAACTAATACTGATCAGGAAACTTATTCAACCTTAAGAGATTATATTGTAGATGCACAAACTAGTAGATTATGGGTTGTTGGATCCAATGAAACCACTGCCCCAATTATTGAAGCAAGTTATCTCAGAATCTTAGGTATCCTAGAAAAAATATTAGCAAAACAATCTTTTCTGTTTGGTGATCGTCCATCATCTGCTGATTTTGGAATATTTGGACAACTGACACAATTAGTCAATGTTGATCCTACCTCACGAGCTCTTGCAGAGAAGCAGTCAATGAGAACAGTTGCCTGGGTAGATCTCATGGAGGATCTTAGTGGTATCTCAGATAATACTCAATGGATGAAACCTGAGAGTGTGCAACCAATTTTAAATGATTTATTGATCGAGATAGGTAAAACATACGTCCCTGCCATGTTGGCAAATGCTGAAGCTATATCAGCAAATCAGGACACATGGAGTAATCAAATTTGTGGATCAGACTGGAGCCAGAAAACCTTTCCTTATCAAGCCAAGTGTCTCAACTGGGTCAGAGAAGAATTTAATCGGTTGAATCAAGAAGATAAAGATCTTGCAGTGTCTTTATTAAAAGATACAGGCTGTGAGAACCTTTTCAAGGAGTGAAATAGTGAAAGTTTTAAGAACGCCTAATAAATATTTTAAAAACATTAAAGATTATCCTTTCGAGCCAGTTTATACATCCATTCAAACCAAAGATGGAACAGAGATTAGGGTGCATCATATTGATGAAGGCCCAAGAAATGGGCCTATACTTTTAGCAATGCATGGCCAACCAGTTTGGAGCTACCTTTATGCAAGAATGATCCCGATTCTTAATGAAGCAGGCATTAGAGTCATTGCTCCTGATTTAGTTGGATATGGAAAATCAGATAAGCCCGCAGCAAGAGAAGATTACTCATACCAAAATCAAGTTGACTGGATGAGTACCTGGTTGGAGAAGAATAACTTTAAGAATTTAACCTTTTTTGGTCAAGATTGGGGAGGACTCATTGGTCTTAGGATGATTGCACAAGACCCAGACAGATTCATTAAAGTATCAATGGGCAACACTGGCTTACCATACAACCCAGACACACCCCAAGAAGTTATTAATCAGGTAAAAGCATTCAGGGGTAGTGATTTAAAACTAACACCAATGAGCGTGGCTAAAGAGATTCGTCAAATGGATGGGCAAAGTTTATCTCAAGATAAATCTCAGAAGTCACACCCTGCATTGAAATTTATGTATTGGCAAAAATTTTGTTGGGATACAGAAAATTTACCAATAGGCTTCCTTAACACCAGCATGATGGAAAAAAGATCAAAATTTGTTTTGTTGGGTCAATATATTTTTCATCGACTAGGTTTAAATAATATATCTCCGTTCAGAACAGATCTTTCAAAAGCCTATGATGCACCATTTCCTAATGCGAGTTACAAAATGGGACCAAGAGCTATGCCAAACCAGGTTCCAATATTCCCAGATCAATCTCTGGATGCACAAAGAATCGCAAGAGAATTCTTTGCAACCTCAACGATTCCATTCTTATCAGTGTTTGCTGGTGATGATCCAGTTACCAATGACATTGAGAGGGATGTATTAAAAATGGCACCTAATGCAAAAAGTGCTCCACATATTGGAGGTGGGCATTTTTATCAGTGGACTAGACCAAAGCAATTATCTAAGATTTTAATAGATTTTATTAAGGAGTAGTTATGAAAGTGGAAAACAAATTAAGACCAAATGCCAAACAAATGGCTGGATTTCTGCTTGGCGATACAAAAACAATCATCCACATGGTTAATTTATTAAAGTTTAAAAATAAAGCCGATTATAAAGACGGGCGACAAACTGACCTAACTGGAGAAGAAGCTTACCGAATATACGCAAAAGAAGTTCAAGAACATCTTCGAAAAGTGGGTGGAAAAATGATATTTAGTGGTGAAGTGAGTCGATTAGTTCTTGGAGAGGTTGAAGAGCTCTGGGATTGGGTTGCAATTGCAGAATACCCTAACAAAAAAGCTATGCGATCCATGATTATGAATAAGGAATATCAAAAAAGTGAAGAGCACCGAAGCGCCGGCTTAGCAGGTCAATTAAATTTAGAAACCAGGCCGCATCAATGAAATTAGGGAAGTACATCATTGCTGTAGTGATTTTAATTCTTATAGCAATTGTAATTTTAACAAGACTGCCTAGTGTGCAAGATAGACTTATGATTGTTGGAGTTAATGATGCGATAAGCTCTTCTATAGATTTGCATGATGACTCGCTAACTGCCTTAGTGTGTGGTTCTCGTGCGCCATTACCAAATCCGAATAGAGCTGAAGCATGTATCTTAATAAATGCAGGTGGAAATTATTATGTGGTTGATGTTGGTGATGGCAGTGTTAGTAATTTAAGGGACTGGAGAATTGATGGAAGCAAGATTAAAGCCACATTACTCACCCATCTTCACTCAGATCATATTGCTGATCTTGCAGATTTGCATATGGCCACTTGGATCACACAATCTAGACCAAAAAAATTAGATGTATTTGGTCCAGCTGGAGTTGAGTTGGTTACACAAGGGTTTGAAGATGCATATCAACTAGATTACCAATACAGAAATGAACATCATGGCAATGAAGTTGCTCCTCTCGAGGTTGCAGGCTTTGATCCTCATCCGATTGATTTATCAAACCCGGTAATTATTAATAAAAACGGTTTAAAGGTTACAGCTTTTGCAGTTCCACATGATCCAGTAAAGCCTGCTTTAGGCTATCGCTTTGATTATAAGGGTCGGTCCATTGTGATAAGTGGGGACACCAAGTACAGCGAAAATCTAATTAAAAACGCCGAAGGCGCTGATGTACTATTCCATGAAGCTCAAGCAAATCATATTTTAAAAATCATGGAGGATGCAGCCAATAATGCTGGCCGCCCTTTGGGAGCAAAGATTTTTCAAGATATTTTGACTTATCACACCACTCCTGAGGAAGCTGCCAAAGCAGCAAATCTTGCTAATGTAGACCACTTAATTTTCTATCACTTGGTTCCTGCTCCATTAAATAGCTTAATGGAGACAGTTTTTTTTCGAGGCGTCAATAAAATAAGAAAAGAATGGACTGCTGCAGAGGATGGCACTATGGTCAATTTACCAATAGACAGCGATGAAATAATTATTTCAAACATTAATTAATTTGAAACCAACTCATGAATACTTTATGGGGCTTGCTCTAGAGCAAGCTAAAAAAGCTGAAATCAATGGCGAAGTCCCTGTTGGTGCAGTCTTTATTGATGATGATCAGGTCATAGCAGAGGCTGGCAATGCATCAATTATTTTAAATGATCCCACAGCTCATGCAGAGATCATAACACTTAGGGAGGCAGCAGAAAAAAAAGGGAATTATAGGTTGGGAGGAACCCTTTTTGTAACCCTAGAACCTTGTATCATGTGCATGGGAGCATTAATCCATGCTCGAGTAAAGAAACTAATATTTGGAGCTTATGACCCTAGATCTGGAGCAGCTTTATCTGTCTATAACTTCTCAGATTCCCCTCATCTTAATCACCGAATTGAGGTTAAAGGGGGTATTTTAGAGAGAGAGTCTCAGTTATTACTTAAAGATTTTTTTAAAGCTCGACGCTAAGGAGTTATAGATTAGTCTGTAAATGTTCCAAGGTTTAAAACTTAATACTGGAAAGCCAATATAGATATATTCATCGTCTTGTGGATAGGGCAATCTCTTTAAAATTAAGATGATTAAATTCAAATATGCCCCCAGGAGTCAATGAATTTGAAACTTGCTGGCGCCAGTCATAATGCATACCTATATTGCCTGATTTGGGTGGATTAACTTTAAAAATAACAGTGTAGTTTTGATCCACAGCCCCAGGTAATTTAATGTTCTGCGCGTAATGAAGATTATCTGACATGTTCAAATGAGGCATTAGATTAACTGTTAATGTTTTATTAGTTTTTTCGTTAGCAATCACCGCTGTAACGTCTAGATAAGCCACATGCCCTCCAACTGGAGATCCTGAAGGTGCATTGTCAGACCAGTTGGCAATTACCTCTAAATGAATATCAGTTTCATCCTCATTGAGAGAAAATTTAGCACCTTGAACATCATCCTTAATTCCACCTTCAAATATTAAGTCAATCCCAGGTTTTATTGAGGATTCACCAATAATCATTTCTGGTAATGCATTTAACTCTATGGCGAAAAGCCCTATAAGAAGAGATAAAAAATAATGTCTACTTTTAATTTTCATTGTTTACTTCCTTTAACTGGTCAGGTAGAAAATACCTAACAAAATCAGAACAGTTGATATGGTGCCTTTAATGATAAAAAACAAGACTGATCCTTTTATGGTGTAATTCAGGATCTTTTTTTTATTCGATTTTAGCTTTTCTAACAACTCAAAAACTCATGATTCATTTAAATTAATATACATAATAATGATAATCATTATCATTTCAATTAATTTTTTTTAAAGGAGCTAAATTAGTAAGTGAATTATAGTTTTTATTAGATTTTTCCAGCACGATAATAACCCTCTAAATAAAATTCTAGGTTATAATTCGATTTATATTTATTGATAGTTTGATCAAACTCAATGGCAAAAAAAAACCTGTATAAAATTACTTTTAGCAATCAAGGTAAACTCTATGAGATTTATGCTAAAAGTGTATCTAACAGTAATTTACTTGGATTTATTGAAGTAGAGTCATTGGTTTTTGGAGAAAAAACTTCTTTGGTTATTGACCCATCAGAAGAAAAAATAAAAACGGAATTTGAAGGGGTAAAGCGCACCTACATACCGATGCATTCTGTTTTGAGAATAGATGAAGTTGATAAAGAAGGTGTGAGCAAGGTCAGCAAAGCAGAGGGCAATAATGTTACACAACTATCTAACACTGTATTTGTCCCTGATGGTAAGTCAAAAACTTAATTATTTAGTTCAGGAGTGAATAATGCTCACCATTGAAGGGCCACCATCTCACTCACCTTATCGACTTAATCAACTGTTATCTGAGCTGCAGAATATTGATTCATCCATCACCTTAATCGGTGCTCGATATATACATTTTATTGATAACAGCAAAGACTTCACTGACAGGGATTATGATGTCTTGAATCCGCTACTAAGCTATGGACCTGATTGGGATCTTGGCGCAACTAAAGGCGATAAAATAATAGTTATTCCTAGGATTGGCACCACCTCTCCATGGTCTAGTAAAGCCACTGATATAGCTCATGGTTGTGGATTGTCCAACATCAATAGAATCGAGCGAGGATTGATCTACACATTAGTTGGCTTAACTAATGATGAACGTCTAAGAACTCGTTGTGTTGCCGTACTCTATGATCGCATGACTCAGCAAGCGATAACACAATTTGATCAACTTGATAGGATGTTTGATATTGATCAGCCTCAATCATTTACAACAATCTCAATATTGTCTGAGGGAATCAAGGCTTTGGAAGCAGCAAATATTCAACTAGGTTTAGCACTTAACAATCAGGAAATGAATTATTTGCTAGAACAATTCAAAATTCTCGAAAGGGATCCAACCGACGCCGAATTGATGATGTTTGCTCAAGCCAATTCTGAACATTGTCGCCATAAGGTTTTTAATGCTGAATGGACCATAGATGGACAGCCAGAACAATTCAGTCTGTTTGATATGATCAAACACACTCACCAATCAAATTCTGAAGGCGTCCTGTCAGCCTATAAGGATAATGCTGCTGTCATGAGTGGGGGTCAAGGGCATTGGTTTATGCCATCAACTAGCGACCAGAGCTATTCATTTATTGAAGACAATATCCACACTATGATGAAGGTGGAGACCCATAATCATCCCACAGCCATATCACCCTATCCTGGTGCTGCTACAGGATCAGGAGGAGAAATTAGAGATGAAGCAGCTACCGGCAGAGGCGGAGTGCCTAAGGCCGGTTTAACAGGTTTTGCGGTGTCTCATTTAAGAATACCCGGCTACATTCAACCTTGGGAGAGGAGCATTGGCAAACCGGACCGAATTGCTTCTGCACTTGAAATTATGACAGAGGGCCCCGTTGGCGGAGCCTCTTTCAACAATGAGTTTGGTCGGCCAAATATTCTCGGGTTTTTTAGAACGTTTGAGTTTTCTGAGAATCAAAGTGCGAGCAACTCGTGGGGTTATCATAAACCTATTATGATAGTCGGAGGATTGGGTAATATATCTGAATCTTCTGTTAACAAGCTAGACACAGTAAAAGACTCCTTAATTATTGTCTTAGGGGGACCATCCATGCTCATAGGATTAGGAGGCGGTTCTGCGTCATCTCTTAATGCTGGGGTCAGCAATGAGGATTTAGATTTTGCTTCAGTTCAAAGAGATAACGCTGAGTTGGAAAGGCGAGCCCAAGAAGTCATCAATCGATGTTTTAGTCTAACGTTAGACACAGAATACAAGGGAGAGAATCCGATTCTCCTTATTCATGATGTGGGTGCAGGAGGCTTATCAAATGCAGTTCCTGAGATTATAGATCACAGCAAGATGTCTGCAGATTTAGAGTTAAGAAAAATATTTAATGCCGAACCGGGACTGTCACCATTAGAAATTTGGTGTAACGAGGCTCAAGAACGCTATGTTCTTTGCATTGACCCTAAGCACTTAGATTTATTTGATGAGATCTGTCAACGAGAACGCTGTCCGTATGCAGTTATTGGTAAGGTGAATAATCACGGTTATTTAAAAATGAACGACTCACATTTTGATAATTTACCCATTGATATGCCGATGGAAGTACTTTTTGGAAACCCGCCTAAAACTCAATTATCTATAAGTAGAGAATCAATGAGCATGCTTGATGATTCAATGAAGGGTATCTCGGTTCGTGAAGCGTGCGAACGAATTTTAAGATTTCCTACGGTGGCTGATAAAACCTTCTTAATCCATATTGGTGATCGAACGGTTGGTGGTCTAGTTTCTCAAGATCAATTTGTAGGGCCTTGGCAAGTACCAGTAAGTGATGTTGGCGTTACCTTAAAAGACCATTACTCCAAGAAAGGGGAGGCCATGGCAATGGGTGAACGAACACCAGTAGCTACAATCAACCCTCCTGCTTCTGGGCGGCTTGCAGTGGCTGAAGCCGTAACAAATATTTTGTCTGCTCCCGTCAATGAGATTTCTGACATAAAATTATCTGCCAATTGGATGTCATCGATTAAGACAGACTCACAAAAACAGGCTCTGTTTGATACTGTTCAGGCGGTAACTTTAGATTTTTGTAGCAAAATTGGTCTAACTATACCTGTAGGTAAGGACTCATTATCTATGCAGACCACTTGGAGTGAGGAGAACTTAGAAAAAGAAATTACAGCGCCACTATCACTCATTATTTCAGCGTTTGCACCGATTGATAATGTCACAAGGACGATTACTCCACAATTGAAAGTTTCCAATAATAGTTTGTTGATCTTAATTGATTTAGGTCAAGGTAAGAATAGATTAGGTGGATCTTGTCTAGCCCAAGTTTATTCTCGATCATTAGGAGAACCCGCTGATGTGAAAAACCCTTTTTTCTTGAAAGGTTTTTTTAATGCGGTGACTGAATTAAAATCTTTGGATAAAATTATGGCCTATCATGATCGCTCCGATGGTGGGTTGTTTGCCACTCTTTCTGAGATGGCGTTTGCAGGAAATATGGGCATTAACATTGATCTTAAGACGGCCTCGAAAGAAGAAAGTCTCAGCCTGCTATTTGCTGAAGAGGCAGGCGCTGTAATTCAAATTAATTCTTCTGATTTAAAGCTCGTTATGGAGACTTTGAAAAAGTATTCTCTGGATCAATCGGCTGTAGTGATTGGCGAGACCACACCGTCTAAACAAATCACAATTAAGACTAACCATGCTGATGCTGAAATTTTTGATTTAAGAGCATTAAGGGAGATGTGGTCTGAACTGTCTTTTAGGATGCAGTCACTTCGCGATAACCCTGAATCGGCCAAAGAAGCTTTTAATAGTCTACTTGATGATGATGACCCAGGTTCTAGTTCTAAGATTACATTTAGTCAGCCAAATAAAGAGGATTTAATGAAATTTAAAGACCAGCGACCAAAAGTAGCTGTTCTTAGAGAGCAAGGAGTAAATAGTCATGTGGAGATGGCAGTGGCATTCCATAGAGCAGGTTTTGAAGCGGTTGATGTGCATATGACAGATATTATTAGTGGCCGCGTTGGCTTAGATGATTTTAAAGGTTTGGTTGCTTGCGGAGGCTTTTCTTACGGTGATGTTCTAGGAGCAGGGGGAGGATGGGCAAAATCTATATTATTTAACCCTTATGTTAGAAATATGTTTGAGAATTTCTTTAAGCGCCCTGACACTTTTACATTAGGTGTATGCAATGGATGCCAGATGTTATCTCACTTGAGGAATATTATCCCGGGTGCAGATCATTGGCCACGATTTGTTAAGAATTTATCAGAACAATTCGAGGCTCGGTTAAGTTTGGTTGAAGTCACTAAGAGCTCATCTTTATTTCTTAAAGATATGGAAGGATCAATACTGCCAATAGCCACGTCCCACGGGGAAGGGCGAGTTGAGTATCACCATAAAGATGATCACAATCAATTAAACCGACACAATCAGGTCATCGTTAGATATGTTGATAATTATGGACAGTCTACAAATCAATACCCTTCTAATCCGAATGGGTCGATAGATGGTGTTGCAGGATTTTGCT
>Ga0310121_10001986_pt1 | contig 20027 bp, 17 predicted proteins | sample CB27_Tmax_986_MG_FD_203504 | JGI IMG/M metagenome (GOLD analysis project Ga0310121, IMG submission 203504) | Marine microbial communities from Western Arctic Ocean, Canada - CB27_Tmax_986 | ecosystem: Environmental > Aquatic > Marine > Oceanic | place: Canada: Western Arctic Ocean | collected...
CACCAATCTCTGGGGCATTGACTCTTACTTCATTGAGAAAAGTCGATGCTTTCCATACGAACATTCCAGTGTTCCACAAATAACCTTCCTGCAGGTACCGTTCCGCATTAGCGGTGTTTGGCTTTTCGTGGAATGCTGAAACTGTAGACGCCTCTATCTCACTCTCTAAGGCGATGGATTCCCCCGGCTGTATGTAGCCATATCCGGGTTCAATCCGGTCCGGCACAGCTCCTACGCAGACCAGGACCTCCCTATTTCGGGCGAGTTCCACTGCGGCGGAGATCGTCCGCTGAAAATCGTCAAGCGGCTCTATCAAATGATCCGAGTGGAGTGAGATCATTACCCCACCAGGGCACTCTCTCTCTATTGACCAAGCTGCCCACACAAGTGCGGGGCATGTACCCCTAGCTCGAGGCTCTATCCAGTAGACATCGTCTTCCCACTGTTCAGGGAGTGCTTGAAAGGCTGCAGTCAATCGGGCATTGGCTAACAATCGGATTCGGTTTGCTGGTACAATCCCTTCACCACGTCGGAAGGTGTCTACGACTAACGGGGAATCGGTTGCGAGCGCCAAGAGTTGTTTGGGGTGATTCGGAGTGCTTGCTGGCCAAAAGCGAGAACCAATCCCCCCCGCAAGGATGACAACGAATAAGTCGTCATCAGAACGCTTTGAGGATACCTTGGATTCAGCCAAGTAATTTCTATCGGTTTGAGGATCAGACAAGATAGTCGTCGGAAACTTTCTTTGCTCTTACTCCGATGATTAGTACCCACCTTCATCCGGACTAGCGGGCCTTTCATAGATCACTGGTACGCGCTTACCAGTTGCATGAGCTGAGAGGTCCAGTACTATTTGCCCTCGTTTCAAAGCCTCTGACTTTCTGGTTTTCAACGGGCGCACTAGGGCTCATAACGACGAGCTGGGAACCTGACTGCCGCGGGGGGTAAAGTCAAGTAATCAAAGGGATTTGCGGGGTTGACACCACTGTTGGATTTCTGGCAACTTGCCCCAACTGTTTCTACTCAAGCTAAGGACCAATAACGTGCTACAGCAGCATCAGTTCCTTCATGTGATAAAGTTTGTGCGAGCTTCTGTAGTGACAATTTTGTCGGTTCTGGCACTCCTGGCTGCGACTGCTTGCAATGCTGATCCTTTTGAGATCAGGTGGGAACTTCAGGCAGATACCGTACTGCTCTATTCCCTCGCCCGTCCAGAGATGAATATGGACTCAGGTTTCAATTTCAGACCAGGAACGCTTGGCCCCGTCCGTATTGAGGCTGCGACTGCTACGGGGACCTGGGACCTTGCTTTGGATACGCGTGGTGGTGAGTTAGTTCTTCTTCCCCCTAGCGCGCTTGGTGTGTCCTCGTCAGCCCGATTGGCCGCTATACCGGGTAAGCGGCGGGAAGAAGTGGTTGAGGCCCCGGCGGACACCACTGTTTACTCTGTAGATCAGCCTGTATCAGTGCGATCTGGAACTGTGTATGTAATTCGTACGGATCGGGCCCCAGGTGCATTCGGAACTCGTTGTTTCTACTATGCCAGATTTGAACCCATACTGATAGATGTAGAAAACGGGAACTTGACTTTCGTTTATGACGCGAGTCCGGTGTGTAACAGCCGTCGCCTGATACCGAGGGACTGATGCTTGATATCCGACGCCTCCGTCTCGAACCAGAAGCTGTAAGAGATGCATTAGTTAAGAGGGACCCTGAGCTAGTTGCTACCGTTGAACTTGTACTTTCGTTGGATAAGGAGCGTCGTGAAGGGTTGATGGTGGTCAACGAACTTAAGGCCGAGCGGAATACATCATCGAAACAAGTGGGCGAACTCAAGCGAAAGGGTGAGGATGCCGAGGAACTAGTTGCAGCAATGAGGGTCACGGGTGACCGAATCTCTGAGATCGATGACAAAATCCGGACCATCGACCAGGAACTTCAAGATCTTTTGCTTGCAATCCCGAATACACCACTCGACGAAGTACCTGAGGGTGGTGAAGAGGAGAATAGGACAGAAAAAATCTGGGGTGATCTGCCCACGTTTGACTTTGAGCCTTTACCACACTGGGAACTAGGGACCGGTCTCGACATTCTTGACCTTACACGTGGCTCCAAGATCAGCGGATCAGGTTTCTCTGTGCTGAAGGGGCTGGGTGCCCGACTACAGAGAGGCCTTATCAATTATTTCCTAGACGTGCATACAAGAGAGCACGGGTATACTGAAGTGCGCGTCCCGTATCTGGTTAGCCGAGAGACAATGGTTGGAACGGGACAACTACCGAAATTTGAAGAAGAGTCCTATGTGACCACGCGCGATGATCTTTGGCTTATCCCTACAGCCGAAGTGCCGATTACTAACCTCCACAGGGATGAACTTCTTAGTGGGATGGATCTCCCTATCCGTTATGCTGGGTATTCACCTTGTTTTCGTCGGGAGGCGGGTGCTGCGGGGAAGGACACTAGGGGACTCTTGCGTATGCACCAATTCGATAAGGTTGAATTGGTGCGGTATGAACATCCTGAGCGCAGTCGGGAAGCTCTCGAAGAACTGACTCGCGAGGCTGAAGTTCTACTGGAGCGTCTCGGATTGCATCACCGAAGAATATTGATTTCTAGTGGAGACCTCGGTTTTAGTGGTGCGATGACCTATGACCTAGAGGCTTGGGCGCCTGCGATTGGCCAGTGGCTAGAAGTATCAAGCTGTACCACCTTTACTGACTATCAGGCCCGCCGTGCCAACCTCCGATTTCGGCCAAGCCAGTCTGAAAAACCGATTTTTGTTCACACTCTTAATGCCTCTGGCCTAGCGTTGCCGCGCATTATGGCTGCTCTCTTAGAGAGTTATCAGGAGCGTGATGGTAGTGTCCGTCTACCCGACGTCCTTCACCCGTATGTAGGGTGTGAGCGACTGATTCCAGAGTAAATACTTTTTAGAGGATGGGTCGCGGATACCAGGGATTGAGGGTCTTCGAACTTTTGGAAGGCCGTGAGGGGGTGGTGTTCCAGATCCGCTTGTCTGTCGTCGATGGGTGATTCAGTCTCCCCCTCTCATCTCACTGGCCTGAACACAAACCAGCTTGAGGCGACCTCCCATTTCGAGGGCCCACTACTTGTGTTGGCAGGAGCCGGATCAGGGAAAACTCGTGTGCTGACAGGGCGTGTATGCCATCTCATCCAAGAATTTGGAATATCCCCTAAGAAAATTCTCACGGTAACCTTCACAAATAAGGCTGCAGGGGAGATGCGGGAACGCATCACGAAGCTTCTTGGCTCCGAGCCCATAGGAATGTGGATAGGAACTTTTCACGCTATGGGAGCCCGTCTTTTAAGAAGACATGCGGATCGTCTCGGTTGGGATCGAAGCTTTAGTATCTTTGATTCCGACCAATCTCTTCGGCTCATTAAGTCGGTTCAAGAAGAATTAGGACTTGATTTGAAGCGCTGGAATCCTAAGGCCATGCGTACCGAGATCAGTAACTCGAAAAGCCGGCTTGAGGATGACAAGATGTTCCAGCTAGAGATTCAAGGTGCCTCTGAGCTTTTCATCCGAACGGTGGGCCAAGTGTTTTCTGCGTATCAAGGAGCTCTCCAGGCCCAGAATGCGTTTGATTTTGATGATCTTCTAATGAAGCCGGTGGAACTTCTTGAAAGCCATAGAGATCTCCTGGAGCACTATAGTGGGCGTTTCTCTTTCATCTTGGTAGACGAGTACCAGGATACGAATCGTGCCCAGTTTCGTTTAGTGGAGTTATTAGCTCAGGCCCATGGTAACCTCATGGTTGTTGGTGACCCTGACCAATCGATCTACGCCTGGCGTGGAGCGGATGTTCGGAACATCCTCGACTTCGAAACCGCGTTTCCGTCTGCACGTGTAGTGCCCCTCGAGATCAACTATAGGTCCAGAGAATCTATACTCAGCGCGGCAAACGCGGTTATCGGTGAGAATGTGAATCGGCCCAAGAAGATTCTTAGGGCGAGCCGCAAGGGTGGGGATAAGATCACGTTGGTCGAAACCTCAAATGAGAAAGACGAGGCACAGTGGATAGTCAGCGAAATTCAGGACCAAATCCAAAGTACCCAGGGCCTATCGATCTGTGATTGTGCAGTCCTATACAGGACAAATGCTCAAGCAAGAGCGTTGGAGGACGCCTTCCTTCGGGCTCGGATGCCTTATCAGGTGGTGGGTGGGGTACGGTTCTACCAGCGTAGAGAGATTCAAGATGTTCTTGCATATCTCAGACTGATATCAAACCCGAAGGACAAAACGGCATTCGACCGAATCGTGAATTATCCAAGGAGAGGTATCGGCCACACTACACGCGAGCATCTGACCCGATGGGCTGTGGATCAAGGCGTCACGATGCTAGAGGCTGCGGGGAGGGCTGAGGAGATTCCTGGCATCCGTACTGCGGGAGTCCGTGGCCTTAAGCAATTTGCTGATCTGATGCGCCGGTTAAGTGTACGTGCTACCCAGGCGACAATAGGAGAAATGCTTGAGGGACTCGTGGAAGATACTAGTCTCATCAAACATCTTAATAATGAAGGCCCAGATGGAGAGGACCGTGTACGTAATGTGATAGAACTCATTGCCGGCACGCTCGACTTTGATGGGACTCTTGCTCAAACCATCGAACCTGCTGAGATAGATACCTTCACCGAACTCGACCTCTTTCTTCAAGAAGTGGCGCTGATTGCAGATCTGGATGGTCTCGATCCGGGATCTGAAACTGTGACGCTAATGACCCTCCACAACGCAAAAGGACTAGAGTTCAGTTTGGTGTTTATCGCTGGGCTTGAGGAGGGCCTTTTCCCGCTTAGTCGGGCTTATGATGAAGCGGATGCCCTAGAGGAGGAAAGGCGTCTCTTCTACGTTGGGATCACCAGGGCCGAAGATAAGCTATTTATGTCTTGGGCTCGGCAAAGAAGACGTGCAGGTGATTTCACTTATGGTTCTCTCTCCTCATTCGTCTCAGCGATCCCAGACAAATTGCTAGAATATCGTAAGAGTAACTGGTTATCTTCCGGACGTTACTCTAAACCCATTGCCGTACAGAACCGTGGCTACAAGATCTCGCAGGAACAGGACGAAGCTTTCGACATGAACCAAGACTCTCCGGGGTTTGTGTTAGGGGAACGAGTTATACATCAGACCTTCGGGTCTGGGGCAGTTATGGAGATCTCTGGCTTCGGACGTGACATGAAGGTGAAGGTCAAATTCGATGATGTGGGGGAGAAGAAATTACTTCTTCGATACGCGGGCCTGGAGAAAGATTGGCCATGAGTATTTCTGCTGAGGATGTTCAGAGGATAGGAGAACTCGCCCGACTCCATCTTGAAGACGACGAACTCGAATGTCTCACATCAGATCTGAATGCCATCCTGCGGCACGTGGATTCGCTTCAGGATCTAGGATCAACTAAACAACCTGAAGATTCATCCCAGATTGGATCAAAGCTCACGCCTGTCTCCCATGAGCATGTCGAGGGCCCGGATAAACTTCATGAGATGCCAGCAGATTTTGCACCTGAGTGGCAGGAGGGTTTTTTCATAGTTCCTGCTCCTCCGGGTGTTTACCCCTCCGGAGATCAGTGAGTCTTCAGGATGAAGTCCTCAGTAGTTCTGAGGTTCTGGATTTCAAGGGATCAGCACTTCGATCGCTTGATGATATTAAGGAGCTGGAAAGTGGTCGGGAGGGCTTGAATGCATTCTTGGCAGTTGCTGAGCCAGAAGATATGGAGCCTTGTGGCCAAGGCCCACTTGAGGGTGTGATGGTTGCGCTCAAGGACAATATTTGTACAAAAAGGCTTCCGACGACATGCGGCTCTCGCATGTTGAAAGGCTATAGATCGCCCTACGAAGCAACCGCCGTACAGAGACTTCGACAAGCGGGCGCCTTGATTGCTGGCAAGACGAATTTGGACGAATTTGGGATGGGCTCATCGACTGAAAACTCTGCCTTCGGTCCCACTTTGAATCCGGTAGACCGGAGCCTTGTTCCTGGGGGGAGTTCCGGTGGATCTGCAGCGGCGGTGGCTGCAGGGTATGTTCGGATGGCTTTGGGGTCTGATACAGGTGGATCGGTGAGGCAGCCAGCAGCATTTTGTGGTGTAGTGGGTATAAAACCCACCTACGGCCGTATCAGTCGGTATGGCCTAATCGCCTTCGCATCTTCACTGGACCAAATTGGGACGATCGGGGCCACGGTCCTAGAAGCATCTCTACTTCTAGAGGTTGTGTCTGGACATGATACTCGAGATTCAACCTCGGCAGAAAAGCCAGTGCCGAGGTACAGAGACGCCGCGGTTAAGGGTATTGAAGGGATGGTTGTAGGTATCCCTACTGAGTACTTCCCAGAGCAACTTGATCCTCCTGTTCGTGCACTACTTGATGAGGCGTGTGAGCGGCTCGTAGCCGCGGGAGCTGAGGTTCGCCCAGTATCTCTGCCTCATACAGAATTTGCTATTCCCTGTTATTACGTTCTTGCAACAGCAGAGGCATCCAGTAATCTCGCGAGATATGATGGTGTGAGGTTTGGCGCTCGCTTGCCTGCTGAAGGACTTGACCGAATGTATGAACTTACGCGGGGGAATTTCGGTGCCGAGGTCAAGCGGCGGATTATGCTGGGCACGTACGTACTGTCAAGCGGTTGCTACGACGCATATTACGGAACAGCCCAGCGCACCAGAGCTAGCATAGCGCACGACTTTACAGCCGCATTTAATGAGGTGGATGTACTTTTTACTCCGACCTCTCCCACACCGGCTTTTCCGCTTGGCGAACGTGTTCTAGACCCGGTTGCTATGTACCTGTCCGATGTCTTTACAGTCACTGCTAACCTTGCTGGTATACCAGGACTTTCAGTGCCTATAGGGACGGTGGGAGGACTACCACTCGGAGGTCAATTGCTCGGGCCCTGGTGGGGCGAGAGCCACATCATAGCAGCCGCAGGTGCGCTAGAAGCTTCTTACAGGGAAGATACTTGAACTGGGAAGCAGTGATCGGTGTCGAGATCCACGTACGGCTCAAGAGCGAGTACAAGCTGTTTTGCAGTGATAGAGCAGTCTTTGGTGGTGAACCGAATACACATATTTGTCCAGTCTGTATAGGGCTACCGGGTGCGCTGCCAGTCTTGAACCCTGAGGTCGTGGATCTTGCTCTTCGAACTGCCCTCGCGTTCGGGTGCACTATCCATTTTGAAAGTGTTTGGGCCCGGAAGAGCTACTTCTATCCAGATTTACCAAAAGGTTACCAGATCACCCAATTCGAACACCCGCTGGCGACGAAGGGTAGTGTGACGTTTTCCGGATCAAAAGGTGACACATCCGTAAAGATACGGAGGGTCCATATCGAGGAAGATGCCGGTAAATTGCTCCATGACAGGGTGCCTAGAGCGTCTGCGATTGATCTAAACAGAGCAGGTACAGCTCTCGTTGAGATTGTTACTGATCCTGATCTTCGAACAGCTGCAGATGTCCGATTGTTCTTAGGTGAACTCAAACAGACCCTTGAATATGTAGGTGCTAGCAATTGCAATATGGAAGAGGGCGATCTCCGTGTTGATGCCAATGTCTCAGTGCGCAGGTTCGGATCTCCTGGGCTTGGAAACAAGACGGAAATCAAAAATGTGAATTCATTCTCAGGTGTTGAGCGTGCGTTATCTCTGGAGATCGCGCGGCAGACAGCTACCCTTGAGGCTGGAAGTGTGGTGGGACGGCAGACCCTGCTTTGGGATGACCACAGGGAAGAACTCCGGAAGATGCGATCGAAAGAGGAAAGTCATGACTACCGTTATTTCCCTGAACCTGACCTCTCTCCAGTGCGGGTAACCCAGGAGCAGGTTACCACAGTGCTTGAATCCCTTCCAGAGCTTCCCCGAGTTCGTTGCTCTCGTTTCAAGAAGGTCTATGAACTAAAGGATTACGACGCAGAAGTGCTTACCCAGTCTGCTGCCAATGCTGACTACTTTGAAGAGTTGGTAGGAATCCATATAGACCCACAGGTCGCTGCCAAGTGGGTTATAGGTCCCTTGCAAGCGCTGATGAACCAGCGCAGAGAAAACGCTCAAACTGTCCCGGTTCGTCCAGCTCAAATAGCAGCACTCATAGGGCTTATAGAGAGAGGAGTAGTATCTGAATCCGCAGCTAAGAGTGTGCTGGTCATCCTCGCACAAGAGGGCGGTAGTCCTTCAGATATCATTGAGGCACGGGGCCTGATACAGGAGCGAGACATTGGTCAACTAACTAGCTGGGTAACAGGGGTATTATCCAAGCATTCAGAGGAGGTTGCTAGATATCGTGGGGGGGAATCAAAGATTCTTGGATACCTAATCGGACAAGTAATGCATAGCTCAGGGGGTGCAGCAGATCCGAGGCTTGCGCGAGACCTACTAATCGAGCAACTGAGCAACGAATAAGGACAGTAATCCTTGCAGCGGCATGTCTACATCATTACTGAAGAGATTCGGAATCTGAATCTTTAGCGTCGGCTTCTTGATCACTGCTTTCTGTTCTTTGCGTCTTCATTCTTGCAGCTCTGCTTAGCTTCTGAGCGCCCGCCCTCACCCCCCTGACTGCGGCTGCTGTCTTGATGAAAGCACCCTCTGCTTCACCCTGTATCACTTCCATTAGCGCATTGAATTCTTCGATACGCTGCTCCATATGGCCTGAGGCCTGGTGTAACCGATCATTCAATGCCTTCACGGATGCATTCAAACGCTCCACATCCGTTCTAAGGGCCTGAGTAATAAATTCTACATTGTCTGATATTGAGCGGGCCCGATCTGACACTGGGCCAAGGTTTTGGCTCAGACTCTTGAGGGTAGTGTTGACCCTAAGCGCTAGAAGTACTAGGACGACAGATACCACGAGAATCGCAACGCCAATCAGGATCATCGCGATATCTGCTAGAGTCGAGATAATAGCAGAGTCCTGGAGTGTGTTCAGCTGAAGAGCTGCGGGTAGTCTGTGTAGCATGGGTGAAGTCTAACGATCTAGTCACTCAGATATCTAGGTTAAAGACCACTCTATGTATCTCAGAAGAGGCACTGGCACACATCCTGCATTTCCCATCAGATCCTAAATGACATAAGGGGAGGCGGTCTTGAGAAGGCAATGTCGAAGGTCAACAGATTAGATGAAAAAGCAATGGATAGGTTGCTGTTGGACCGAGACGGGCAGTATCTTCGAATTCCTACGGCGGGGTCACAAGACCGGAAACCGTGTGTCCCTCCATCACTGCTTTTCCCGGAGCCTATGGGGACTTTCGCGGTAGAAGGCGGGCGTCATCTTGAGGGCCGGATAAGGCCTGCAGGCAATAAGAACGCAGCGCTTCCGTGCTTGGCAGCAACACTCTTATCCCAGGGCCCGGTAACACTCCGCAATGTGCCCAGAATACTGGATGTTCTCACGTTCTTAGATCTACTCACAGCTTTAGGCAGTGACGTGTCTTGGATCGGAAGAAACGCGCTAATTGTTGACACAGGTGGAGTGAAAACAAGTACGGTGGACAGGGGCCTAGCAGCTAGAATACGGGCTTCACTGCTTCTAGCGGGCCCCCTTTTGGCCCGGTTCGGTAAAGTCAAACTACCACCTCCCGGTGGAGATGTGATCGGGCGGCGTAGAATGGACACGCATTTTATGGCGTTTGAAGCTCTGGGTGCTACAGTAGCCCTTAACGGTGGCTTCACGATTACCTCGGATGAACTTATCGCTGCGGACCTCTTTCTAGACGAGCCTTCAGTCACAGGTACTGAAAACGCGATTATGACGGCAGTTTGTGCGAGAGGCCGAACCCGATTAAGAAATGCCGCTGCTGAACCCCACGTTCAAGATTTATGCAGATTGTTGAATAAGATGGGTGCTCGGATTGAGGGCATAGGGACACATATCCTTGAGATTGAGGGTGTTGATGAGCTCCGAGGGGCCGATTTTTCGATTGGTTCTGACCATGTTGAAACTGGATCTTTTATCGGACTCGCGGCTGTTACCCGAAGTGATATCACTATAGAGCATGCACCTATTGAGCATCTTGACTCAACGATTATGGGCTTTCGTCGGCTTGGTATAGAATGCAGCATAGAGGGTTCCGACCTGCACGTATACGGATCTAAAGAACTCGTGATCCGTAAGGACGCATTCGGGCATGTCCCAAAACTAGATGACGGCCCATGGCCAGCGTTTCCCGCTGACCTTACATCGATCGCGATTGTCGCTGCAACTCAATGTGTCGGCAGCGTATTGGTGCATGAGAAAATGTTTGAGTCACGCATGTACTTCACAGACAAGCTCGTCTCGATGGGGGCTTCCATCATTCTCTGTGACCCGCATAGGGCTGTCGTAGTTGGCCCCACTGCGCTCCAGGGTGGTGTGGTTGATAGCCCGGATATTCGCGCAGGCATGGCACTATTGTTAGCAGCATTGGGTGCGCACGGTACGAGCCATATCCGGAATATTGGTCAAATTGAGAGAGGTTACGAAGCCATCGATGAACGTCTCACAGCCTTGGGCGCTGTGATAGAGAGAATTGAGGGGAGCAGTGATTGAACCAGGTCGCTTGATTTTATTCTCGAAGAGTTTCAAGAAGTAATTAGGCTTATGAGGGGTGGGTTTTCTCAGAGATGGAGATTGGCGTTGCTAAAGGAGTATGGTTGCCCCCTATCAGGGAGCTTGAGTAGGCTCGATACCTCGTTTATCTTAAGCGAGTAGGGGAACTGCCTTTAGGTGGTTCTTATTTTTTAGTGGGGGAGAAGTTCGCCCCCGCTTTTTTGTTCGATGTTGAATGGGGTATGTCGCTCTAGCGGTGTACCCCTATTGATTGATGGGAGGTTGTATTTTGCGTCCTGTGCCGGAGATTGAGAATGGCTTAGAGAACCAGATCGCAGATTTGGGTTTCGAGTTTGTGGATCTTGATTGGGCGGGCAGTTCTGTGCGGCCTGTGCTCAGACTTCGTGTTGATAAGTATGATTCGGTGCCCGGAAGAGGAGTGACTATTGAAGACTGTGCTCGGATTAGTCGAGAACTGGAACCTTGGCTCGACTCACATGAATCTCTTTCCGAGCGTTATGTGCTAGAAGTTTCGTCTCCAGGAGTGGACAGACCGCTAACAAGGACTGGTGATTTCAACCGCTTCAGAGGCGAACAAGTGGCACTACATGGACATGAGATTCTAGCGGGGAGGGATAAGAGACTACAGGGTGAACTGTTGGGCCTTGATGAGAGTGGCGTTGAGGTGACAGCAGTTCGACTTCGGCTTCTGGATGGCGACGAAATAGCGGTTCCGAAGTCAGAGATACGCAAGGCCCATCTCATCTTTAAGTCGGAATGAGGGAATAAAGATGGCTAAAGCAGAGCAGATCGTCACAGCATTTCGGGATGTTGCTGCTACTAAGAACCTTTCAGATGAGGAAATGATTGATCTCATCAAGGAAGGAATCTTTGCAGGCTTGGCACGCATTTACGGCACAACCGTCCAAGCTGAGATAGCGATAGACGATATGACTGGGGAATTTGATATCGTAGTACTTCGTCGGGTCGTTGCTGAAGTCGAAGACCCAGGGAGTGAGATATTATTGGAGGAAGCTCGCTGGGACGATGAAACCTTTGAGGTTGGGGATGTGATGGAAGTTCCCGTGGATTTCGGAGATTTCGGTCGCAATGCGGTCATGGCAGTCAAACAGCGTATTGTACAGCTAGTTCGAGACAATGAGCGTGACCGCATTCGGGATGAATTCTCAGATGAGGTAAATGAGCTGCTTTCAGGAGAAGTACAGCAGACCGAGAGAGGTAAGCTCATAGTTATGCTCAACCGCTCCAGGGATGCTGAAGCAATCATCCCTTGGAAAGAGCAGAATCCACGTGAACGATTCCGCCAGGGCGATCCCATCCGAGCAGTACTTAAGATGGTAGAAGAGAGTCCAAAGGGTCCACGCCTGATTCTGTCGAGAGCTGATGCCTTATTTGTGGCAGCACTCTTCAAGCTTGAGGTGCCAGAAATTTCTCAGGGTATTGTTGAAATTCGAGAGATCTCACGGGAGGTTGGTGGACGTACGAAAATAGCTGTCTATAGTCGAGATGAGTCTGTTGATCCTGTTGGTGCGTGCGTTGGATTGAAGGGCTCACGGGTCCAGGCTGTGGTTGCGGAGTTGGGTGGTGAGCGTATTGACATTGTTCCTTGGCACCCGGACACCGATGTCTTCGCTCGACGTGCACTTGCTCCAGCTAGAGTCTCTAAGGTCATCAGTGATCCTGAAAGGCAGGTTATTACTGCGATTGTCGAACAAGACCAACTCTCCCTCGCGATCGGGCGAAATGGCCAAAATGTTCGACTTGCTTCACAACTGATTGGCTGGCAGATCGATCTTTACAGTTCGCGTGAATGGGTCGAAAAAGGTTCAGATATGTCAGTTCTCAGTGCTAGCACTGAGGAACAATACGAGACTTCAGATTTCCCGTTATCTGAGCTTGATCTGGAGCCATCTACGCTGGGGGCTCTATCAGCAGCAGGCTACGATACGTTCCTTCAAATAATCGACCTTGAGCGAAGGGATTTCTTGGGGATTGAAGAACTTGGTGAGCAGGACACTGACCACATTCTAAAACTGATTGAAGCCCTGACTGTAATTGATGAGAGTGAGGCCGTTAATGGAGGTGAGGAGGGAACGCGAAGCGAGGATCTTGAAGAGGTTCAAGGGAATGCTAATGCTGTAGTAGTTGAAGTTGGAGAAGAAGCTTCAGCCTCCAAAGAATCGGATGGTTGAAGCCCTCCGGATTCTAGGCTTGGCGCGACGGGCTGGTGCAGTTGCCCCTGGAGCCGCGGCTACTCGTCGTTCGATAAGTCGAGGTGAGGCGCGAGTAGTCTTGATGGCTGAGGATGCTTCGGCGGCTCAGCTGGACAAGATTAGGCGGACTATGCGCAAACGGATAATCCCCCAGGTATTGCTTGGGGATAGAGCAACATTGGGAGCTGCAATTGGGAAAGCTCCGATAACAGCGGTAGCGGTGACAGATGCGTCCTTAGCGGGGCGACTTTTGGAAATCATAGATGGTGAAATCATGGTGGATGAGGGGAGGGATTAGGTAAAGAATGCGTGTCCAGAGGCTTGCCAGAGACCTTGGAGTAGAAGTTGATACTCTTATAGCACTGCTTCGGCAGATGGGGATCCCTGTTTCCGGTGCACGTTCAGCTATTAATGAGGCCCAACAGGCTAAGGTCCTTGCGAAGATTGAGCGTGAGCGAAGAGCTGGTCATTCGGATCCGGCTAGAGCGATTCAGGCAGTATTAGAGGAAGCGTCGCCCGTACCCAGTCGCCGCCGCCGCCGCCGTCAGGCATCCGAAATCCCGCCGCCGGAGCCCGAGGTTACAACGGAGTTTGATATTGAGCCGAGAGAGGGATTAGCCGATGGGGAAGGTACCGCAGTAGGAGATATGCCTGAACTAGCAGGTACACCAGCTGCTGACCCACCTACCCCGGAAGCTAAGAAGGATGAAGAAGATTCTGAGTCAAAAGATGTGAATCTCGATATTCACGTGAGCCCAGAGACTACAAAAGTCCTGGAGAATCTAGATGGGCTAGAATCAGATGAGGCGGAACCGACGGAAACGGATAGTGCGCTTGATGAAAGTGAAGGCTCACAGATCTCCGAGGTAATTGAAGGAGAGATCGAGGTCCAAGATCCTTTGGTATCAGATAAAGCGGAGCCTCTTGAGCCAGCGCGTGAGGGTGGTCCCGTCAGAAAAATCCGTCAACAGACTCCCTCTCCTGCTGCCAGTGCGGGACCAGGTGGTCAGGTTCGGATTCAGGCTGAGGGCTACACAGCTGATGGTCGCCGGCAAGGCAAGGAGAAGAAGAAGGGCAAGAAGCGACAGCGTGTCGACAAGGATGCTGTGCAGTCAAACATCCAGCGCGTCATGGCTGAGATCAAAGGAGGTTCCGGGAAAAAACGAAAGAAGAAGAAGGGACGTCAAACAGTTGAAGAGCAAGAAGCTCAGGTTGAGCAGGAGCGACAGGAGGAAGAACGAGAGCGTACAACGGTTCGGGTGAACGAGTTCCTTACAGTTGCAGAGTTAGCTGACCTGATTGATCTATCTTCGACAAATATCATCGGGTCTGCGTTCAAAAACCTGGGTCTCCTAGTGACCATTAATCAGCGGCTTGATTTTGATCAGATCGAGATGCTGCTGGAAGAGTTCAATTTTACTGCGGTTCGAGAGGAAGAGTACGTTGCAGAGCCAGAGTTCGAGGAACCGCAAGATGCGCCTGAGGATCTGAAACCACGTTCTCCGGTTGTTACCGTCCTAGGGCATGTTGACCATGGGAAGACCCTCCTGTTGGATCGTATTAGGGACACAAATGTGGTTGCTGGTGAGGCAGGTGGGATCACCCAGCACATTGGAGCTTATCATGTAGATATTGAGGGAGGTCGTAGCATCACCTTCTTGGATACTCCGGGCCATGCTGCTTTTACTGCAATGAGAGCGCGAGGTGCCGAAATAACTGATGTTGTGATCCTAGTAGTTGCTGCAGACGACTCTGTCATGCCGCAAACCGTTGAGGCAATCTCTCACGCAGCCAACGCAGGTGTGCCTGTGATCGTTGCCATTAACAAGATTGATCTTCCAGATGCTGACTCAAACAGGGTCAAACAAGGTCTATTACAGCACAACATTAATGTCGAAGATTTTGGGGGAGATGTGCTTGCGGTTGATGTGTCAGCCAAGACGGGAGAAGGGATCGAAGAACTTCTTGAAAAAGTGTTACTCCAAGCGGACATGCTCGAACTCAAGGCAAATCCAAACCGCGATGCTCAGGGCACTGTTATTGAAGCTCAACTTGATGTTGGTAAGGGTCCTGTCATTTCGGTGCTCGTTAAGAGTGGCACACTACAAGTAGGGGACTCGTTTATCTGCGGATTTTTTGACGGTAGAGTGAGAGCTCTCCTCGATGAGCGTGGGGATAGCATTGATAAAGTCGGCCCAGCGATTCCAGTGCAAGTTCTAGGCGCTGATGGTGTGCCTCAAGCTGGAGACATGTTTCAGGTGATCGATCCTGATCGTGCTTCAGAGATCGCAGAGAACCGGCAGCGTTTGGAAAGAGAAAAGCAACTGCGTATTCGCGAACGTGCTGTCAACCTAGGGGATTTTGGGGCACTTGCTGCGGCAGGCAAGCTTTCAACTCTTCCCTTGGTTATAAAGGGGGATGTGGATGGTTCTGTTCAGGCACTATCAGATGCCCTCGAACAAATAGGCACCAATGAAGTACAAGTCGATATCGTCCATCGAGGAGTTGGTGCAGTTAATGAGTCTGATGTGCTTCTTGCTCAGACGGCAGGGGCAGTAATCCTAGGCTTTCGTGTTCGCCCCCAGACCGCAGCGCGTCAGTCAGCGGATCGAGAGGGTGTGGAGATTCGTGGTTATGATGTGATCTACGAAGCCGTAGACGAAATAACAGCAGCACTTGAAGGGATGCTCGCGCCAGAGCGAAGAGAGACGGTAGAAGGTACGGCGGAAGTTCGTGAAACCTTCAAGATTACGAAACTGGGCACAATTGCCGGATGTTATGTATCTGAAGGTCGAATAGATCGTAAGGGCCATGCGCGTATCATCCGTGACGGGATAGTGATCTACGATAGCGAAGTGAGTTCGTTAAGGCGCTTCAAGGACGATGTGAAAGAAGTTCGAGAGGGGTTTGAGTGTGGTATCGGTATAAAGAACTTTAATGATGTGAAGGTTGAAGATCTCATTGAATGCTACACGGTTGAGGAAATTGCCCGGACCCTATCTGCGAAGTCCTAATTTCCTAAGGCAGTTACTCACAGGGGCATAGGTTAGATGGTTATCGCCTCAGCCACCTGGGAGTTGAATCTCCCAGGATGTTCGTCGCTCAAAGAGAAGCGATCGATTCTCAGATCGCTGAAGGAGCGTTTGCAGAATAAGTTCAAGGTGTCTGTGGCCGAGACTGCTTTTCAAGATGTGCATAAGAGAGCTGAACTGACTATAGCCCTAGTCGCTTCGGATGGGCGCTATGCCGAATCTGTCTTGGAAAAAGTAGACAGTTTTGTGGAGCGTAATGGAGAGGCTCTAATTGTCTCCGTTCAGAAGGGAGTCCACTGATGGTGACTAAGCGTTTGGCCCGGCTCAATGAACAGCTTAAGCGTGAGATTTTCGAATTGATTCGCAGGAAAGTGAGAGATCCCCGGGTCGGCCCAGTGACTATTACGAGTGTTGAGATCGCTAGGGATCTGGGTTCAGCCCGGGTCTACGTACGCGCTCAGAATCCGAACGATGGATTGACGGAGTTGCTTGTCGGGCTAGAAGCTGCAGCCCCGTTTCTTCGTCGGGAACTCGGCCGGTCACTGCACCTACGTCGTGTCCCAGAATTGCGATTTCAACAAGACCACTCTTTAGACCAGGCTCGGCGCATTGAGGAAATTCTCTCTGATGTGGTTTATCAAGATTTGGATGAAGACGAGGAAGATCTCGAGTGAATTATGTTGGCCCGGGCCTGGGCTTTATTGTTCCTGTCGATAAACCTTCGGGACCAACATCCCACGACGTGGTTACTATGCTGCGCCGTGCACTAGGGACTTCGAAGGTTGGACATACAGGCACCCTAGATCCGTTCGCCTCTGGGCTGCTTCTAATGTGTGTTGGCTATTCAACTCGGTTGTCAGAATACTTGGTCGGGTTGGATAAGTCCTATGATGCTGTGGCGTTACTGGGAGTTTCAACAACGACTGAAGATGCTCAAGGAGATGTGCTTGATGAATCTAGAGGGTGGGAACGCCTTACCGCTGATCAAGTTGATAAGGTGCTTACTTCATTCCAAGGTAATCTAGAACAAGTCCCTCCTCAATTTTCTGCAAAAAAGATTAAGGGAGTGCCGATGCATCGCCGTGCTAGGCGTGGTGAATTTGTTGATCTGCCAGCCCAGAATATAAAAATTCACCAACTTGAGTTACTTGGTGTGGATCTGCCGATTGTACGTTTCCGTGTGCGTTGCTCTAGTGGCACTTACGTTAGATCTCTGGCTAGGGACATAGGCGCTAAACTGAAAGTCGGAGCTCATTTGGTCGAACTACGCCGCACTTCGGTTGGTGATTTTTCGGTAGAGGAGGCGGTCAAGGTCGATCACCTCTCTGATGGGTCTAAAATCGAAAGGCGATCGATTGATCCCTTGAGAGCTGTAGGGCACCTGCCTTCAGTGGAAGTCAGTCAGATCGACGTTGAGAAGCTTGCCTGTGGGAATACCATCCCATTTGAAGATCTAGTTAAATCTAAGCTTGTGGTTGTTTCGAAAGCGGGAACCCTTATCGCCATTGCTGAAGCTGGGGAGGGTTATCTTCAACCGAGAAAGGTTTTTGTTCAGTGACGCATAGTAGATGGTTAAACATGTCCGGGGTCCCTGATGATCTTGGGAGCATTGTGACTGTCGGCACCTTTGACGGTATCCATCTAGGCCATTGGACGATACTTAGGGAGATAAGTGAAAGAGCGCGAGTTACTAAAAGGAGAAGTGTGCTCGTGACCTTTGAACCTCATCCCCTAAAGGTTCTGAGGCCAGAATCGGCTCTACAGTCACTTACCACATCACTGGAGAAGAAGGAGATTCTTACCGAGAGCGGCCTAAACTACGCTGTCTTCATTACCTTCAATAAGGTGCTTTCAAGATACCAGCCACTCCAATTCGTCAAGGAAATATTGGTTGAACGTTTTCACGTTGAGGAACTCGTGATTGGCCATGACCATGGATTTGGTCGTGATCGATCGGGTAACGTAGATACACTGAGAGAGCTTGGAGCAGAACTGGGTTTTCAAGTTGATGTTGTAGAACCCGTTGAGGCCGGTGGTGCGGTAGTTTCCTCAACTCGGATCCGTACTGCAGTTGATGCAGGTCGTATGGACGAAGTAGAGCTATGTCTTGGTCGTCCGTACTCTATCTGTGGGACGGTAGTTTATGGAGAGAAGCGTGGCCGGCACCTCGGGTTTCCGACCGCTAACCTCTCATTGGCTGATGAAGATAAGCTCATGCCGCCTCCGGGGGTTTACGCGGTGCAGTGCAGGGTAGAAGGCGAGAGTTATCCGGGTGCCCTACATCTAGGACCACGCCCAACCTTCAAAGGACTTTCTCCAAGCATAGAGGTTCATCTCTTAGACTTTAATCGAGACATCTATGGGTCTAAGGTAACGGTGGAATTTGTAAAATTCCTCAGAGAGATCGTACCATTCGATAGCCCTCAGCAACTAATTGTACAAATGGGACAGGATGTACAGACAGCTCGCCGTGCAGTAGACGAAAGAGCAAGATCAGCCTAGCTTTTCGACTAGAAAATTAAGCTTCCCTTGAAGCGACAGACTCTCGCGGAGGCACGGCGCTAATGGCGATCGTCAAAGAAGATATTATTGTAAAGTACCAAGTCCACGAAAATGATCGTGGAAGTGCCCCGGTCCAGGTAGCGATTCTTACCGCTCGCATCAATGATCTCCGGACCCATTTTGAGGCTCACAAGAAGGATCACCATAGCCGACGAGGCCTGCTGAAAATGGTAGGGCGCCGGCGCCGCCTTCTAGAGTACCTTAAAAAGACGGACGTCGAACAGTATCGCGAGCTCATTGCTGATCTAGGACTGCGACACTAATCCCTCCGAGGGTGCTGCACGCTCCGGCTGGGAGGCGGCCTTCGAATTTGCTGCGGAACGGGCTCACGCAAGCGCGTGCTCCCTGGCAGCGGCCGCTCTCTCCTTCGGCTCTGGCATCCCTTCGGCATTTAAACCTAAGCGGGGGGAATCCCCCGGTAAAACCGAAGTGAGTAAAACAGAATGATTCAGAAGATTGAGCATCAATTCGCCGGGCGGACCCTTTCGCTCGAGATAGGCCGTATGGCAAAGCTCGCGCAGGGCTCATGCCTGGTTCAGTACGGCGACACAGTTGTTCTGTGCGCCGCGACAGTCCGAGACGGACCGACGCATCTCCCCTTCTTCCCGTTGACGGTAGAGTACCGGGAGAAGACATATGCGGCAGGGAAGATCCCGGGTGGCTTCTTCAAACGCGAAGGCCAGCCCGGTGAGAAGGAAATTCTCTCGGCCCGCATGATCGACCGACCGGTTCGGCCGCTGTTCCCTGACGGATTCATGCACGAGACACAGCTCGCGTGCTTCATTCTGTCGGCCGATCAGGAAAACGACGCGGATGTGCTCGCGCTGCTCGGCAGCTCGGTCGCGCTCAACATGTCCAAGATCCCGTTCAACACGCCGGTAGCATCGGTTCGCGTCGGTCGGATCAAGGACACGTGGGTTCTCAACCCGACGTTCCAGCAGCTCGAGTACTCGGACGTCGACATCGTTGTGTCGGGCACTTCCGATGCCATCACGATGGTCGAGGGCGGCGCTATCGAGGTGCCGGAGGCCGACATTCTCGAGGCGCTCGACATCGCGCACGGCGGGATCAAGGAGCTGTGCGCGCTGCAGGTGGAGCTGCTCGAGGGGCACCTTGTGCCCGATATGGAGTGGAGCCCGATCGAGCCCGATGCGGATCTCAGGGCGAAGGTGGAGGGCGTCGCTGAGTCCAGGGTCGCCGAGGCGCTCAACCTTGCCGACAAACAGGAGCGCAATCAGGCGATGGCCGCGGTGACCGAAAATGTCATCGCCACGCTGACGGCGGAGGATGAGGCCTACGCGGATCAGAAGAAGGACATTGGCGAGATCCTCAGGGGGATCGAGAAGCGCACCATGCGCCGTCAGATCCTGGACAAGGGCGAGCGCGCTGATGGTCGTGGTTTGGATGAGGTTCGCCAGATTACGTCGGAGGTCGGAGTGCTCCCGCGCACGCACGGATCAGCGCTCTTCACCCGCGGGCAGACGCAGGCTCTCGCCGTGGTCACCCTCGGGACGTCACGTGACGAGCAACGGATCGATTCGATCGATTCACGCGAAGAGATCAACAAGTCGTTCATGCTCCACTACAACTTCCCGCCCTTCTGCGTCGGTGAGGCGAAGCCGTTCCGCGGACCGTCTCGGCGTGAGAAAGGGCACGGG
>Ga0310121_10001988_pt1 | contig 20013 bp, 17 predicted proteins | sample CB27_Tmax_986_MG_FD_203504 | JGI IMG/M metagenome (GOLD analysis project Ga0310121, IMG submission 203504) | Marine microbial communities from Western Arctic Ocean, Canada - CB27_Tmax_986 | ecosystem: Environmental > Aquatic > Marine > Oceanic | place: Canada: Western Arctic Ocean | collected...
AATAATTTATCATGTAATTTGTGAAATTGTTGAAAAAAAACTTGTAGAATGATCTAGTAAAAAATGATTCAAATTAAAGGTGAAAGAATTGGATTTTAAACCAATTGACAATATAACTCCTGAATTAGTTAATACTAATTCAGAAATCAACATAAAAAATGTGGAAAAAACTGTTAATGATCTTCAATTTTCTGAGGAAAAAATTTTAGTGTGTGGAACAGGTGCATCGTCACATCCTGAATTTAATCCTAGATTTACAACACCATCGGCTATGATTCAAGCCGATCTATATATCACAGTTGATCATCACAAGCCAAAAAAAGAGTATTTTACAAAACAAGGAAATTATGCTTTATCATTAATAGTTCATCCTGATGTTCCAAAAAAAATCCTTGAATTGAACGGCAAAATTTTTTGGTTCTCTCCACAATATCTAAAAAACGATCTTCCGAAAATTATATCGGGTGTAATTACAATGGATAATAGTGGTTTGGCATCAATTTCATTAGCTAGTTATTTTAATGCAAAATCTATACTGCTTTCTGGAATCAAATTAACTGACTCATATGCTAAATTCCTTGAAGGGAAAAAATTAGTGTTTGAAAATGCTTCAAAAAACAAAACAAGAATTTTTTCATTAGATGGAATTTTAGCAACAAAAGCTACATTTGATGAGTGGTGTAAATTCTAGTTAGAATAATTATTCTGTGATAATACTATTTGAAATCCATCCACCATCCACATAAACATCCTGTCCTGTAATGTATTTTGACGCATTAGAAGCTAAGAAAATGCATGGTCCAACTAAATCATCTTTCTCTCCCCATCTACCTAACATTGTATGTTTTGCTCTTTCTTCTCTTAATTTTTTATTAGAATACGAGCTTTTAGTCATTTCAGTTCTGATATATCCAGGACCAAGATTATTTACTCTAATTCCGTATTTTCCCCAGTCTTTTGCTAATGCTTTGCCTAACATTTTGAGTCCACCTTTTGATGCAACATATGCAGGATTACGTGGAAAACCAAGTTCTGCATTAATGCTAGTTATATTAATAATTGAACCTTGTTTGCGTTTTTTCATATATTGAATTACTTCTTGAGAACAGCTGAAATGTGCCGTCAAATTAATTCTTAAAGTCTCATCCCATTTGTTTTTCGCATATAGTTTACCTGATTGCTTATTTGCTTGGGAGATACCAGCATTGTTTACCAACACATCAATTCGTTTCTTCTTTCTTACAATATTAACACAAACTTGCTTGAATGAGTCTTGATCTGTAATATCGCATTTTATTTTAAACAGATTTTTCATCGAGCGCTTCGAAGTTTTAGGAAACCGTTTATCTATTGCATAAACTATCGCATTTTGTTCTGCAATTTTTTCTGCTAAGTGCTGACCAATACCTCTGCCTGCTCCTGTGATTAGAATTACCTTATTTTTTAAAGAAAATAAGTTGTTATTGATTTTCATTTTATTCTTCCTAATCTAACTTCTGATGAAATTAGATTATTGTCAAAACTGATTGCAAATGTTATAAACTCTGCTATCTCATTGGGCTTCATGAAAGTGTCATAATTTTCATTTGGATTTTCTTTTTTAACTATATCTTTTCCCATATCTGTTTTGATTGGTCCTGGAGAAATACAAAATGTTCTAACGTTAAATTCTTTTAATTCGTTATGAAGACTTCTGCTTAGTCCTAACAGCGCATGTTTTGAAGAACGATAAATTGCTGTATTCTTTAATCCATTATATGCACCTGATGACGCTATATTTACAATCCTTCCCCATCTATTTTTTATCATATCTTTAGAAAACTCCTTAGATAAAACAAATGGTACTCTAACGTTCAGATTCATACAGCTATCATATTGTTCTAATGTACTTTGTGAAATTGGACTCACTGGAAAAACTCCAGCACAATTCACCAATATGTCAATCGAACTAAATTCATCATGAATTTTTTGAATTAAATTGTCTAATTCTTGAGTTTCTTGAAGATTGCATTGTTTGTATTTAATTAAATTATTTTTGTTGATTTTCTCTAATTCTCCATTCAATTTCTCTAATTTTTTGTTCTGCCTTCCAGTTAAGAAAAGATTGCAATTCTTTTTTGCCAATTCAATTACAATCTGCTTGCCTAGTCCTCCAGTTGCGCCTGTAATCAGGCAGTTTTTCTTTTCTAAGATATTTTTATTCATTCTCTCTCACACGAAATTGTAAATTAAAAATTATTGCGTAGTTTTTTCATTACTGGTATTTCCGATGGCCAAACACGTTTTTCACCATCGCCTAAAATAGTCTCTATTCTTCTAATATCATTTACAACTCTTTTTAGTCCTACCGGTTCTAGTGATGCTGCCTGATCTGAACCATACATACTTCTGTCAAGTGTGATATGCCTTTCAATAGATGTTGCACCAAGTATTACTGCAGAAATACAAATCAAATAACCACCTGTTTCATGTCCACTATAACCTACATCACATTTGAATTCTTTTTGTAATGTTGTTATACAATTAAGATTTGCCTCTTCATCTTTCATAGGGTATGAGCTATTACTATGTTGCAAGCTGAATGGGCAATCATGTTTTTTAAAAATTTTTGCTGCATCTCTAATTTCATCCATAGTACTCATACCTGTTGATATGAATGTGGGTTTTCTTTCTTTAGAGATTACCTCTAATAGTTTATGATTAGTTAACATTGCAGAAGCAACTTTGTTATGTTTCAAATTATAGTTTTGCAGAAATAATTGACTATCTATATCCCACGCTGATGCATACCACTCAATATTTTTTTCTTTACAATATTGATCAACAATATCGTATTCATCTTTTCCAAATTCTAATCCAAATTTCTGTTCTCTAGTTGTTTTTCCCCATTGACTTTCACGAGGTGCATCTAAAACCTCTTTTGAATATACTTTTTCAATTGTGCGTTTTTGAAATTTTACTGCATCACATCCAGCCTCCACAGCCACATCAATCAATTTTTTTGTTATTTCTAAATCTCCATTATGATTAATTCCTATTTCTGCAGTAAAAAATACCATATGCCTGATTTTTTTCTAAAAATAAATATGTATTTAGTATGATTTGTACTTATTAGAAAATTTTTCCTTAAGTATTAAATCTGCAATTTCCCGTAAAACACCCTCACCACCACGTGATTTACATCTATAATCACAAATTGTTCTTAATTGTTTAATTCCGTCATTTGGCATTGCAGCCAAACCAACTTTTTCCAATAGCTTAACATCATTTACATCATCTCCAATAAATGCAATTTCTTTTGCTTTAACTTTAAACTCATAGCAAATTTTCTCCAAAACTTGTTCTTTTTTAGTGGATCCATCATACAATTTTTTGATATTCATTTTTTTTGCCCACTGTTTAACAATCATAGTTTTTTCTTTTGTAACTAAAACTGTAGGAATGCCATTCTTTTTTAGTAATGATACCGCCATACCATCTCTGGCATGAAATTTTTTCATCACATCTCCTTTACTAGAATAATACATTCCACCATCAGTTAGAACACCATCAACATCAGTTAACAGAATTTTTATTTTTTTTATTTTGGCTGCGATATTGCTCATAAAAATATAATTTAACTCATATATTTATATCATGAAAACAGATTCAAAAAAGAAATCAACATTATGATAAGATATGAAAAAAAATAATAGAAAAGGTGATCTAATTAAACTACTTAAAAAAAATCATGCCAAATAGGTTTTTTGATGAACAAGGTTTTAGTATCTCTGAATTTAATATATTTTAAAATATGATAAGAATATATCTTGCAGATTTAACATATGATACCATTTCGATCACATCGGATGTTTTTCCACTTAATATTGCTCTAGTTGCATCTTATTGCAGAAAATTATTTCCAAACAAAGTGGAAATAAAATTATTTAAATATATAACAAAATTAGAAAATGCAATTAAAAATAATCCACCAGATATTTTAGGACTAAGTAATTATGCATGGAATCATTTACTCGGATATAACATTTTTAAAATTGCGTTAAAAAAAAATCCAAATATTTTAACTGTTTGGGGCGGCCCTAATTTTCCTCTAGACTTACCATCTCAGAAAAAATTTTTAAAAAAATACAGCGAAGTAGATGCATACATTCCACTTGAAGGAGAAATTGGATTTTCAAATCTTATTCATAGAGTAATTGAATTAAATTCCTTGGAAAATATTAAACAAAGAATTCGTGAAACACCAATTGATGGCGTAATAACACGAACTGAACAAAATGAAATTCAGTACAATATCCCTGTAATTAGAACAGAAAATTTGGACGACATTCCATCGCCATATCTTACAGGATTAATGGATGAGTTTTTTGACGGTAAATTGACTCCAATGTTTCAGACAAATCGTGGATGTCCATTTAGTTGCACATTTTGTAATGATGGTTCACCATTAGTTCAAAGAGTAAATATGTTCTCCATAGAAAGAGTATCTCAAGAAATTGAATATGCTGCAAAAAATATTGGAGATTCATCTAGAAATATTCTTATTTCAGATCTAAATTTTGGAATGTTCCCACGAGATTTAGAAATTTGTTCAAAAATTAAAAATATACAGAACAAATATGACGGGTTTCCTGAACAGATTCAAACAACTACTGGTAAAAATAACAAGAAACAAATTATTCAGGCAATCGAGCAGTTAGATGGAGCACTACGACTTAGTATGTCCGTGCAATCTCTAGATTCAAATGTTCTAGCAAATGTAAAACGAAGTAATATAAGCACAGAAGATTTTTTGGCCTTAGCACCAACCATTAAAAATATAGATTTAGGTACTGATTCTGAAGTAATTCTTGGTCTTCCTGGTGAAACTTTTGAATCTCATGTACAAACATTGAGAAAATTAATGAGAATAGATATTGATCACATCTTAGTTTTTAATTGTATGATGTTGCTAGGTTCAGAAATGGATTCTCCAGAATATAGGAAAAAATTTGGAATTAAAACAAAGTATCGTGTTCTGGTTAGAGACTTTGCTAAACTTTCTAATGGAAAGAATGTTGTCGAAATTGAAGAAATTTTAATTAGTTCTAATTCATTATCTTTTGAAGAATGGGGGCAATTACGAGCGCTTGATTTTATTTTATATCTAACAAAGATTGGTATTATTTTTGAGCCATTATTAAAATACTTACGACAGATAAATTTGGATGGATTTGACATACCATATGAAATTCTGCAAAATAGGAACAAAAATCAGACTATTCAAAAGATTATAGATAATTTTATTTCTGAATCAAAAGACGAATTTTTTGATTCACCAGAAGATATAACGGAAAAATATTCTGATGATGACGCATTTTTAAAATTAGTTAAGGGTGAGGATGGGATAAATATTTTACATTATTTTACTGGTTTAGTTTTAATAAATTATTTAGAAGAATGGATACGTTTCACATTTGATATAGCGAGATCACTAATTAAGAAAAAATTCCCTACTGAAAAATCATTTTTAGATGATCTAAATGAATTACAAAATTTCTGTCTTGGAATGGGGACAAATCTTTTTGGTAAAAATCGTATAGATGAAATTCCACAGTATGTATTTAATTATGATATTAAATCTTGGAAGGATGATAAAACTAACAAAAAATTACGTGAATATAGATTTCCTAACCCTACAAATATGAAATTCTTCTTATCAAAGAAACAATTTAATCTGTATGAAGAACATCTTGAAACTTATCCTCACCCAAGAACACATGCAGCTGAATTAGTTAAACGAATCGCAGTTCCTGCTTTGTGGAGAATATCTATACCAATGGATTCCAGTTATGATGAAAAATCAGTCTTTCAACAAATTGAATCTAGAAAAACTGAAAAAAATACTTACGCTAATAGGAAATACTCTTCAAAAAAAGACTTTTGGATAAAAAGAGATTCATGAAAATCTCTCATTAAAAGCCAGCCTGTTTGTCTTCTTCAAATGATTTTAGCATTCCTTCACTTGGTGCTATATGAGAATTGATCTTTGCAATTTTGGGATTAGAATCAAGCCAAACTATAATATCTTCCAAAGTAAAATTAGGATTTTTAGGATAAAGCGCTTCAAAAATTGATTTTATTACAAGAAAATCTTCGTAGTAATCAAGACTTAATCTGTAATTTGATAAATCTTTTTTGTAGTCAACACGGAAAGAACGATATTTTTCAGGTCTATTCCAGATATATGGATTAATATGTTCACGTTCAGACGGTTTTTTTGCTTCTTGAAAAACTTCATTTAATGTGTCAGCTGTATAAACATCTGCGGTGCACCCCTCAGGATATGTTTTTGGTATTCCATAATTACTAACATAATCATAATCTCCATTTAGAAATGTGTTAACAACTTGATCAATAACTAAGGGATCTATTAAAGTTGAATCTGCTCCCATTTTTACAATAATGTCTGGCTTAATTTTATCAGAAACTATCTTGTAGCGTGCTAGTAAATCTTCTTCAGGTCCACGAATACATTCTATTTCAATTTCATTGCAAATTTTTTCTATAATATCGTCTTGGTTACTAGTGCTAGTAGCAATTATTATTTTATCAATAGTTTTTGAACGTTTTACACGTTCAATCATTAGTTCTAAAGCAGTTTTTCCACATATTTTTAGTAATACTTTTCCAGGAAGCCTGGATGATGACATTCTTGCGGCAATAATTCCTGCTATCATTTAGGTGTTCTCTAGACGATACCATTCTTCAATACTAATCTTTTCTGCTAAAATTCCATCTAAAGAAAAAATTTTTCCGCCATTATTATGTATGTTAGAAAAAACAACATCTTTTCCACCTTGAAATTGTTCATAAATTCTATTTGTGAAACTTATTCCAGATAATAAAATTTTTTTTGCTCCAAAAAATGACGCTAATGAAATTGTTGCTAAGCCTGAATTTTCTTTGGGATATTTACCTGCTGTAATTTTTGGTAAATCATTTTCAAGATATTCTGGAGAGAACCAAAAAATTTTTCCACCCAAATTTTCAATTTTTTGCACTATTAATGGGTGCACAATTAGCGATAATGCATAATTTCCATTTCTCTTTATGGATTCTTTATGCAAAAATGTATGATCAACTAAAACATATAGTTCTGATTCTATGTCTGCAGAGGTAGTAGAAAATCTAGGGTGAAAATTAGGGTGACTATCAGTGCCTCTCCCACACACCATTATTTTGTTATAATTAAAGTCTAAATCATTAATTGTAGATTTAACTTTCTTGATGTTTATTTCTGCATTTTTATAAAACTTAGGATTCCAAACTAAATCTTCTTTAGAAAATTTTTCCACAAAAAATATAATTTGATGCATATATTTATATCATGAAAATAGATTCAAAAAGAAATCAACATTATGATAAGATATGAAAAAAAATAATAGTAAAAATGATCTAACTGAACTACTAAAAAAAAATCACGACAAACAAATTATTCTTTATGGTGCAGCCAGTAGAGGTGTGCGTGTATTCTACAATCTTATGGATAAAGGATTTCCGCAGGAACAAATTCTTTTTTGTGATAGTAATCCTAAATTATGGAATACAAATCTGTGTAATGTTAAAGTGATATCTCTTGATGAACTAAAATCATTTCCTAAAGACATCTGTATCATTATTTCTAGTTCTGTGAGTTATGAAATAATTCCATCATTAGAAAAACTTGGGTTTACGGAAATTCATTATTTTTATTCACTTTTGTTTTCTGATCACATGTATGAAAAATATAATTCAGAATTTCTTGATATAATAAGTAAGATGGGATATGAGCATGGTGAAGATTATGAAGAAAACTATACGTTATATTCTTGTGTAAAAGCAACTAAAAATCTTCCAGGTGATATTGCAGAAATCGGTGTCTGGAAAGGCGCAACATCTAGATTAATCTGTGAAGTGAAAGGAGAAAAAAACCTATACCTTTTTGATACATTTGAAGGATTACCTAAAACAAGTGACAATGATCTTTTTGTAAAAAAAGGCTGGTTAGAGAACACTAATCTTGAATCAGTCAAAAACTATCTGTCTGACTTTAAAAACATATATTTTCTAAAAGGTGTATTTCCTGAAACTGCCGGACCAATTTCTGATAAAAAATTTTCATTTGTACATCTTGATACCAATCTTTATCAAAGTACGTTGGATGCATTAGACTTTTTTTGGTCAAGAATGGTTGTTGGGGGAAGAATTGTGAGTCATGATTATAATACTAATTCTATGCCAGGAATTAAACAAGCATTTTCAGAATTCTTCATGAATCAACCAGAAAAAATAATCGAGATTGCTGATACACAAGTAATGGTAATAAAATGAAACGTATTATAGAATTAAAATAGATCAAAAATGCGACCGAATATTTTTCTGCTAACAATTGATTCACTAAGATTCGATAAAACTTTCGGAGAGAGCAAGTCTTCAGTTACACCAAATTTAGATTCATTAATTCGTAAAAGTACCTGTTTTACACAGGCAATTTGTACTGCGGATCAAACAGGATTAAGCCTAGGCTCATTATTTACATCGTTATATCCATTCAAAAGTGGTATATCATATTTCAAATTTGATCATAACGTACCGAATTATCTTAACTTACTTCACAGTAAAAATTATCATCTTCACAGCTTTGTTCCTGATCTGTCATTTTTCAAAAAACTTACCAAGAATTTTGAAAAAAATGAATACTATGTTTACAACAATAGAGAAAATTGGCTACAATTAGTTGGTTTTGGTAACCAAATCTTAGAAAAACTAGAACAAATGGACAAGCCTTGGTTTTATTTTGTTCATTTGATGGATTTACGTCCTCCATATCACCTTCCTCCTGAGTTTGACAAAGACGGATTTGGTGATACAAAATATGATAGAATGCTATCGTATATTGATACCTGGATTGGTAAGTTTATAGAAAAAATTGATCTTGAAGAGACCATTTTTGTATTAAGTTCAGATCATGGTGATTACATATCAGTTTTGGACGAAGATCTAAATCAAATAAAAATTCCAAAAATGTTAAAGAAATCAAAAAAAATTATTCCTACTGCAATTTCAGATCCTATACTTTCCAAACTTCAAAGAACCAGAAAGGCCATTGAATTAAGAAAACGAGAGAAAAATATGACCCAACAAGAGTTTCGTACGCTTCAAAACAGGGGTGACATATTTTTGTTTGATGAGTTAGTACGGATACCTTTGATTTTTGCTGGTTTTGGCGTACCCTCAAATTTAATGATCAAGCAACAGGTTAGACAGGTCGATATTTTTCCAACACTATGCGAGTTGGTTGGTATACCTAGTGATCTTGGTGAGATTAACGGCAGAAGTTTGGTTCCTATTTTAAACAAAAAATCTCTAGTAGAAGAACCCGCATATATTGAAAGTGGTTCAGCCAGTGCTACAAAACTAGGAAAAGTAATTGGAATACGAACATCTAACTACAAATATCTAAGATCACGCAAAGATTCTACAAAAAATGTGACATTGTATGATGTAAAAAATGATCCGAATGAAACTGAAAATATCGCATCTTTAAATCCACAGATTGTTAAAGAAATGGAAAAAACACTACAGAAAATAACAGACAGTTCTACGATCCATGATTCACCATCTATTACTAGGGATGAATCTAAAAAAGTCGAAGCAGAACTCAGAAAGTTAGGATATCTAAAATGAATTTTTAGTAACGATTAATATCAATATTATTAATAAAATATAATGAACAAAAAAAATGTTATAATAATTTTGATTGATGGAGGTAGATTAGATAGAGCACAAAACTCGCCAGTCTTTAAAACTTTAAAAAATAAATCAGCATTCTTCTCAAGTTCGATAACTTATGCACCACATACAATTGCTGCAATGCATGCAGTTTTTAGTGGTACTTACGGCATAAGAACAGGAACAAATAGTTATTGGTCGACCTATGAATTTAAGAAAGACAAATTTAAGACCATTACTGAGTATCTCAAAGATCGTAATTATCACACTTGTAGTGACGTTCATAGTGAAATTGTAATTCCTAAACAGGGATTTGATGAATTCAAGATACATGATCCACATAATGATGATTTAACCCAACATCATAGTGAATTATTAGAACAGATGAAAATAAAAAATGATAGTGGTACTAATTTTTTCTTATATCTTCAGTATAGTAATATACATACAACGATTTCAGATGAAGTTTTGAAAGTTTATGATAATTATAGCAAAGAATATTTTAAAAATAGAAAATTAAATGAAGAAAGATACGATAGGGAATTCAAAAAGGCGGAAGACTATCTTACTAATATTTTTAAAAAAATCAACTCACTTGAATTAGATAAAAACTCATTAGTACTCATCATGTCGGATCATGGAATAAGTGTTGGTGAAAGATTCGGAGAACGAGCTTATGGGGCTTTTTGCTATGATTATACCATAAAGACATTTGCGTATTTTATTTACCCTGGTATTAATCCAATTGAAATTGCTCAGCAGGTTAGAACAATAGATTTTATGCCAACGATATTGAACTATTTGGAAATCAAACAAGATCAATCTTATGAAAATATGGATGGTGTATCTCTTCTACCGTTAATGAACGGAAAATCTATGGAGGAAAAAATTGCATTTTCGGAAACTGGTAATCCATTAGACGATAAAAAACCACCTAAAGAACCAAATACAAAATCTATTCGTACGTCAAAATGGAAATTAATCATAAATGAATATAACAATACAAGAGAGCTTTATGATTTAGAGAATGATCCTGACGAAAAAAATAATGTAATAGAAAAATATACTGACGTAGAACAAGCGCTATGGGACAAATTTTTCATCTGAAATCATTTTTAGAGAATTTTCAAATTTGGAATAAGAATAACGAATTTTCCATTCCATTTTCTAATAAAACTCATTTCTTCCATTATTTCTTTACTCAAATTCCATGGTAAAATTAGTAAATAATCAGGTTTTGTTTTAATTATTTCATTAGGATGTTTAATTGGAATATGAGATCCAGGTAAAAATAAATTTTGTTTAATTGGATTTTTATCTACCGTATACGGGATATCATTAGATGTAATGTTACAATAATTCAACAAAGTATTCCCTTTTGCTGGAGCACCATAACAAACGATGGTCTTCTTAGAATTTTTTGTTTTTTTCAAAAATTCATTTAATTCAGTTTTTATATTTTTAATTTTTCTATTAAAACTGTAAAAAGTTTTTAGTTTATGTAATCCTCCTTTATTTTCTTTTTTAATTAAATAATTTATTTTAGGATTGATAACGAATTGTTTATTATTTTTATGTTTAACATAAATTCGAAGAGATCCTCCATGAGTTGGTAGTTCATCAATATCAAATATGGATAAATTATGATACGAAAAAATTTTTTTCAAAATATCTAAAGAAAAATAAGAAAAATGTTCGTGATATATGGTATCAAATTCATTTTTTTCAATCAATTTGAGTAATGAAGGAACTTCAATTGTAGCAATACCAGTTGGTTTCAAAATTAATTTTATACCTTTAACAAAATCATGTATATCTGGATCATGTGCAAAAACATTGTTTGCGATTATTAGATCTGCAAAGGTATTTTTGCTAGTCATGGATTTTGCAAGTTTTTCTCCAAAAAAGTCAGCAATTGTAGAAATTCCTTTTCTTCTAGAAATTTTAACTATATTTGAAGAAGGTTCTATACCTATAACTGGTATTTTTTTTTGTAAAAAATACTGTAATAGATATCCATCATTACTAGCTATTTCTATAACTAAGCTTTTTTTATTCAAATTAAATCGCTTGGTTACCATATTTACATAATTTTTGGCATGGTCTAGCCAACTTTTTGAATATGAAGATAGATAGGAATAATCATGAAAAATTTCTTCGTTACTTACATATTCTTTTAATTGGACTAAAAAACACTTTTCACATACAAAGACCTGTAATGGGTATTTTTTTTCAGGTTTTTTAACTTGATTAAATTTTAAATATGAATTACTTAACGGTGTTACTCCTAAATCTATGCAAGGTTCTTTTAACGTGAAGTTACAGAATCTACATTGAGAATTAATTTTTGTAGGAATTATAATTTTATTATCTAACATGGATTGAAGACCATCTTTAACATTTTTCATTCTTATTCCTAATTCTTCAAACAATTTTTTGTTGTTTAGATTAATATTAACACGTTTTACCTGTAAATTTAATTCTGTAGAATTTATAGGTTCTATATTTTTTTCAAGACCAAAGATTTTGGCAACAAGAAGTGACCAATCATATCTATTAATATATTCTGAACCAGATAGATGGTATATTCCTTCTTTATTTTTTTCAATTAGACGTAGTGTAGCTGATACAAAATCAGACACATATGTGGGGGTGTTATACCAGTCGGTTACTTCACGCAAGGATTTTCCAGCTTTGATAGTATTAAGAGCTCTTGTTACAGAATTTTCTTTATGCCAGCTTTCTGTCCAATCATAAAGCGCATCAGTACGTAAAATCAAATAATTCAATCCACTTTTTTTAATCAAATTTTCTGCTTTACCTTTAGTTATTCCATAATAGGTTGTAGGAGTAACATTATCAGTTTCAAAATATTCGGATTTATCACCATTAAATACGACAGAAGTGGAAACATACACAATCTTGCTAGTTGTTTCTTTACATGCAGAAATTATATTAGATACACCTTGAACATTGATTGAATCAGCCAAATCATGGTCAAGTTCACATTCATCCATCATTAATGCTGATGTGTGGAAAACAACTGTTGGTTTAATTTTTCTGATTAATTTTAAAACATCATCTTTATTTCTTATATCAAGATAATGGCCATTTTCAATATTGATGTTATTGGAATAATAGGTATATTCTACATTAACTTTTTTCTCTCTTAAGAATTCTAACATCTTAAAACCAACAATTGAACTTCCACCAATAATTAGAATTTTCAAAATATCACCGATAATTAATTGAGCCTCAGATTTTCATCTAAAAAGCCATTCTCAATAAGCCATTTTAACTGTTTTAGGCGGTTGAATTTTTTATCATGAAAATCATTTTCTACTAATTTTTCCTTTTTGAAAAAGTCATAGAGTTGTTTTATTCCTTTTTCTAAATTCCATTTTGTTTTGAATCCTAATGTATTATTAATTTTAGTAAAATCTACCTTATACGATCTGGAATCTTTGTTAGATTTATTTACAAATTCAATTTCTGAATTGGGTACTATTCTTTCAACTTCCTCAGCAATTTGATATATTTTAAAATTTTCGTCATTATTTCCTACATTAAATATCTGCCCACGAATTAATTCTTCTGAAGATTCCATAACTGTCAAAAATGCGCTTGACATGTCTTCAACATGCAATTGTGGCCTCCATGCAGTACCGTCGCTTAACAATTTCACCTTACCTGTGAGAAATGCAGAAGCAGTTAGATTGTTTACTACTAAATCCAAGCGTAAGCTGGGTGAATTTCCATATACTGTCGCATTTCGTAATACTGTTGGACAAAATTCTTCATCCTTTAGGGCTAAAATTTCAGATTCAGATTTTACTTTAGATTTTGCATATTCAGTTAGCGGATCTAAATCAGAATTTTCATTAGCGAATGTTAAATTTTTACCATAAGTTGAACATGATGAAGAAAAAATAAATTTTTGAACACCAGCTTGTTTTGAAATTTTTGCTAATCTGACGGTTGACAAATAATTTATTTCATGAGTTAATTTTGAATTTAATTCTCCTAAAGGATCATTTGATAATCCTGCTAAATGCATGACTACATCTACTCTTTTAAGATCTTTCTCTGTAATGTCTCTAATATCAGATGTTACATTAGAAATTTCATGTAAATCATTATCGAATGCAGCTGGAAAATAATTAATATCGCATCCTAAGACATCATATTCATTTTTTAGTAATAGATTTGTTAAAACTCTCCCAACATATCCATTTTGACCTGTTATCAACACTTTCATGAATTAAATCACTTCTAGTTTGGAATTTAAATGATTAATTCAAAATTACCATTTCTTCCATGGCGCATTATTCGAAGTCAATAGATTTTCTAGATGTTTTTTATCTCTTAGTGTGTCCATTGGATGCCAAAATCCATTATGTTTAAATGCAGTCAATTTTTGTTCCTTTGCTAAAGCTTCTAATGGTTTTCTCTCCAAGATAGTTGAATCGCCATCCAGTAAATAATCAAAAATTTCTGGTTCAAATACAAAAAATCCTCCATTTATCCAAGAATGCTCACCTCTATGTTTTTCATGAAATTCTGTAACATTGGCTCCTGATAGTTCTAACACACCAAATCTTTCTGGAGGATGAACAGCTGTCAACGTCGCTAAAGACTTTTCTCTCATATGGAACGATATTAAATTATCAATATTGACATCACTAACCCCATCACCATAAGTTAGACAAAATGTTCCATCTAGATGATTTTGAATTCTTTTTAGTCTACCACCAGTCATTGTATCTAATCCGGTATCGACCAATTCAATATTCCACGCTGCAAAATCAGATCTGCTAAAATATTCTTTGATTATATCACCTTTATATCCACAGCAAATAACAAACTCGTTAATGTTATGGATCGAGTAAATTTTCATAATATGCCATAAAATTGGTTTTCCTCCTATTTCGATCATTGGCTTGGGTTTTAGGTGTGATTCCTCAGAAATTCGAGTACCATAACCACCTGCTAAAATTACTGCCTTCAATTAATTTTAATTAATAGTGATTTATTTATTGTTAATTATTTTTTTATCAGTATGGGAATTTTTTATATCGGAGCAGCAATTTCGTTTATCATTTTAGTAATAGTAAATCTTGCTTGGATCATAGTAAACCTTGTTTTTTGGGCATCTAATGGTTTACAGGCTCTTTTAGCAGACCAGGATTTTTTTGAGAGTCTTTACTATTCAATTTACCTTAGGTGGATAATATTAGCTGATATAATTTGGATTTCAAGTGTTATTCTATTTGCAATAAAGAGAAAAAATTATAGAACAGATCATGATGGGTTTTATTTTAAGAAAAACCCATTTAATGCTAAATCAATTTGTCTTGTTATTCCAACCTATAATGAAGAACTTGCAATTGGTAAATTGGTAAGTGATTTTTTCAACTACAAAAATGTTAAACAAATAATTGTAGTAGATAATGATAGCTCTGATAAGACAGTTGAAATCGCAAAAAAAGCTGGAGCGAATGTAATTAAAAATAAAATGAATATGGGTTTTGCTTATTCATGTGTAGTGGGATTACAAGAAGCTTTGAATCATGATGTAGAAATAATAGGACTGGTTGAAGGTGATGGCACATGTATAGCTAATGATTTAGATAAAATGGTACCATATTTAGAAGATGCTGACATGGTTGTTGGAACAAGAGCACTTCAAGTTCTATCAGAAAAGGGTAATCAATTAGGCATGTTACACAATTGGGGAAATTATATACTAGCCAAATTAATACAAATAAAATTTTTTAGTTTATTGCATATAGGAAGTGTTCAGTTAACAGATGTTGGATGTTTATATCGCATTATACGAAAAGATTCTTTAGCAAAAATAATATCTACATTTACAGATCCAAAAACAAGTAACATAATTCCTGGAAATGAATTTACAGTTTTTATGACTATCGGGGTATTAAAAAATAACTTAAAACTAATTGAAGTACCAGTAACTTTTAAAAAACGAATAGGGAAGTCAAAAATTCAATCACAAAAAAAACTAAAAGCAATAAAGCTTGGTTTTATATTTTTATGGTACATACTGAAGAGTTAAAATTTCCAAATCATATTTTATATCAATTATTTATCAACATCAAGGAATATTTCATATATTGTACCTGACGACAAGGACACAACATACATCTTACCATCATTAAATTTGATATCCGTTATACAACCAAATCCTTCCCCGAAAAGAATATCTTCAATATTATCCCCCTCATTGAATATTAGATCATCTAAACTTTGATCATCAAAAATAAATCCGTCTCTATCTTCATTTAATTTGAATTTGTAAATATGACCGCCTATACAATCTCCTACAAATAGCCAATTCTCATATTTTCCAAATGAAGTAGGAACAAAATTTAGTGCAGTTGGAGAAACTGTTTTTTCCCAAGAAAATTCTGGATCACTGTATACATAGTTATCAGGTAGAACGAACATGCCGTAAATACTAGATAGAAAAATTTGTAAGTGTGATTTTATCACGCCACCAACATTGGCTAATGGCGGATCTTTAACTATGAAATGACTTATCCGTGATTCACTTATTGGTCCAGAATGAGAGTTCCAACCACTGTTAAATTTTGGCATAACCAAATTTACTTCATCAAATCTATCCGGACCATTTTCAGTTTGCCATAAATTTCCCGTTATTGGATCAACCGTCAATCCAAAACTGTTTCTTATTCCAATTGCATAGTAGGGCCCCTCAGGATCAATCGGCAATATAACACCAGTGTCATCAGGAGGAGCAAATTGATTTTGGAGAACATTAGCTCCTCTTGCAAGATCTTGATTATCTTGATCACCAATAATTGCATAAACAGTGTTGTCTTTTCCGAGAGCCAGTATTCCACCTTGATGCATTATAGCATCTTGATACGATGGCAGTGATTTTATCAAAATTGGTTCTTCTAATATTTTACCAGTCCATTTGTACTTGTATATGTTATTTGCAATAGGTTCTCCTCCATCACGATCTGATTCAGTGTAATACAAATAAACTGATGACTCTTTTACTAGAATTCCTAACATACCTCGCTCCAAATAGTTTGAAACTTTTACATCAAGTACTGGGTTTGATAAGATAGTTCCATCTGGTAGAACATGCCTAACCTGCCCATCATTTTTTTGTAATACTAGTATGTTATCTTCAATGAACGCCATTGTAGTTGGTAAGCTAAGACCAACTGTAAATTCTCTAACTGTAAAATCATTATCTAATATTGATGACTTATCTTTTGATTGTTTGGCTACAACTTCATCATATAGGTAATCATCTTGAGCAAAGATGGGTGTAAAAAATAGTAAAAAAACAGCAAAATATGGCAGGTATTTTTTCATTCAATTACCTCTAATAATATTAGGTAAATAATGCTTCCAATCAAAATATAGTTTTTACAGACATTTGTGTATTGATAATTTATAAATTAGCTTTATATGAAAGAAATTCACATTTTTTTAATTGTATTCACAGCAGCAACGTTCCTCCAATTTTATTGTAAAAAATAAATATCCAATATTAGTTACTATTGCTTTTTTTTTAATTACATCATATGTTGCAGCATTCCATCACAACTACTGGGTTATAGATCATGATGGGCAGAATTATCTGTATGCCGGACAGGAAATACTTGCTGGAAATGGAAGTAACGTAAAATTACATAATGCGCCAATAGGTGGGCCTGTTATCTATGCATTTTTGAATCAATTCTTTGATAATGGCTTTGGAGTTATGAAATCAATCGCCGTTCTAAGTGCAAGCGGTGCTGTATTTTTTTCATATTATATTTTAAACAATATTTTCAATCGTAAGATTGCCTTAGTTGGGCAGTTATTTTTTGCTTTTAATCCATTCATGGGGTTTTTTGCTATTCAAGCAGAAAATGAGTTATTACAAATTTTTCTAGTCGCAGCATCATTTTATTTTATTACAAAAAAGGAATTAAAATTGCAAGATATTGTAATTTGTGGTATTTTACTAGGTATTGCTAGTACAATACGACTACAAGTGATTGTAGTACTGATTAGTTTCATAATTTTCCTATTTTTACGAAGTAGAAAATTACGTAAAAATTTCCTCTTGGCATTAACAATGTTATTGATATTTTTGTTTGCATTAAGCCCCGTGATTTTGTACAATTACACTACTCATGAATCTATTTTTGATACTAATGCAGCATGGTCTATGCAGTATCATAACAAGTACCAATATCCTGAGTGGCAAGAAAAAATGATAGAACTTAATTTTCATAATGGTAGTACACTTGACGCAATTTTTGTAGATACTGACTTATTTTTTAAAAATTATTTTTACAATTTATTTTACGGCATGCCAGACAAATTATTTAATTTCAATTCTGATCGCATAAATTCATCTTTGATAAATACAGTTCCATTACTTGGATTACTGCCTGTAACGGCCGGATTTATTTATTTATTCAAAATAAAAATCAATAAAAATAATTTAATAATTATTGGATCATCCTCGATAGTTACAACTCTTCTAATATTTTTGATGGGTGACATCAACGTTCATTTTTTTGCTATTATCGGTATACCATTATTTCTTTTAGGATTATTTAATATCAAAAATGTACAAAAGAATGCTTTACCTCTTTTTCTTTTACCTACCATATTTGTTCTAGTTACGTCATTATTATTACTTCGAGCAGGGGAACATTTTTTCCTCATTTGGTTCTCAATGGCAATGCTAGCAGGAGTATTTTTTGCGGATGTATTACCACAATTATTTAAAAAAATCCAACCTAGTAAAATCAAATTAAATTCTAAAAAAATTACGTTTTCAACAGCAATAATAATTTCACTTATTTTATTATCTAATTTTGGGTATTGCTATGTTTTATTTACTGCCACACATGCTAATGTACCATTTGTTAGTATAGAAGATGAATTTGCTAAGTTATCTCAAGATATACCAGCAGAACAACCAGGAATGGAAGTTAAAAATATCGGTGACATATTAAACAAACAACCTAATATAGAAAACAGTTATGTTATGATTCCTGCTTATCATTATGCATACTATATCAACGGAAAAACCGTTTTGGGCCAATTTGGTGAAGGTATTCCTGACGATACATTCGAAAACTATGTTACGAGAAAAAATTGGAAAGATGTAGAAATCTTTCATTCGAATATTGTTAGTCAACCAATGGACAGACAGAACATCAATAATCCAAAGCCAGATTATTTAATTTATGTACTAAATGAGCTTGATGGCGGTGTGAATCAACATGAATATTTGAAAAATTTGGCTAATCCTGAAAGTTCATTAATACCTGAAAATTTTGAAGTGATTTATTTTTCTAGTAAATCTAACATCATACATGTTATTTACAAGATAAATTATGAAAATGGTCAAGCATAATGAAATTTGAAAATAATATTATTTTAATGATTGTTGTAGCTGTAGCAGTTTATGCAATTTTTTTGTTTATATCTGATTATCAAAAAATATCAGATGTAGTAATTGATTTCCGAATTGAATATTTGATACCTATTCTCTCGCTTGTCACTGCTAGTTGGATACCGTTAATTTTGATGTGGCATTTGTTACTAAAGAAAAATGGAATTAACATTCCATTTAGGAAAAATATTTTGATTTGGCTTTCTGGATCAGCTTTGAGTGTGACTCCAGGACAGGTTGGCGAGCTCATTAAATCACAGTTAATCAAAACATTATATGATATACCAAGAACAAAAACAGCTCCAGTGGTATTAGTTGAGAAATTTTATGCTCTTACTGGTGGCATTATCGCAGGAATTATTGGAATTATAATATTAGGAATGGATTTTAATTTAGTTTTATTTTCTATTGCAACACTTTCTGTTATTTTCTTTCTGATATATTATAGACCGGTACTTCAATATGGTTTAAAGAGAATAACAAAATTCAAGTTCTTTTCTAAATATTCTGATAATATTACTGATTCATATGAAATTCTCCGTAACTCAACTGGACCTGGTATATCTTCTATATGCATAGCACTAGCTATTTGCTATTGGATAATAATTTCACTTTCAGTTTATGTGACATTATTAGCATTTGGTATAGAAGGAACAAGTTTTTTAAAAACAATTTCAATATACGCTTCGTCAGTAATTATCGGTGTCATTACGTTTATTCCTGGAGGGCTTGGTATAACTGAGGGTTCTTTGGTGGGTCTTTTTACTTTAGAAGGAATTGATGTGTCTATTGCACTGATACTT
>Ga0310121_10001989_pt1 | contig 19993 bp, 8 predicted proteins | sample CB27_Tmax_986_MG_FD_203504 | JGI IMG/M metagenome (GOLD analysis project Ga0310121, IMG submission 203504) | Marine microbial communities from Western Arctic Ocean, Canada - CB27_Tmax_986 | ecosystem: Environmental > Aquatic > Marine > Oceanic | place: Canada: Western Arctic Ocean | collected...
CACCAGTCCGGTGATCAATCCGCCACCCAGAGTCAGGGCGTTGTTGATCACCAGGTCACCGTCACCCAGCTTGTTGAGCGTAAACCCGTTGAGATCCAGGCCGTTGTTGAACGTGATTGTGGAGCCGGCAGCGACCGTCACATTCAAGTGGCTGCCCAGACTCACCGCCATCTGCGCGTCAAAACCGCCCTGCAGTACTTCAATGGTGGCGTTGCCGGTATCGGCTTCCAGGTTGAGCGTCCCGTTCCCAGCCATCACGTAGGCGTTAGCGTTGTCGATGCGGAGCGTTTTCATGGTCAGGTCCGTATCGGCAAAGATGGTCCGTGGACTGGTGATCACGTCCCCCAACACGACGGTTACTCCGTTATATGTAGGCGGGACGGGAGGATTCCAGCTGGCCCCAGAGTTGCCATCTCCGGAGTAATCCGAGCTCCATGCGACCTCTGTAATAGGAGGCTGGGCAATGTTGGTGGTGTACACCAGATCGTCCCAGTACCACTCCGACGTCCGAGACCCGACCTCTGGATTCTGATTCTCATCGGCCAGCATTCCAAAGCTATCCAGATCATTGATTAAATCTTTGGTGCCGGGAGCAAGGTTCCGCACGAACGTGTTCCCTCCGTCGACACTGCCCATCACCGCCCCATCGCCACCATTGGCATTCGGGTCGTAATTGAAGCTGAACGTAAAGGGATTGCTCATCCCAGGCCGATTGATCGTGGTCGACTCCCCGTCCGAATAGAGCATCACACGGTCGTCGTCGGTCCGCAGCCCGATAAAGTGCATGAAATTTTGCGTTGGCTCTAGTTCCCCAGTCTCCCCATTCAAGATCATCTCAACGTGCGTTAGATCGCTGTCTTTGTCAAACCACCCGAAAAAGTGAAAGCCTCCTTCAGGAGAACTGTGGGATCTGATGACCCCTTTTCCGGCCATGGCGAGAGCATCCGTAGAAGGGTCGAGCCCGCCGACGTCATCGGCCAAGTATGCCGGAAAGTGGGCGGGTGAATCGGTTACGAGATATCCGCCGATCTCGCCCGTGTTGGTACCTTCGGCGAAGTGGGTGGCAACAAAAAATGGGGGGACCTGCATTACACCAAAGTCTTGATAAAGTCCTCGATTGTTGAGTCCGTCCCAATGGGGATCGCCATCGAACATCTCCACCTTCAAATCGGCGTGTGCCGAACCGGCGGCGCCAATCGAAACCACTCCAACTGCCAGCGCCATCAAGAATACGCGTCCCCGCAGGCCACATCGCATGACTTTCCCTCCTGTTCCGAGCCAGGTCCACAGGCCGATCAAGCCGGTGCACAAGAGCACCAGGTTGGTTGGCTCGGGAACGGCGGCCCCACTTGCAGCTGCCAACCCGCTGGTTGTTCCAAAATTTGTTTTCCAGACGCCGTAGTCACTCGCATCAATGGTACCGTCCCCGTTGCCGTCAGCGGCGCTACCTGCGGTCACATTCTGGCCGAGCGTGTCTTGCCAACGGGTGTAGTCGGCCGCGTTGACGGTGCCGTCGCCGTTGTAGTCTCCAGCCAAACTGGCGATACCAACATTCAGGATCACACTCGAGGCACCCACGTCGAGACTGAACATCGATGCATCAGGTCCCGAGAGGCTCAAGCCGCTGTTCGTAATACCCGAGGAGGTCAGGACGGTGAACTGCTGGCCGGCCGTGGGAGTAAAGCCGTCGATGAGTGAAATGGCAAGCGTACCGGCCAGATCCGCGGTGCCGGTCACCGCCAGGACATCGTACTGGTCTTCGGACACCAAGCCACCGATCTCGATCTGGAGCGATGAAGTGGCGTCCTGCGTGTAGTTGCCGCTGACAGCCAAGAGGCCAGCGTTTTCTCCCGGGGCCACGCTGCCACCGCTGCTACTGAGGTTGCCGCCAACCGTCCCGACACCGCCGAGTGTGCCGCCCTGTACATCCACCGAACCGCCGCCGGTAAATAGGGCGTTATTGACGAGCATCGTCCCGCCGCCCGTCTTCGTCGCCGCATTTCCACCCAGGTTCAGCGCGTTTTCGAACGTCAAACTGGTGTTGGTTGCCACGTCCACATTGGCAGAGGGGCCCAGGTTGACCGGCAGCTGAAATACGTGGTCCCCCAACACGACCTCGACCGAGGTAGTGGTGACGTTCCCGTTCCCGGCAATCACGTACGGGTTTGCGTTGTCGAACCGCACGCCGTTAACGGCCAGAGCGGTTTCGGTGAATACTGTCGAAGGACGGCTGATTGCGCTACCGAGGACCGCGGTAGCTGTGGTTGGTGGTAAAAAGCCCCAATCCCAGCTTGCGTCGAGTTTCCAGTTCCCCCCTCCGCTGAGATTCCAATTATAATCGCTAGGGCCGGGAAGCGGGGGAGACGCGGTGTAAGTGATGTCGTCAAAGAAAAATTCGGCTGTGTTTTCGCTGCCGGGTATCCACAGCGTGAACAAACCAAATCGATTCAGATCGTTGAAACTGTCCTTGATTCCAGCGGGAAAGTCTAGTGTTGGATGAACCGTCTCTAACACACCACCACTTGTGATTTCAAAGGTGCCCGACAGCGACCCATTTCCCCCGTTGCCCGTCGGGTCATAGGTCAAGTCATAGGTGAACGGAGTATACATATCGATAAGCTCCGGGTTCACTCTGAAATTGAAACCCACCCCTGAGACAGACAGGTACAAGCTTTGCTCATCGTTTCGGAATCCTATAAAGTTGTCCGGTTGGTCTGGTTCCCAGTGTAGATCGGAAAACTTGTCAAACCACCCTATCATGAGATTCCCGTTTGGCGTGTCATCTTCGCCTGTGAGTATACCCGTGCCGGTCATTCTCAGCGTCGTGTCGGACGGATCGAGTGCTCCCACATTGTCCGCGTACATGGCCAACGTCGCGCGGACGAAACGGCCTCCTGCCTCACCGATGGTGCCACCCGCAATGTTGGTAGCACTGTAGCCGAAGTCTTGGGGAACGATCCTGTTAGCGAATTCATCCCATCCCGGATTGGTAGTGAAATCCTCTGACTTTTGGAAGACCTGCCCCATCGCGGGCACGTCGAGCCAAGACAAACCCGCCAAACAAGCGGCAACCACCACTGGAAACATCCTCTGAACACGTGATCGGAAAATCATGAGGCTTCCTTCTAATATGAAAGAGTTTGCCGGGCGGTGAACTCTACGAATCTCAATGGGCCACGTATCTCAATGGGCCAGGTCGGTAACTTTAAAAACTGGCCATCTCGACCCGCCATCCACCGTTACACAGATCCCTCGTTCCGGGGCCTAACGGATACCACCGGTTCTCTTATACATGATGCGCAGAAAAAAATCAAATATTTAATACCTTCTCAGAGGGCTTGTGGCCGAAATTACTTGCTCACATTTCTTTCCTTTGGCGCGAAACCCGTTGAGAAATCAGTTCGCGCTTCTGATACAGAGCGCGAGCGACTTTTTTCATCGGCTCAATCTTGCTCCGCAACAGCTGGTCGAAGACAACGAGCCGTGAGTGGGCCACTGCCATGATGGCGCGTTGATTTCCGCGGTGGCCTGCCAAGCGGCGGAATTGTGTGGCGAAGACCGGCTCCTTGAAACGACCTGCGGCCCAAGCCACCTCGTCCAACATCCGTCCCAACCAAACATTTCCTTTCGTGGTGTGTCTTGGTTTGCGTTTGCTGGCCGACTCCACGTTACCGGGACAAACCCCGAACCACGATCCACAGGTGCCGGGCCAACGGAAACCGATTCATGTCCACACCACTCTGGCCGCAAAAAGTGGCCCCGGCATGTGTTGCTGGGCACGAAAATCGTCCACGCGGGGGAAAAACGTGTTTGTAATGGTGCGAGCGGATATAATGATCTTGTGCGGGCTCACTTCGGCCAGTCAGGCGAGTCGTGGCAGGACATGTCTGTTTCAGCAATATCAGCTCTGAGGTGACCTAAAGATCTATGACTTGGATTTTCTATGACTTGGATTTTGAGTGACCTTCGCACATTTTGTGCACCTGCCGGCCTAATGATTGCTCTGTTCTTACTCTGCACAGAGCCATGCCGTGCCACCACCCAGATTTTTGAGGACTTCCAGGTTGATCCGGGTTGGGATGAGTGGAACAACCGGATCGTCGCACCGACCGCGAGAGTCGTTACCCAAGATTTTGGCTACCGCACAACCAATCACGCGGGCAGCGGCGCAGGTGAAATCGGGGGAATCGTCGATCGCTCTCCGCTGGAGGGTGCCTATTACGGCAAATTGATCGGGCCCTTGACATTTGACGACCCACTCAGCTTTTCTGGCAAGGTGTCGATACTCGGCGCGACGCACACTTCCGGTTTTACCAGCAGCAGTGATATCTACGTGGGGTTCTTCAATTCGGACCAGCAATGGTGGAGACCTGCCAATTTTCTTGGGTTTCGCCTGCGCGGAAATAACGAACCGGTATCCCATGTTGCCTCGCTAGAACTTGGTTACGGTACCTCGGCGTGGGAGGCCAATGCCGTCGATTGGGGGACGACGATTTTTCCGGGCAACCAGGTGCATGACTTTCAATTGAACTATTCTCCCCTTTCCAGTGGCGGTTGGCTCTCCTTTTCCTGGGACGGTACGCAAATTCTCAGCCTGAACATGAGTAGCGGGCATCGCTCCAATAATGCAACCCTGAATCGTTTTGGCATCTTCAGCAACCAATTGCCTGGTTCCATTGCCGGGAATGTGATGGAGGCCTATTTTGACAATCTGTCGGTCAATGGCGAGTGGCATAACTTTTCAACGGACCCCGGTTGGGAAGGCGTGGGTAACCAAAAGGTATTTAATGATCCACACCTGTACGGCACCAACGATTTTGGCTTCAGTCATACAAACTTTGCCGGTGGCTCATCTGGGGAGGCAGGAGGCTTACTCTGGCGGGTGCAAGATAACGAAGAGGGTCTCCAGGGCTATTACGCAGACGATGTCGGTACACTGACACTCGAAGACCATTTGTCAGCCAGCGGAGAGATCGTTAGCGACCGATTCTCTATCGACGCGGGTGCGATGCTAGGCTGGTTCAATTCTGCAGACCAGGACTGGCCACCGAAAAATTTTGTGGGCGTCTATATGGACAGCCTGTCTGACGTGGGCCGCCTGTTTACACCCATGTATGGCACAGCAGAGGGCACCACGAAATTTGCCCGGGAACCGTGGATGCTCTTTTCGCCTGATGGAGTGCCGAAGGATTGGACCATCGAGTACTTTCCCCAAGGCAGGGGCGCAATCACGGTCACCCTCGATGGAATCTCCAAGACTTTACGCCTGGACTACGGCGACAAATCCGAGGGAGCGACATTCGACCGATTCGGACTTTTCAATATGCAAGACAACAACGGTAAACACTCCGTTATTTACCTGGACAACATCTCCTATACGTCGAATGCTTCTGGTGGGACTCCGGTCAACCATATTGAATGGGCTGCGGACATTTCTGGCGACGCCACCGTCGCGAACAGATGGACCCCTCAACTGACACCAAATTCAAATGAGCTAACCATCTTACTTGGTGACAGGACCACCCAGCCAACCGTGTTATTCGCGGATGTCGACATCATGATGAAATCGCTTCAATTCGATAACGCAAACTCATACATACTCACCGGCCGGGGGAGCGTGAACCTGGCAGCCGCTACCAACAATGCCAGCATTACTGTTCTCGAAGGCAGTCATGAGTTTCAGATTCAGGTCAACTTGAACAGCAACTTGGACATCATCGTGTCGCACGGGTCTACGTTAACATTCAACAACGGTCTGAATCTGAACGGGTTTATGCTCAATAAGCTGGGCACTGGCAATTTAGTGATCAACAACACCCTCACGCTGGATGGCGGATCGATTAACGGAATCGTGATCAACAACGCGGCGAGTGTCCCCGAGCCCTCGACCTTGGTGTTGTTGTCCCTGGCGCTGCTCGCCTTTTCACCCGCAACACGGTGCTCTCGAAAACGCAGGAAGCAATGCTCTTGAAGGGCCCCACCGACGGGCCATGCTTCGTTCGCGAGTTACACGCCCTGCCGGTTTACCAATGGCGGCTGTGGGAGGTGCAGCCAGCTCCCAGAACGGCCGCCAGCAGAGCGGCCAAGCGTCGCGTGTGTGCAACTTCACCCTCCTCTGCGGTTGGCGCGACCAACCGTTTTCCGCTCCGCCAGCGTCAGCGGGTCTCGGGAGCGTCCTCCTTGTCCACCATGATCCGCACGGCGTCCAATTCGATCCGCAGATATCGCGCCAAGTCCTTGTCGGTTACCTCGTCGAGATGCTTTTGAGCGGCCTCCAGGTACTCCGTGGCCCGACCATAGTCCTTCCCGACGGCGGCAGCCCGGGCCGCCGCCTCGTAGGCGCATCCAACATAGTACGGAGACAGGTTCTTCTCTTCGCTGATCCGGATGCATTTCTGTCCGAACTGGAGAGCCATAGCATGGTCCCCGACCAGGGAATGCACGCGAGAAACTTGCCAGTAGCCGATTGAGAGGTTCAGCGGCTCGCAGTCGTATCGCTACTTTCAGTGCCACAGCGACGCGTGGGCCAGCAGCACCATGTCCTCAGTCTCGGCCTCCGAGCGGTTCGGCTTGTCGAACAGATTCCAGCACTGATCGAAACAGGATCCGGACAGGTGGCGATGCATCCCATACTGGGGGTCGCTTCGTCCGAGCGGGACAGCCTGGACGGCGGCGATGCTCGTCACCGCTACAACCCCAAGACTCAGGACACCTGGTGCTGATTGTCGACAGAGCATGACAGAGCAACTCCTCGGAACAATGCTTACGTATCTTCACTGCTGCCGCCCGTGCTTTGGGCAGTACACCAGCGCGCAAACCAAGCGACGGAGAGAGACCAAACTACTGATACTAATTTTAATCTCACCGGCCGGGTGCCGCAACGATTTCGAAGTCGTTGGCACTGGTCCAGAAGCCGTTTCTGGGGGTCTTCAACCGCTCTGTGAGGGACCTTTTTTGTCGAATCTCGAAACTTTTGTGCCGCATGTCGTGGATCTTCGTTTCGTTACGGCAATCGACCGGCAGGAATTAATCTTTCACCGCCTGCTCACACGTTTGGGCAAAACAGGATGGGGCGCAAACTCGCGCTGCATTACTGCACCAAGTTCATCCTTTACAGTTCCCGAAGATGATTCAGAGAATATATTGTGATTCTCGTAAGGATCGGCTTGAAGATCAAACAGCTCACCCCAATTTTCGTGCTCAGGATAGAGCGTCATGCGCCAACGGTCAGTACGAATCGTCTGATTGTAGAGATCCAGCATTCCACGGGGGTGATATTCTGCAAACAGGTGGTCGTGCAGCGACTCGGTTCGCCCTTCCAGCAACGGCACGATCGATTGGCCGTCAGCTTGCAGATCCGATTCCCGGATGCCGGCCAGATCGAGCAGCGTGGGCGTCAGGTCGAGGTGACTGGTGAGCGCATCAATCCGTCGCCGCCTGACAATGCCGGGACTGTTGATGATACAGGGTACTTCGAGCAACTGCCGATACGGCGCCGGACCTTTGCGCAACAGTCCGTGGTCACCGAGCAGCTCGCCGTGATCGCTGGTGAAAAGGATCGTAGTCCGATCCCTCAAGCCAGTTCGATTCAACTTGTCCATCACGCGCCCCATGCAGTCGTCAATCATCTCGACCATACCGTAGTAGTAGGCGATGACACGCCGCAGTGTCGACTCCGAGAGCCCGCTGGTGTGAATAAGCGCACCCTGCTCCAACGGATCCAAGGGGTCGCGAAGATAGGGGGGCATACGATCCAGCTCACCGTCAACGACGCGAGGCATCAGAACGGTATTTGGGTCGTGGCGGTCACAGTACGGACGCGGTGGGGTAAATGGATGATGCGGGTCGGGAAAGGATACAAACAGAAAAAATGGTTCGTCTTCTTGCCGCTCAAGAAACTCAACAGCCCGATCGGCAATCCAACTGTTGTAATGAAGTTGATGGGGGATGGCCGACGCGAAACACTCGTCAAGATCGGCAGGTGCCGGGTTGCATGCGTTGGCTGACGCGTAAAGCTGGCCAGCTTTCGGGTGATGGCGGGCAAGCCAGTCCGCATAATGGCCTGCTTTGACGGTCTCGTCACCGTCCCCGATGACAAATTCCACCGTGTCGAATCCGTAATAGGGTCCTGTCCAATTCGGATCATTCCGAGACCGCCAAAAAGCAACCGATTCTGGCATGTTCAAATCGGATCCCGCAAGTATTGGCTGCAGATGGAATTTCCCAATGCCGTGTGTGCGATAACCGTTCGTAGACAACGCCTGCGGGAGGGTCGGTACCGCTGGATTCAACGCGATACCATTGCAAACCAGACTGTGCGTGCGGGCATACAAACCGGTAAACAGTGATGCACGGCTCGGTGCACAGATCTGCACCGGTGCAACGTGACTTGTCAGGATTGTCCCCGTTTCAGCGATTTGATCCAGGTTCGGCGTGTGGGCGGTTGGGTTCCCACAGCACCCAAGGCTGTCAAACCGCTGCTGATCGGTACAGAACAGGACGAAGTTGTATCGCGCAGACAATGGAATAACCAAATTCGTAACGAAACTAGTCGGTGGTTAAGGTCGCAAATATTCCGGTGAACCGTTGCGGCTGGACGACCGACTGACAGGATTTTTAACGGACTGGAATTTTAATCCGACCGGCCGGGTGCCGCAACGATTTTTACCCCGTCGGCGACACCGACAACATCGTGGCGGGCCATCTCCTGCCAGGCAGTGCGAGCACGAATCGGAGGGAGCCCAGGCATGAGCCTGACCTGGCTATTAGGATTTGCCGTTCCTCCAGCGAGTGGTCATTCTCGAAAAAAACATAAATTAACGTGGTTGCATGCCGGTTGGCTTACTGAAAACGCGACATCGAGTAATCAGTTTGCAACAAATGCGTGGGCAGTGTACCCTATTAAAAGTAATGCGAAACTGTGTTCTTCATCGTCAAAAATCTGCTTGGGCAAGCACGATTGTTGCTGACTTCTGTTGCCTGCTCCTGCTCACAGGTTTTCTACCCGTAGACCCAAGACTCGCAGCGGCAGCGATGCCGCCTGACTTCGAAGCCGACATTGCACCGCTCTTGATCAAGCGATGTGTGGAGTGTCATCAGTCCCCGAAGCCGTCCGGCAACCTGCTGCTCACAACATGGAAAGGATTACAGCAGGGAGGCGACTCAGGGCCGGCACTTGATTTCGATTCGCTTGAAGAGAGTTTTCTGCTGCACCGCATCCAAGCCGGCGAAATGCCTCCTGAGAAACAAGGAGAATCTCAAACACTGCCGCGTTCGGAAATCGCGTTCCTGGAGCGCTGGATTGCAGCAGGAGCCGAGTGGCCCAGTGCGCGGAAACTCGAGTTGTTCGAACGGACCAGCGAAGTTCGTGCAGGACGAGACTGGTGGTCCCTGCAACCGATCCAGCGTCCGGAAGTACCAGGTCTGAAATCATTTCCACAGCCGGCAAACCCGATTGATGCGTTCATCCTCGATCGGCTCGAAAAGGAGGAGATGATTCCCGCCCCACCCGCCGACAAGCGAACTCTCCTGCGACGTCTTTATTACGATCTGACGGGCCTTCCACCGACACAGACACAGATCGAGCAGTTTGAAAGCGATCCTTCGGCTCTGGCGTGGGAAAAGACGATTGATGAACTCCTGGATTCCCCGCAATACGGCGTGCGCTGGGGACGCTATTGGCTTGACCTCGTCCGCTACGCCGATACCAGCGGTTACGAGCGCGATCAGGAAAAAGAGTTCGCCTGGAGATATCGCGACTGGGTCGTCGACGCGTTCAATTCAGATTTGCCTTACAACCGGTTTGTCGTCGAACAGCTTGCCGGAGACGAACTCCCCGACCGCAGCGAACGCACCGTCATCGCGACGGGATTTCTCCGACTGGGAACCTGGAACGATGAACCTAACGACCCGGCTGATTATCAATATGAACGACTGGAAGACCTGGTGCACACGACGTCGTCGGCATTTCTCGGAATGACGGTGAAATGTGCGCGATGCCATTCCCACAAGTTCGATCCGATCAGCCAGGAAGATTATTACCGAATGGCCTCTGCCTTTTGGGCCGGGCCGATCCCCCCGAGTGACCGCAATCTGCTGGGGGGGCCTCAACCAGAGGAATTGGGTTTCTCAGAGGTTCTCGGCTGGACGGACCTGGGGCCAACCCCTCCGCCACTGTACATTCTGAAAAATGGGGAACGGAACCATCCACTGGAAGAAGTGATCCCTGCTTCGCTGTCCATGATTCCCCATTTAGAACACCGTTTCGATCCTCCCAGCGAGGGATCCACGACGTCAGAGCGCCGACTACAATTGGCCCGTTGGATTACCGATCGGGACAATCCGTTAACGCGACGGGTGCTTGTCAATCGGTTGTGGTTGCATCATTTCGGCGAGGCGATCGTCCGTTCACCCAACAACTTTGGATTTCTGGCCAGTCCCCCCACGCATCCAGAACTGCTCGATTGGCTGGCAGAGGAATTCTTGAGTGCTCAATGGTCCATCAAGCGGATGCACAAGCTGATTCTGACATCCAAAACCTGGCAACAGTCGTCACTGCATCCCGAGTTTGAAGCGTACCAGAAAAAAGATGCCGGCAATCGTCTGTGGTGGCGGGCCGAGCGAAGACGTCTCGATGCCGAGGCGCTACGTGATTCGATATTAGCAACGACCGGGAAACTTGACTTACACCTGGGAGGACCAGGGTTTCGCCCCTGGATCAGCCCCGCGGCTTTGGAAGGATTATCGAAGAAGTCGGCAGCTTGGGAAGCCTCCCCACCGGAGGAACAATTGCGTCGCAGCTTCTACATCTACACAAAACGTAGCCTGTTACCGCCGCTGATGACCACCTTTGACTTTTGTAGCCTCACACAGCCTTGTGGCCAGCGCAACAGCACAACGCTCCCGACGCAAGCGCTCACCCTGCTGAATAACGAGTTCGTTCACGGTCGCAGCGATGCACTCGCTCGGAAGATCTCTGCCGAAACACGTGATCCACAAGCGCAGGTCCATCAACTTTGGGCAAGTGTTTATGGAAGAGACCCATCCCCTGGTGAATTGGAGTTGGCCTTGCAGCATCTCTCTGTGCAATCGCAACGGTTTGAACCGTTGCACCAACATCTCTTCGCGCAATCGCAACGGTTGGAACCATTGAACCAACAGCAGGAAAACCAGTCTGATGAAGCTGCGGCAATCCGCTCCCAGAAGCTCAAAGAGTCTCTCGTGCTTCACCTGCAAGCGGATCAGGGAGTCACTCTAGATTCCACCGGCTCTGTTTCGAACTGGAAAGACCAGTCCGGACACCATCATCACGCCTGGCAATCCGAAACCGCTCACCGGCCACGACTTAGCCATTATGGATTTGGAGGCCGGTCGGCAATATCGTTCGACGGTGAAGAAGATTTCCTGCAACTCCGTGGATCCCTGCTGCAGGATCAGCAATGCACGATTATCGCCGTTGTGAACGACCGGGGACCTTCGGGACATCGGGAGATCCTTTCGAACTGGAACCTCCTGGCCAACAACACCACAACATCCCTGTTTCTGGGATTGACCGCAGCGAAAACCGTGCGTTTCAGCGATGCTTTCTCCGCTACCGGGAAGATCGCAATGCAGAACAAGCCGTTAGTGATCATCGCGGTCAACGGGAAAAGCCATTCGGCGGTGTTTATGAACAGCCAGGAGTTGGCCGTGCGCGAGACTCCGCTTCCGTCTCGGACACTGTCGACAGACTGGGTCATCGGTCAGCAAGGTAATATCAACGGAGAGTACTGGAACGGAAAAATTGCCGAGCTTCGAGTATATGCTCATGCCCTGTCCGACGATGAACGATTGTCTGTCGAACGGGAAGTCTCGCACCGTTATACGATTCCTGGAGTCAGGCCAAAAACGTTAGAACCACTCTCCCCCCAAGCCCTTGCAGTTGCTTCGCTGGCTCACGTGTTGCTGAACTCCAACGAATTCCTTTATCTCGACTGAGGCCTGATATGTCGAACCGTCACATGTTCCCCTGTGGCCAGACGCGTCGCGAGTTTATCTGGGAAATGGGCGGCGGCTTCGCCGGGCTGGCGCTGACCAGCCTGCTGGCTGGTGATCAATTCTTTGCACGGCGGGCTGAGGCCGAAGAGCAACTCACAGAGACCGTGAAACCGTGGGCCTTAAACGGCCAACTCCCGAACCCCCCGGCAAAAGCGTGTATCTTTTTAATGATGAATGGCGCTCCGTCGCAGGTCGACACGTTTGATTACAAACCGGAACTGAAAACCTATGCGGGTAAACAACTCCCCGCCGACAAAAAGTTCATCAACTCTGGTGGACGAAAAATGGGCTACCTGACGCCTGCCTGGAGAACATTTCACCCTGGCGGTGAAAGCGGCCTTTTGATTTCCGACTACTTTCCAAATGTCCGAAAACATGCCGACCAGCTCTGCGTGATGAACTCCTGTCATACGGACAGTCACGCGCACGGCTCGGCCCTTGTAGCGATGAACACCGGCAAGACATTTATTGGCAGGCCATCTCTTGGAAGTTGGTGCGTCTATGGGCTTGGAACGTCTAATGCCAATCTGCCAGGTTACGTGGTTATGCTCGACAAGCGGGGCGGTCCAATCAGTGGGGAGCCCAATTGGTCAAGCGGATTCATGTCGGCAACTCATGCAGGGACCCTTTTTCGACCACTGGGAGATCCTATCCTCGACCTGAATGGCCCGGCCCACATCACCCCGATGGTACAACGTGAACAACTCGACCTGCTCGCACAGTTCAATCAACGGCATCTCGATGCGAGGCCGGGAGGGACTGAACTGGCCGCTCGGATTAAAAGTTATGAACTCGCTTACCGCATGCAGACTGCCGCGCCCGATGCGGTCGATCTCTCCCAGGAAACCGAAAGTACACTTCAAATGTATGGTGTCGGCCAGTCACCTACCGACGAATATGGACGGAACTGCCTGATTGCCCGTCGTCTTGTCGAGCGGGGTGTTCGCTTCATTCAACTTTACTCCGGTGGTGGGCATCTTGATGACACCTGGGATGCCCACGATAGCATCGAAGAGAATCACGGCAGGCACGCAGCCGAAGTTGATCAGCCGATTTCTGCCCTGTTGACTGACCTCCAACAGCGCGGAATGCTGGAGGAAACCCTGGTGGTCTGGGGAGGTGAATTCGGCCGGATGCCGTTTAGCGAGGGAAAAGACGCCCCAGGCCGCAATCATAATCCGTACGGTTTCAGCATGTGGCTGGCCGGGGGAGGAGTCCAAGGTGGAATAACCTACGGTGAAACGGACGAATTCGGATTTGAAGCCGCGAAGGACCCGGTTCACTTACACGATCTTCATGCCACGATTCTGCACATCATGGGACTCGATCATGAACTGTTGACCTATTTTTACCAGGGTCGTGAGGAAAGCCTCACCGATGTTGGTGGGCACGTGGTTCATGACATTTTTGCCTGATGCCCGCGCAAAACCATAGCGGGTTTAACACCTCCCGGAATCAGACTCGGATCGACCAGCGTAAAAGGACCGATCGAATTAAAAGCCAACCTGTGCCCAGTGCCCGTTTAAGTTTATCAATGGCGTGTCCTCTTTTTACTTAACGCTGTCGACCGCCTGGATCACCAGTTCAACCTGGCCGTTGAGATCTACCGGCACGGCCAGCGTGCCATCACTTTCCTTAACAATGCTCCTCTTGCCGTTGGCGACAATGCTGAACGACATACCGTAGTTGATATCAGCAGGATTCACGCCGCCATCGACAAAAAGGCCATCGCGAATGTCGGGATAGAATGTACCGACAAACATCTCAAGCGTCGCTTTGCCATGACCGTTTAGCAATAGATGCAGCGCGTCGTCTTCATAATCGAGCACGCGTACATTGACCGGCGATTCGGCTGTAATGACTACCGGGATCGGCTCAATGACCGCAGATTCATATTCTGCAAATTGCAATTCCGTACGCACACTGTCGCTGTCAACGGTCGTGGTATAACCATGGACCGTTGGTGCCCCTCGATCATCGTACTTGAAGATCCTGTGCAAGTTGCGGTTATTGTCCCAACCGTAGACTCCGGAGTTCATGGTAACGATACGTTCTTTTCCACGCACCATCCCCGAGCGTATTTCCTCGAACGTCATCGGAAACTGTCGCGCCGCCAGCGAGGGATAGTCGAGATTCAGCCGTTCATTGTAATAAAGAAACAACATGCCCCAGCTGAGTTTGTTGAGCATATCCCTGTAGATTTCTTCGTCCGTCCTGAAAGGTGGCGCTGCCAAAGCAGTGACGCTTGGAGCCAAATGCAAGGCTGGTCCGGAATCACATTCGCTGTCAAAGATCACATACTTCTCGTTGACGATACTGCGAGTGAAGACCGCGGAGTTACCGATTACAACGCCGCCCTTATCACGTATCTTACGGCTGTACTCAATCATCGATGGTTGCGACAGCAACACGACTGAACTCATCTTACGCTTGATGGTTTTTGTATTCAGATCGATTTGGGCAGTGTGCCCGTCCCAGCACACATCTGTGTCATAGGTCCACGAACTGATGTAGGCAGCCAGGTAGCCATCCATAAAGGCACCGTCGAAACCAAGGTCATCCATCATTACGTCTACACTTTTCATCATCGCGTCGTGAAAACTGTTGCCAGGCGTAGGGTAGTAAATCCACCAGGTCCAGCCAGCTTCCTGAGCCTTCTTGCTCACATACGGTTCGCTGGCACCCCAAACTGCCTGCTCGCCATTGGCAAGAATCACTTTGGAATCAGGAAATCGTTCGGGTTCATTGGTCATGTACAGACTGTGTGCGATGTGAAAGACCACCTTAAATCCCGGATGTCTTTTGTGGATGGCTAACGCCTGTCCCTTGAGAAGCATCATCTCCTTCGGAAAGTCCATGAACTCAATACCTTCGATAGAGACCTCGGGATTATCCGCCGCGCGTGAGAGACAACTGAGGATGCCAATCTTGATGCCGCGCTTTTCGATAAAGTCTTTATCCGGTACCTGACGACGATTCATTGGCCCCCACGAAATAACTCCGGGAGGACCCTCGACAGTACTGATACGATTCTCGACCTTGCGAAAGGTGTTAATAAAATCGTAGTAATCTCCCGAACCCGTCGGGTAGACTGCCCACTCCAATGTGTATGAAGCACCAGGCGCCAATGCAAACTTTTCGGTACATACACCGGCGGCGCCATTTTCGACGTAAGGCGCAGCCTGCACCACATACACATCGTCTATGGGAATTACACCAATGCCGCTATGGACATCTTTAAAAAACAACGACGGTGCATAATCTGGATAGTTCAACACTGGCAACCTGCCCGATTTCACATTCCCCGAAAGATAAGACTGCACGACTTGATCCGACTTGACCGGAACTTCGTTGTAAATCAGCAGGCCCAGGTCCGCGTTGGTTTTGTTGGCATAGGTATCGTTGATATAGATGTGTGTGGGAAAAACTTCTATCTCCCTTCGAATGGTGTAGGAGTCACCCTCAGCTTTGACCTGATATTTATTGGGACCGATGGCCTGCACACTGGTAGACCAGTTCTTTTCACCACCCTTAAAAGGCGTGTCCCCGGGGACCAGGTGATTGAACTCGCCGTTAGGCCACGACACTCTTGCTCGTACCGAATAGCTCCCGCCATTGGTGATGACCTGAAACCCACCGCCTTCGCCAACCTTGACTTGAAACGGGGTAGGTTTCAATCGGGGGGGAAGCGGGCCGACGGATTTGGTCGCTGGTGTCGGCAGTGTGGACTGCTTGGAGGGGTATGAGAACTCGAGCTGCTCTACCGGATATTTTCCATTCCCATCCTCAAGGTAGACGCAAATAAGATAGTTGCCATCAGCGATATCACGGCATTGAAGCTTCACTTCCGAAATGCCATTTTCGGAAAGTGACTCAATGGTCTCAGTCTGAAGCAACTTTTCAGGATGGTCCTGGTTAGCAAGCGTCATTTTTAGACGCGTCTTGCTGTCGAGGGGCTGTAAACCACGATAGTTCGCTACGATCACGATCTGGTCGCGATCAAAGTAGTAATAAGGGCTTACTTTCATGCGTTTAAATAGACTGGTATCAAACCCATAATCACCAGCCTCGGCTTTGAAGTGCGAGATGGCTTCTTCGCTTTCAAATGCGCGGTTGTAGACGCGCATTTTGTCGATCGGCCCCTTGAACTTCGGCAGGTCTGACCGCCCCTTGACGCCAATGCGCAGGTTGTTCTCTACCACATATTTTTTATGCCGGGATTCACGATCACCCGTCAATCGGCCGTTAACCCACATCCGCATGCGATCGCCGTCAAACGTGGCCACCACGTGATTCCATGCACCAAGATTAACTTTTCCCTGGACGTTATTGCCGCCACTGCCAATATAGAACAGGCAGATTTCTGTATTGTAGTAGGTCAGCACATAACCCCGCATCTCCGTGCCAAAAACGCTTGCTTCGCCGAATGCTTTGCGGGTGGGTTTGACCCAGCCTTCGATCGTAACCGGTCCGGTAATCCCCATGTCTGCACTTGATCCACAATCGACAAAGGTCGTACTGCCGTTCATCTCCAGGGCAAAACCGTCGGCCTGTTTCACCCAACGACCGTCAATCATTTTGCCTTCAAGGCCATGGCCGCTGGTATCGTAAATCGTATTGCCTTCCCCCGTGTCAAAGTCCCACTGGGCAACCGGACCTGCCAACTTTTCTGCCATCGCAGCGTGTACAAAGAGACAGAGAACAAAGGCGCAGAAACCTGTCGAGACGATAACAAATCTGAAACCTGCCATTTTAATTCCTTCTGTCAGGAAGTTCTAACCCTGGGACAAATCATATCAGCAACAGCTGCTTTGATCGGCATGCCACGATGCTTTCAACGACCAAGCCGACCAGGGCAACGACCAAGCCGACCAGGGCATTTTATCTTTGATGCTTCCTACATCATAACAAGTTTGGTTCTGCAGGTGAAATGGCCTGATCGGACTGGTTATCGCTCACGAGACCACGCCTTCCTGGCAACGTAGATCGGTTCTTACTGCTGATATTTCAGTTCGACCTCCGTAAATACAGCTATTCGTGGCTTTCGAGAGCACCTCGTGGTGACTGATACGCACCGACTGGAATCGTTCGCTACGCAGTCTCCTCAGCGAATAACCCTATCCATGTCTACTTCCACAGCGGACTCAAAATCTAAGACGCTCGTTGGACAAATGTGCGACTAACTGATAACGCAATCCGCAAACAACACGACTCACCACGAAAACCGACAGTCCGGCGAGATCATTGGCAGCACTGACTAGCCGCTTGTTTGGCGGTCGGTTATTTGGTTTTTTTCTCCCGGGAAAGGCAACCTGGCGTCGTCAGAAAAAATCGACCAAACAGGCCACAGCCTCCAGCCCAGCCTCTTTGCCCGGGCACAAACAGGCCCAGTCACGTCGTTCGTTGCATCTTGGTTTTCTGAAACCAGAGCTCGAATCTCGTCCGATCCCTGGGTCCATTCCTGCCCTGCCTGAAACTGAGCGGCCGACAGGATGAACGCGAATGCCGACTTTTACCGGTTCGGATCGTCGCCCACGTTTCACACGATTTTACCGAATCACTGTAATTGGCTTAATTTGCTCATGCCGAAAAATTGTTATCGCCGATATTTGAAAAGCAGAATTTGTGGGTTTCGCTGCGCAGATTGAACTTGATGCTAGCATCCTGACCAGCCACAGAATGTGGCTGGCTGATTCCGCGCGGCAATTGTGGATTGTCCTTTATCGCTTCCTGCACATTAGTCCCGCGTCGCCCAACGAGGAGTTGACCGGATGCGTTCCCCCGCCATTCGAATCACTCGAGTAACTTGCGCTTCGTTGCTCCCGTTTCTGGACCCTCAAGCCTGAACCCTTTGATGTTGGACACACGAATTCCACCGGTAGTCTTAATTTGTTTGCTGGCGGGCTGCCAGACAAGTCGACAGGTACGGATCCAGAGTTCCCCTGTGGCGGACAACATCTCCTCGGGTGCCCTTGGGTCTCCAACTTCTGCGCAACCACTGAAAACGCCTGTGCAACTACCGAATTTGCCAACATCACCCATACAGCCAGCCGCATTTATTGAAGCTGTGCAAATTCAAGAATTACCAGAACCCCTTGCGCTGCCAACACCGACTGACGAAGCAGATTCGGGACTAACTCTCGAAGAACTCGAACAAATGGCACTCGACAACAACCCGGTCATCGGGCGAGCTGTCGCACAACTCAGAGCACTCCAGGGCAAGTGGGTCCAAGCCGGTTTGCCACCCAACCCGCGAATTGGCTACCTTAGCGAGGAAGTCGGTATTGAAGGAACCAGCGGCAAGCAAGGCGCCTTTGTTGGACAAAAGTTCATCACCGGCGGCAAGCTCGATTTGGATCGGGCCGTTGTCTCACGGGAGATTATGCGGGCCCAGCAGCAGCTCGCAGCGACGCGACAACGAGTGCTGACGGATGTTCGTATCGGCTATTACGACGTACTGATCGCAAAGCGAAAACTGAAATTGGCAGGCGAACTGGTCGACATCAGCGATCAGGCCGTCCGTGCCTCGCAGCAACTGTTAAAGGCAAAGGAAATCCCCCGCGTCGGGCTGCTGCAAACCGAAGTTGAAGCGCAAACCGCACGCATCCTGTTGCGACGCGCGAATAATGGCAATGTCGCAGCATGGCGTGGGTTGAATTCCGTGATCGGCGGACCCGATCTAGCACCGCAACCGCTTCAAGGAGATCTTGACCAGGCAGCGAAGGACCTAGAGTGGAACGAGCAACTAGAACGACTCGTAACGAAGAGTCCTGAAGTTGCTACAGCGGTCGCAGAATTGGAACGGGCTCGCTCGGCACTTAGCCGAGCTCACGCACAAGTCATACCAGACCTGAATGTGCAAGTTGCTGTCCAGTACGATATTCTCACCGAGGACACCATCACGGGTGTTCAAGTCGGCCTGCCGATCCCACTGTGGAACAGGAACCAAGGTGGCATCCAGAAGGCGTGGAACGAAATCGTCACGGCCAGGCGGAACATCCAACGCGTGGAACTCGATTTGCAGCAGCGGCTCGCCGTCGCATTTCAACAATACGCCGATGCTCGCTACCAGGTGGACAGGTTCTCAGGCAAGATCTTGCCCATGGCCAAGGAAACGTTCGATTTGGTGAGCGAAGGCTACAAAAAGGGCGAAGTCGGATATCTCGATATGCTCACAGCCCAACGAACCTACTTTCGGGCAAACCTCTCGTACATTGAGGCCTTGCGTGAATTGTGGCAGGTGACCGTTCGAATTGAGGGAATGTTGCTCGAAGGCAGTCTCGCGGACACCACTCCCCCGCTAGAGCAATAAAGAGGGAACCGTGAATCTCGGTTGAGAAGCCGACCCCGAACAAACTTTTCTGCTCGACTTCACACCCTGCCCAACAAGCATAAATGTCCCAAAAGACTGCTTCACGGTACATTGCAAGTTCAAAAAGATCACGTTCACTGCAAAGCGCAGACTGTGGATAACGGCATTGACCCGACGGGATAAACTGCCAATCATAAAGGTACAAAGGGGTTTCACCACTGGAGTTACACATGCTGTTCCCCATTTCCCAGGTCGCGACAATTTTGCTGGTGGTCCACCTGGGACTTGGCTGTTGCTTGCACCATGCCCATACCTATGCGAGAACCTGCTCCGACCCGATAGTGGCAGCGACTACCTCATGCGGTTGTGACGCTCACGCAGACAATGAAGGCTCTCGCGCGTATCGGCAGCACAATTACAACGGGGATCCATCGACGGGCCAAGAAACCAAACCACGCCACCATTCCTGCGATGGCGACCGGTGCTCCTTTGTGCGATCGGAACCGTTGCCAGTGCAAAGGGGCGAATCGCGTTTTCACTGCTGCTCCCTTGATTTCACTCTTTCGTCGGCCATTACAGAACTGCTTCACGCTCGCCAAACGGTTGACTGGGACCATTTGCTTTGTGGTGGCGGTCTACCCGTGC
>Ga0310121_10001990_pt1 | contig 19993 bp, 23 predicted proteins | sample CB27_Tmax_986_MG_FD_203504 | JGI IMG/M metagenome (GOLD analysis project Ga0310121, IMG submission 203504) | Marine microbial communities from Western Arctic Ocean, Canada - CB27_Tmax_986 | ecosystem: Environmental > Aquatic > Marine > Oceanic | place: Canada: Western Arctic Ocean | collected...
CCGGCGAGACCGGCCATGCCAGAGCCAGCGCGGCGATGAGGGCCCGTAGAGAAAACGACGAGGGGGACTTCATCCGCCTACCGATCTCGAGATGGACATACATACGAGGGGCCCGGAGTATACCGTCACCCTCACGGAGAAACACTTCTCGGTAGTTTTGTTGGGATCAGGCGCGAGACGGGTGCGCCGGACAGGCGCAGGAGCCGCATACCACCTGATGTCTCAAGTGTCCGTTCCAGAACAGCGAGAGCGCGACGAGCAACCCACCCAAGGGCGACATGAGACTTTCCGGCAACGTGCCGAGCCACCCCGCGAGCGCCGCAATCCAAACGGCGAAACCAAGCGAGGCGACAGCCCAGACCGACCATCGGCCATGAAGCCGCCAGGAAATCCCCAGGGTGACTGCCGCCAGCAGGCCCGAGAAGGCCACGAGCCACGCCTCCCAGGCGTGTGTGGCCGCAAAGAACGGAAGGGTCGACGCAAGAATAGGCATCGCCAGGCAGTGCACGGCGCAGATGGCCGGAAGGGCTCCGAACCACCCGGAGGCCCGACCCCCAGAGGGAGCGGTACTCGCACTATCTACGTCCCTCCAGATCGTTCCTGATTCCACGTTGTCGACCTGCATGCGGGTTACCCACGGGCCATCGGACACCAATGACTTGATGATGCCTAAACGATAACCGATTATCAAGAGGCGCCGACATCTTTAAGGAGGGGATCCGTTCTCGTGCAGCGCGATACTAAGCAGCGGCGGGCCATACGCGATGTCTTCACGCGTGAGCGGAGACCGCTGAGCACCGACGAAGTGTTGGCGGCGGGCCAGAGGCTCGTGCCCTCCCTCGGTATCGCCACCGTCTACCGCAACATCAGCACTCTGGTGGACGCGGGGTGGATCCATTCCGTCGAGTTACCCGGCGAGGCGGCCCGTTACGAGCGGTGCGGAAAGCCTCATCATCACCACTTCATCTGCCATGGCTGCGGCTCGGCATTCGACGTCGCTGCCTGTCCGGAGGACGTGGAGCGGTTGGCGCCGCCGGGCTTCGCGGTCGACGCACACGAGCTGGTGCTGTACGGGCATTGTCCAGAGTGCCGCCCGGCATGATGGAGCGGGGCTTGGACCACCTGGTCTACGCCACACCCGACTTGGACGCATCGGCCGAGGCGTTGGCCGAACGCTTCGGTACGGTTCCGGTCCCCGGCGGGGCGCACCCAGGCCGGGGGACCCGGAACGCGCTGATCGGCCTGGGAATTGGCGTTTACCTGGAGATCATCGGCCCCGACCCGGCCCAGCCCGACCCAGAGGGAGCCAGACCCTTTCTCATCGACGATCTCACGGATGCTCAGCTGGTGACCTGGGCGTATCGGCATCCGGACCCCGAGGCCATGCGGGACGCGATCGAGCGCAGGTTCCGGGATGCTCTCCCTGACGGGGACGTTCGGCTCGGCTCGGTCAGTGCCATGAGCCGCGCGCGGCCGGACGGCAGTATGCTCCGCTGGCGGCTGAGCGATCCCCGTGCTCTTCCTCTCGGCGGCATCGTTCCGTTCGTCATCCATTGGGGCACGACACCCCATCCCTCGACCGCCCTCCCCAATGAATGCAAGCTGCTCGAGTTGATCGTCACCCACCCCGAAGCGGACACACTGCGGCCCGTTCTGGATGCGTTCCGTCCCGTTGTGGGCAAAGCCGATGGCGAGCCAAACCAACTCGATAGCGATAGCTCGATCGTGTCCGACATTTCCACAGTTACGGCCCGTGAGCCCGGAATACACGCTCGTCTCGAGACCCCCAACGGGAAGATCGCCCTGTCCTGAGCCCGGGAGGGATCGAAGGGTCCTAATCCCGGTCGCGAGGGCGACCGTCGAGCTCTTCGATGGTGGCGTTCGACGGTCCCCGGCGCTGCTGGATTTGCGTCGCAACGTTCTCTGCCGCACTCCAGGCACGGAGGACGTTCCCTCCAGCCAGCTTCGCAAGGTCTTCCTCGCTCCATCCGCGTCGGGAAAGCTCGGCGAGAAGCGCGGGAAATTTCGACACGTCCTCCAGGCCCTCGGGGGGCGGATCCGGTTCCATTCCGTCGAAGTCCGAGCCGAGACCCACGTGGTCGAGGCCGGCCATATCACAGACATATTCGATGTGATCGGCCACATCGAGGAGAGTAGCCCAGGGAGGATCCCCTGGACCGTCGTACGTGCGTAGAGCCTCCGACACGTGCCAAGGGTAAAACACGACCATGACCACGCCCCCGTTCTCCGGGAGGCGTTGGAGGACCTGATCGGGCACGTTCCTTCGATGGCCGGTCAGCCCTTGCGCTCCAGAGTGGGAGAAAATGACGGGTGCCTCGGCGACATCGAGGACGTCGTTCATCGTTTCTGTGGACGTGTGGGACAGGTCCACCAACATGCCGAGGCGATTCATCTCCCGTACCACCTCCCTCCCGAACTCGGTCAATCCTCCGTGTTCCGGATCGTCGGTGGCCGAGTCGGCCCAGTCGACATTGCCCGAATGCGTGAGGGTCATGTAACGCGCGCCCAAGTCATAGTAGGCCCGAAGGGCACCGAGAGAGTTTTCGATGACGTGACCACCCTCCATACCGAGCACGGACCCGATCTTCCCCAACTTGAAGATCCGCTCCACATCTGAGGTCGTGTACGCTTGTTCGAACACATCGGGGTACGCTCCGATGACCTGCCGTGCGATGTCGATCTGCTCCAGCTGAACCCGGGCCGCGCCCACCTCCACCGACTCCATGTCGACGTAGACCGACCAGAATTGGGCGCCGACCATTCCGGTGCGCAGGCGTGCGATGTCGGTGTGGCCGGGGGTGGTCTCTCGCAGATCGTATGCGCGCACACTGTGGGGCGCACTCTCATGACCACGGATGGCCCAGGGAAGATCGTTATGGCCGTCGAACAGAGGCGTCGCGGATAGGACCCGTCTCACCTTTGCGAGGTGTTCGTCCTCCTGCGCACAGGCGGAGTTCGGGGCGAGCAAGAGGGCCAGAACGAGGGAGAGGCCAGCGCCTCTCCTAATATTCACGCGAGCCCCTATCGGCTGTGCGACCTCGCACTTGCTTCCTCCTAGTGTCCTGAGTCAGAAGTTCGGCGCAGAACCGAGGGGGCCGAAGCGCCGCCCTGGCAAGGCGCGATGACGAGTAATAGCACCGCTATTGCGAGGAAGAGGAACGCGGCCAAGGTGGAGCAGCGGCTGACGAATTCCGGCGAGCTTCTGACTCAGGACACTAAGTCCCAAAGCCGCGCCCACCTAGCACAACAGCCCGCTTACCGCTCGACCGTCGGAGTCCCCTTGAGAAGCATGGCGCCCGCGCCCCCCGCGAGCCCGATCAGTAAGCCGATCACCCCCCACCCGGCGCCGGTCGTGGCTCTCGCGATGGTCATCTCATCGGCACGCGCGCCGGTGGGCATCGCCTCACTATGCCCGGCTGCCGCCTCGTGACTCTCCACCGCGGCAACCTGCGAGACGGCCATCACCGTGAGGTCCATCTGGGCCTCGCGCACGTCCTCACCGGACAGCGCCAACAACTGATACTGGCCGGGACGCACGTCGGCCGGAACGTCGATGTCGAACACGAACACGCCCTCGGCGTCGACCGTCACTTCGCGCAGCGTGTACTCCATCAGCGAGCCGAGCAGGACCAGCCTAACGGTCTGTCCTACGTGGAAGCCCGTCCCTTCGAGCGGCAACACTTGGCCCGCCTCGACCCCGGTTTGTGAGCTCTTTAGCGCGGCGCCGTGAACGGCCGCCATCGTCAGAGAGACGACCCCGAGCAGGGCAAACCTGCCGATCAGCCGCATACCGATTGTCATTCGATTACGCATCTTGCCCTCCTCGCTACTTTGCGTCTTAACCTCCGCCACGTCTCGACCTGCTCTACATCCCAGTATGTTCCCGGGCTTCCCCAAACACGCCGTATACCCACAGTCCAATGATTATGATTCCCAGGGCCACCGCAAGCCAGGCGACCCTGCCCTGCCTCCCAGACGTTTGCTCCCCCCCGTGATCGAGAAGAGGTACCGCCATCAGAAAGATGAAGATAGTAGAGGGGCCGAGGATCATCCCCCAGGCGCCCAATAGATTCTCAAGGCCGTAGACCCAAAGTACCGGCCAGAACGGCTTGGTGATCTCCGCCCCTGCAACCGGAGGATAGCCGATCCCTTCGGGAACCAAAACCGCCAGCACGCCGATTGCCGCGAACAGCACCAGACCGAACCCTGCAAGGCGGGTGGTGTGCGTCCGGAAGACGCCGGTATGGGCGTTGCCGGCATCGCCGGGAACGTCGGCATCAGTGGTGTGGATTCCGAGGTGCCGGATCAGCCAGAAGTGCAGGGCGATGAGCACGATGAGCACCAGAGGCAAGAGGCTCGTGTGCAGACCAAAGATCCTGGTGAGGAGCGGAGTACTCGGAGTAAAGCTAGCGGTAAAGAAGCGGCCGAACGCTCCGGTCAGGTTGCCCCCAGCGACAAAATGCGCGAGAGCCTCGAAGCCCTCCTGATCATAGCGCAACGCGCTTCCCGTGACGATCAACAGAAAGATGATGGCCGCCATGAGAATGCCGGCCCACCACGTCACCTCTCTCGGTTTCTTGTAGGCGCGTTTCCAGAACGTGAAACACAGATGGGCGGTGACCGTCAGCACCACGCCCCCAGCCGAGAGGAAGTGCATGGTTCGAATCCAATCACCGAGCGGCGCACGGCTGATCAAGTACAGAACGCTGTCGTGGGCACCCGTAACGGTCGGGTTGTAATACTGCGATAGGTAGAGGCCGGTTGCGATGAGCAGGAGGAGCAGAAAGGCCGTCAGCCCACCCAGCATGTACTTGAAGCTCAGCGTGACCCGTGGCACCTGATATTCCAGAGCGTGCAGAGCGAGACGTTCGTTCAGGAATCTGCGGGCACTCTCGATCACGCGTAGTGGTCTCCGCCATCGGGATTGATCACAGGGCCATGAGAAGTTTCGAGAGGCCGGAACCACAGGGGTCCCGGCCTCTCGAAGACGTACCAAGGGGGAATTATTGAAGCCCAGGGACACGATAAGGTGACCTCCTCTCGAATTCCGCCTTCCCCTTTCGGGGCGTGACGTCGGACGAAAGAGCCGGTCCCGGCTTCACGGGTGTTGGCTCAATAAACGAGCCCCCCAGCACGCGCCTCAAATATAGACCGCGGTCTCTAGGACTGTCCAGCACGAGAACCCGTGGCCGGCTCACCCTTCATGATTCGGCGGAAGGAAGCCGCCCCTGAGTTCTCCGTTCTTCCTTCACTGTTATGAGAATTTTTTGGCGGGATTCGGCACAAACTTCCTACACGGTAAGCCTCGAGCGGAACCAAAGCATCGAGTACAAACGTCAGAAAGTGTTGTGGTATAAATCTTTAAGACCACATACCAGAGATCGATAGTGCCTCGCATTCGAACGGCACAGGACTTGTCGTACACAAATTGTTAACCACAACCAAACTTTTCTCGCTCGAAAGGCCTCATCGACATGAGAACCCGAGTTCACGCAGATGGTTTTCTAGACATCTCCGACCGCCGGCGGGTACGCACCCCCGGAGATCATAAGGTACGTGTAGACCCCGCTCCGGACGCGGCGGCGCTCGCATTCCTTCTTTCGCACACGTTTCCGGGCCATCGGAAAATCGTTCGGTGCATGACAGTTTCCGACCGGAAACAGATTCAGCTCGCGATGTGGGCCGACTCTGTGAGTGAACGGATGGGTCTCGTCGACCGAATCTGGCGCCGTATCACGGAACTGATTACGCCGGGTAAGACCTCGAACCGCCCGAAGCTGGTCCAAGTGGTCCGTTACGGAACCTCCTGGGCCTACCCGCTCTACTTGGACGGCTCCGTCACGCGGGTACTCCCCAACGGTGGTGTTCCCGCTCCGGTCACGAGCAAGGAACTCGGAAAGAAGCAGCTCGACTTCGATCTGAAGACCACCTGATCTGGGGCTACCCAAGCCGGTCTTAGCATCTTAGCCGGGCGTGTCGTCTGCGTCAGCACCGTGACTACGACTCCCTCGAGGCAAGGGCTGAAGAGTTGCGAATGGCCAGTTCGGCGCGCCGGGTGAGCCTTCTCTCGGCGCTAGGACCCCGGCAGTCCCGGCTCGGTCATGGCCCTGACGTCAAGAGCTTCTTCGATCTCCTCCGGCTTGAGCAACCCCTTCTCCTCCACAACATCCCGAACCGAAAGTCCCCTGCGGGCAGCCTCCTTGGCGACCTCCGTGGCCTCGTCGTAACCGATATATGGATTCAGCGCCGTGGCAATCGACGGATTCCTTTCGAGCAGCTCCTTCGCTCGCGGCTCATTGGCCTCGATGCCCTGCACGCACCGGTCGGCGAAGGCCCTCGCCACATTGGAGAGCAACGAGATGGAATCGAGCAGCGCCTGAGCGAGTACGGGCATCATCACATTCAGCTCGAAATTTCCCCGCTGGCCTGCGACGGTCACCGTCGTGTGGTTCCCCATTACACGCGCGGCTACCATCATCATCGCTTCGCACATCACCGGATTCACTTTGCCCGGCATGATGGAGCTGCCAGGTTGAACCGCAGGAAGCCGGATCTCCGAAATCCCGGAGGTGGGTCCGCTCGCCAGCCATCGCACGTCGTCGGCGATCTTGAAAAAGCTCGTGGCGATCGTATTCAGCGCCCCAGCCGCGTTGACGGCGTCGTCCTTGGCGGCCTGCGCCTCGAAGTGGTTCTCGGCCTCGCGGAACTCCAGGTCGAGCTCCCCCGACACACGCGCGATCACGCGCAAGCCAAACTCAGGGTGTGAATTGATGCCGGTGCCCACCGCTGTTCCACCAAGCGCCAGCTCGGTCAGTTCCTCCGACGCACGGCGGACTCGCTCGATCCCTTTCGTGAGTTGGTGGGCGTACCCACCAAATTGCTGGCCAAGCCGTACCGGCGTGGCATCCATCAGATGGGTCCGACCGGACTTCACGACGTGATCGAACGCCTCGGCCTTGGCCGAAAGTGCGTCCCTCAGATGAGCGAGCGCTGGGATGAGCTCCCGCTCCATCGCCACGCGTGCCGCGATATGGATGGCCGAAGGAATGACATCGTTTGATGACTGCCCGAAGTTGACATGGTCATTGGGATGCACGGATCCGTCGCCCCCGAGGATCTGGTTGGCGCGCCGAGCCACGACTTCATTGGCATTCATGTTCGTCGAGGTGCCCGATCCGGTCTGGTAGATGTCCAGAACGAACTCTTCATCCCACTCCCCGTCCGCCACTTCCCCGGACGCCGCGGCGATAGCCTCTGCGATCCCTTGGTCCAGGTTGCCGAGCTCCTGGCTGGTGAGCGCTGCCGCCTTCTTGAGCAGGCCGAGGGCTTGGATGAAGCCCCGACCGAAACGTTGGCCGGAGATAGGGAAATTCTCGACCGCCCTCTGTGTCTGCGCGCCGTATAACGCATCTGTAGGGACGCGGACTTCGCCGAGAGAATCTTTTTCTACTCGATAGCCGTCCGACATGGCTTCCTCATTCGTTATTTAGTGGATCTAAGTCTACTAGTTCTACATTCATCCCACTTCTTCCTGCGTCCTACCCCCTGGGCGGGCGGCTGGGCCGCATCTCCACCCGACTGACATGGGCGTTGTCCGGGTAGGACAGAAGATGGAGCACGGCCGAGGCGACATCGTCCGCCCCGAGGGCCCAGGCACGTCCCCCCTCTGGGTAGTCCCCACCGAAACGCGTGTCCACGCTCCCCGGCATTACCATGCTCACACGGATGCCCGAGTGCCGAAGATCGAGCATCATGGCCTCCGTCATTCCGAGCAACGCGAACTTGCTCGCGTTATAACCTGTGCCACCGGCGAAGGGATTTCGGCCGGCGAGCGAGCCGATGTTGATGATCCACCCCTCGGTCGACTTGAGGTGCGGTACGGCCGCCTTCGCACAGCAAAACACACCCCGGAGGTTGGTATTGATCTGCATCTGCCAGTCCTCGACGGACAAGTCCTCGATGGATCTGAGAATCCCCACCCCGGCGTTATTCACCAAGACGTCCAGCCGGCCGGCAGAATCCACGGTCTCTTGGACAAGACGGGCGCAGTCCTCTGTGCGGGACACGTCGGCGGCGATACCGACCACTCGTCCGAGGAACGCGTAATCCAACTCCTTGGCCACGCGCTCCACGTCCGATGAAGTCCGCGCACTGATCACCACGTCCGCCCCCGCCGCCGCTAGCGCCTCAGCGATGGCGCGTCCGATGCCCTTGGTGGCGCCTGTTACAAGGCATGTCTTCCCTTTTAGATCCATCTCACTGGTCTCCCGTATCCGTGCCGGATGCGCCATCACGCTCGCGCTGGCCGACGTCGGTCATGACATGGTGGTCTCGGATTCCGACTCAGGACACTGACCGTCTGAGACGCTCTCCGGCCCGCCGTGGGCGAGCCAACGTTCGGCTTCGAGGGCAGCCATGCAACCCGTCCCCGCCGCCGTGACGGCCTGCTTGAAGAAATCGTCCATAACGTCGCCGGCCGCGAATACCCCTGGAACGGATGTGACCGTCCTCCATGACGTGGCCGTCTCGACGAAGCCGTTCGGTTTGAGGGTAACCTGGCCGCTCAAGAAGCCGGTGTTAGGATCGTGCCCGATCGCAACGAACAGCCCTCCGACCTCGAGCTCCCGCTCCTCGGCGGTCACGGTGTCCCGAAGGCGTACGGCGGTGATCACGTCATCTCCCAATACATCGACCACGGTCTGGTTCCACTCGAAACGGATCTTCTCTTCCGCGAACGCCCTCTCTTGCATGATCTTGGACGCCCGCAACTCTTCCCGCCGATGAACGACGACGACTTCCTTGGCGAACTTCGCCATGTAGAGCGCGTCCTCCATGGCGCTGTCACCCCCACCGACGATGGCGATGACCTGGTTGCGGAAGCACGGAAGCGCGCCGTCACAGACCGCGCATGCGGACACGCCACCACCGCTCTGTGCCAGGCGCTCCTCATTCTCCAATCCGATCCACTTGGCATTGGCCCCGGTGGCAATGATGATCGAGTCGCTCTCGATCTCGGTACCTCCGCTGGTCGTCAGTAGGATTGGGCGTACCGAAAAATCCACCTCCGCCACGTCCTCCGTTATCACGCGGGTCTCGAAGTGCACGGCCTGAGCCTTGAAGTCCTCCATCATGTCGATGCCCGTGACGCCCTCTGGGAAACCCGGGTAATTCTCGACTTCCGTCGTGAACATGAGTTGCCCACCGGGAACCATCGTACGACTACCCGCGCCCTCGATGACAAGCGGAGAAAGATCGGCACGGGCCGCGTAAATGGCAGCGGTCCAACCGGCCGGCCCCGATCCGATGATGACGACCTGTTCGTGTTGACGTTCAGACATGTGCAGTTTCCTCCACCTACCTAATTCGTGGTGGTTCCCATTAGGCTGCTACCATTTGGCAGACTACCTGTCCTTGAAGAGTGCAAGATTGGTGGAATGCCCGGGAGCCACCCGCGCCGTCGGATCCAGGGTAGTGTCCGGCCTGGTTCACGGCGATCGCCGCCTCGGCATACCCGGTCGCGATGAGGTCCAACTTGCCGGGGTATGACGCGAGGTCACCGGCGGCGTAGATGCCGGTAATGGACGTTTCCATCAACTGCGTAACGACGATGCGGTTCTTGTCGAGCTCCAGCCCCCAGGACTTGATCGGTCCCAAGTCGGGCTTGAATCCAAGGAAGCGAAGCAAGGCGTCGATCTCGAAGCGATCGTCCTCATCGGTACGATTGTCGTAGATCGTGACCGCCTCGACCCGATCCTCACCGTGGACCTCACGGACCTCGTGAAACGTACGGAGATCGATCTGGCCTTCGGCGTGAGCGGCGTGCAGTTGCTCTACCGATCGTTCGTGCGCCCTGAACGCATCGCGTCGGTGGACCATGGTGAGTCGCTCCGTGCGACCCTTCAGCGCGAGCGCCCAGTCGAGGGCGGAGTCCCCGCCTCCAACGAGCAACACCTTCTTCCCGCGATAGTCCTCCGGATCCTTCACTGCATAATGGACGCCCTTGCCGAGCAACTCGTGGTACCCCAGGGCCTTGAGATGCATCGGCTCAAACGCACCCTTCCCTCCGGCTATAACCACTGACCGGCTGGCGTAGTCTGCGTTCCGGCCCTTGAGCAGGAAATGATCCCCATCCCGAGAGAGTTCCCGGAGTTCCTCATCCAGAATCGCCTCGGCTCCGAACTGGAGGCCCTGGGTGACCATATCCTTCGCCAGGTCCTTCGCAAGAATCTTCGGGATGCCACCGACGTCGAAGACGTCCTTCTCGGGATAGAGCGCCATGAGCTGCCCTCCCAACTCGGGAAGGGAATCGATGATCCGGGCAGAGATTCCACGGACACCCGCATAGAACGCCCCGAAGAGGCCGGTTGGCCCGCCACCGATGATCGTGACATCGAGCACTTCGTTCGGCATGATGAGTCGAGATGTGGAGGTTTAGCCGCAAGGGATGCCCGGCGGCGATCCGAAGCTCCTGGGGAAACGACATCCAAGAATAACGCCGGGCCGAACCACATCCAACCGGGCTGGATCAGCCCTCCGAGCCGCCGTACAGATCCGAGTGCCGGTATCGCTCCAGGCCCCGACCCACCACCAGTTTGACCCCGACCGCCATCGGTACACCGATCAGCAAGCCCACGAAGCCGAAGAAGAATCCACCGACGGACAGTGCCAGGACGATCCACACCGGATGTAGTCCCACTGAATCACCGACGATCCTGGGACTGATGACGCCCCCGTCCAGGATCTGGACCGATCCGTAGACCACCGCGACCTTGACCAGTGACACCAATACGCTGCCACTGACCAAAGCGACGATCACGGCAGGAATGATGCTGAGCACCAACCCCAGAAAGGGAATGAGCCCCATGACCCCGGCCAGCGCTCCCAGGAGGAAGGGGTAGGGGAACCTAATGACGAACAGGAGCACACTGGTCAAGACGCCGATGACGAGCGCCACTGTCAGCTGGCCACGCAGGTACTTCGCAAGCAGCAGGTCGTACTCCTGAGCGAATTCGACGACCCCGGCTTCACGACCACGCGGTAGAAGCCCCCGCAGCCACACGAGGATGCGGTCATAGTCTCGGAGCAGATAGAACGTGAGAACGGGCGTAAGGAATACGTACCCCGCCACGGTGGCGGCGGACCCGAGCCCACGACCCAGGCCGAGAACACTCTGTAAGGTGCGGCTGGCCAGCTGCTCACGGCGCTCCTGAAGAAAGGCGACGACCTGCTCCGGATCGAGGCTCGTCAGATCGGGGATGGCCTCTTCATTGACGCCCGGTATACCGGCGAGGATGATCCATTCTCGAACCCCATCGAACCATCCTCCCACTCGGGCGACCAACTCTGGAGCTGCCCGGACGAGTTCGTCGAGCTGGCTCACAAGTGCTGGGATCCCAAACAGAAGCGCCGCCGCCCCCGCGCCTACCACTGGCAACGCCAATATGAGGATCGCGGCGGTCCGCGCCACGCGCCGCTCTACCAGGGCATCGACCAGCGGGTCCAGCACGTAGGCGAAAACGAAACCGAGAACAAAGGGCGCAAGCAGGAATCCAGTCGTCGCCAAAAGCCAGTAGACCGTGAGGATCGCAACCACGAAGACCAGGACTCCGTACCCCTGCATACCGCGGAACGGGAGCAGTACCAAGACCAGAATCCAGAAGAAAAGGAACGGGTTCAGCAGCTCCTGAACACTGAAGAGTAGCACGCCGAACACGAGGACTACGAGGACCGCCTGGAGGACACGCCAGACCTGGAGCCGCCCCTCGGTCAAAACAGTCCGTCCGCTTCGCCCGAGTTCAGGACCTCCGCCGCCCGTGTCACGACCTCGCGGGCGTTATCGTACGCCACCGTCGCAATCGCCTCATCCACCAGGAGCCACCGGCACTCGGTAATTCCCTCCGCCACCTCTGGACTCGTGTCTCCGGCGGGGGAAATCATGAGGAAGTAATTGCAGAATTTGTGCACGCGATCGCCCTTGAGCCCGAAGTGCCAGTCGATGGTACCCAACGAGGGACCTGGATCCAGATTGGTTAGCCCGGTCTCTTCAGTCACCTCTCGTAGCGCAGCCTCACGTGAACTTTCGCCAATCTCTACGTGGCCCTTCGGCAGGCCCCACTTGCCATAGGGATCACGGATCAACAGCAGGTGCACGCTCCCGTCCACGCGCCGAGCCACGACGCCACCGGAGCTGTGCTCGATTCTCGCCTTCCGCTTGGTCATTAGGAGGGTGATCGGAAAGGGGGAATGACTATGACTCCTCGTCGGTCGTTCTTCGCCTTCGGCTCAAGTGCCCCGTGCGCGACCCGCCCCCCTTTCCGATCACCCTCCTAGGCCGGGGTTCCCAATCAAAATATGGAAAGGCGTACGTACTTCCGCGGGTTGGCCTGAATGTCCTCCACGAGAAGATTCAACCCCTCGACAAGGCGTTCGACGCAACTTGCCAGTAGGGTATCAGAAATCAGCCGTCCGAGCGACCCATCTCCGCTTTCAACACGGGTCGTGATGCGAGTCAGCGAAAGGAACGTCGAGTCAGCGAGGGTGAGGGTTCCTGTCAGACTCCGCGAGGCCGCTGAGATGTTCCCCGAAACGCCGCTGAGCTCAGCGGTGATGACTCTCGTGTTCACGAGGATCGAATCGAGGTCCCCGGAAACCAGCAACGCATCGATCCGCTCCAGCGAACCGCGCGCCGTCTCCAGGGCCGAGGCGACATCGGACGTTGTAGCCCGTACGTCGTCGGCGATTCCCCGAAACTGATCCGACTGCTCATCCACCAGCTCCTGCAGGCTCGCCGTAAACTCCTCGATATTGTCGATCGCCTGCGCGACCTGGTCCGTGGTTTCGTCTCCGAACGCACGGTCGAAACGATCCGTGAGAGAGGCCAGATTCTGGGCGACTTCATCCGCCACCGCAGTCAGGCGGGAAAGGTCCGGAAGCATATATCCGCCCAGTACTCGAACGCCCTCGGGGAGCCGGGCGGCTGAAGGAACTTCTAATAGTCGTAGAGAGGAAACTGAGACCGCGTTACGATTTCAGCCTGCCAATCCCCGAACATTGACTCGGGGCGATCACCACGATGGCATCTTCGTCCAGAATCCAATCTCCATCGAGAAGCAGCTGGATTCGGGCGGCGGCGCCGCCCTCCTCGACGGTGATGTCCCCTACGCGCCCGATGGTCACGCCTCGAAAGGTCACCGCATTGCCATTGGAAAGCTGGCCGACATCTCTTATCAAGGCGTGGACTTCCGTCTCTACACTTCCGAAGCGTCTGCCCTGGAGCCAAAGCGTTCCGAAAACCGCCACGGCGAGCCCGAGCAGCACGACCGACCCAACTAGCAGTTCCTTGCAGCGCCTCACGAGGCCTTCTCCGCTAGTTCCGGCCGTCCCGCGATGAAGGACCTGAGAAGGAGGTCATCCGACGCCCTGATCTCGTCAACCGTCCCACTGGTCCGGATCCGGCCGTCGTGCAGCATCGCAATCCGGTCGGAAATCCGGTGCGCACTGTCCATTATCGTGCGTGATGACGATACCCGTCACGCCGAGCTCCTCCTTCATACGAACAATCAGCCGGCCAATTACCGTCAGCGTGACCGGATCCAACCCCGTCGCCGGTTCATCGTAAAGTAGATACTTCGGTCTCGTGGCGATGGCCCGAGCGAGTCCGGCGCGCTTCAGCATCCCACCGGATAACTCCGACGGATACCGGCCTCCGACCCCCCCTAGATCGACGAGCGTCAAACACTCACGTGCACGTGCCATGATCTCCTCATCGTACATCCCCGGTATGCGACGAAGCCCCATAGCAACATTGTTGGCAATGCACATGGAGTCGAAGAGCGCGGCGAACTGGAAGACGTATCCGATGTCACGGCGGAGTTGGTTGAGTTCCTCGAGGTCGAGTTCACTCACGTTTTGGCCATCCACGAGGACCTCACCCGCGTCCGGGCGAATCAGGCCGACAATGTGTTTTGAGGACCACCGATTTTCTGGCTCCGGAGAACCCGATGATGCTGAGTGTCTCCCCATCCCGGACCTCGAGATCCAATCCTCGAAGGACCTGGTTCCGGCCGAACGCGCGATGCAGGTCCCTGATCTCGATACTCATAGCAGGACCACCGCCCAGAACGCGTCCAGTACCAGGATCAGCATGCTCGACACGACTACCGCGCGGGTCGTAGCCACTCCGACGCCCCCCGCTCCACCCTTCGCGTGGAACCCATAGAACGACCCCACCCCGGTTACGATGAAGCCGAAGCTCATACTCTTTATAGCCGAGATCTGGATATCCCACGGCTCGGCGAAGACTCGGAGCCCCTGGACGAACTCGGCACTGGACATATCGAGGAGCGTGAGCGAGGCCGCCCATCTCGCCAAAATCCCGATCGCTGTGGCTAGCACGATCACGATGGGAAACATGAACAGGCCGGCCAGCACGCGCGGAACCACCAGATAGGCCAACGGATCGTACGCGAGTGTCTCCAGCGCGTCGATCTGCTCGGTAACCCGCATCGTTCCAACCTCGGCTGCCGTGCTGGCGCCTACCCGTCCGGCCAGGGATAGACCGGTGAGCACCGGACCCAACTCGAGGATCATCGACTTGCCCACCATCGTGCCCACCAGGTAAATGGGGACGGCCCCAGTCAATGTGTACGACGCCTGAAGGGCCAGCACAATTCCGGTGAACACTGCGGTAAAGAGTGCGATCGGGACGGAAGCCACACCCACCTGGACCATCTGCGTAACCAGGCGTGGGCCCCAGATTTCCACGTTCCTGAGCGCGCGCAGTGCGCCAGTGGTCAGGTAGCCGGCCTTTCCGAGCGACCGAACGCTAGTGATCGATCAACGGCCGATGTACTCGACCGGGGCCAACACGGAACCGTTCATGATCGGCCTTAGAAATCAGCTTCAGGTAGCGAGCGGTACGCTATCCTCTAGAGTGTAGGTCACCTCCTCCGAGCCGCCATCCACGGTGGGTATCGCACAGGTGACTTGCACTCGGTGGACGCATCCGTTGGGGTCCGACACGGCTACCTCCATGTCCAACCCCTGTCCCGCCGAAACAATCCTCGTGCGGACCCTTTCGGAGGGCTCCTCCGTCCTGGCGAGCGTCGGATTTCGGAAGAGAGTCTTGGTGGACTGGCGCCCACTGTCTAGGGTACGAGTGACCTTAACCAACCGAAGCCAGTCAGGCTGATAGTTGAGCTGATACTCGTACCCTTGCTGGTCCGCCCCCCTACCCTCCCGATTGTGCCGCCCCATATAGCCTCCGAAGAAATACGAAAAAACGAGGAGTAAACGAATGTTTATCCGGCGCATGAAAAATGTCAATGTTTTTGTTGTCACGGGAGTTGGGAAACCCTTTCCCGGAAACATCTTTGGGCGGTGGGGCTGTTTCAAATTCGTCGGATTAGGAGTTGATCGGAACCGGCACACAGCGATGAAAAAAACCAAGATCGACCCTCACGCGCGCCGGCGATACCCTCATGAACGCGCCCGAAAAAGTCTTGACCCCCTCGGTCTCGATCATTACAATCGATTCACACTGCTCGAAAGCCCCACGTGTTCTTCCAGGTATTCCGCCGACGCGGAACTCACCGCACTTCCTCGCAGTCGCAGGCGTGCCACCCTCCTTTAATTCCCAGCCGCCCACCCATCACATTGGCCATCGAGGCTTTCGCCGGTAGGCCCTGGAGTAATCGTGGATATCGCGCAGTTGAGAAGCAAGAGCCTTGGAGACCTCCACGACATGGCGGAGGAGCTCAAGGTCTCCAACTACTTGGGGCTCCACAAACAGGATCTGATTTTCCGGATCGAGCAGAGCCTGCTCGACAACGAGGTGGTCCTCAGAGGTGAGGGTGTGCTGGAAATTTTGGCCGAGGGCTTCGGTTTTCTACGGTCGCCGGTTTGGAACTACCTTTATGGGCCAGATGACATCTACGTCAGCCCTTCGCAGATCAAACGGTTCGACCTTCGCACGGGTGACACCGTTCTCGGCCAGGTCCGGCCACCGAAGGAGGGGGAGCGGTACCTCGCACTGCTGAAGGTCGAGAGCATAAACGTGGACGACCCCGATAAGGCCAAACAAAGGGTTGCGTTCGAAAACCTACGGCCACGCTATCCGGAACACCGGCTCACCTTAGAAGTGCCTGACACCGACATGTCGATGCGGGTCGTGGACCTCGTCGCACCCGTGGGTATGGGTCAACGAGGCTTGATCGTCTCGCCACCTAAGGCCGGGAAGACGGTCTTGCTTCAGAGGATGGCAAACGCCATCACGATGAACCACCCCGACGTGCACCTCATTGTGCTGCTCATCGACGAGCGTCCCGAAGAGGTTACCGACATGGAGGAGCAAGTCGACGGAGAGGTGATTTCATCCACGTTCGATGAACCCGCCATCCGGCATGTGCAGGTGGCGGAGATGGTGTTGGAAAAGGCCAAGCGTCTAGTCGAGACCGGAAAAAACGTCGTCATCCTTCTCGACTCCATCACTCGGCTCGCACGGGCGTACAACACTACGATTCCACAGTCCGGGAAAATCCTCTCGGGTGGCGTGGACGCGAACGCACTTCACAAGCCCAAGCGCTTCTTCGGAGCCGCGAGGAACATCGACGGAGGAGGCTCCCTGACGATCATCGCCACGGCTCTGATCGAGACCGGCAGCCGCATGGACGAGGTCATCTTCGAGGAGTTCAAGGGAACCGGGAACATGGAACTGCTTCTGGACCGGAACATCTCGGACAAACGCATCTTCCCCGCGATCGACATCAATCGATCGTCGACTCGCAAGGAGGAGCTCCTCCTGTCTCCCAACGAGCTCAACCGTGTTTATCTCCTACGGAATTTCCTCGCCGACATGCCGCCGACAGACGCCATCGAATTCTTGTTGGAGCGCATGAATCGGACCGAAACCAACCAGGAGTTCCTGGACTCGATGGCCGTGGGCGGCTGACCCGTGTGTGCAAAGATGAGCCCTCTGTTCGTCCTCTAGGCTAATAGGACCGATTCCTTCGATCCTGCACGGGGACACCTGAGGGAGGAACCACAATGCGCACCTTCATTCTTTTCTTGGCGATGCTCGCCGGATTGATCTCGGACGGACCGCTGGCGACGAGCCCAAGCGCCGCGGCTCGAGGGGGCATTACCACGGTGACGGTGGTATCGGGCACGGTCACCGACGCCGCTTCCGGAGCCCCACTCATGGGGGCACAAATCCACGTTGAGGGCCTCACGCTCAGCGCGTTGGCCAGCAACGACGGGGGTTATCAACTCACGATTCCGGCATCAGCCAGGCCAGAGATCGCGATACGAGCCGAATTGATCGGGTACGCCTCGTTGACGAAGAGAGTGAGCCTCGGCGCCCAGTCGTTACGCCTCGACTTCGCGTTGCACTCGGCGGCGCCGTCGGAGTCCTCTGACGAAAGAGCTGCAGCAGCGACCATTGGCGGTGTGGTCGGCGCGGAAGCCGAAAGTGCACGAACGAGAGCTGAGGCCACTTCCGTTGTGCCCAGCCTACAACGCGCGCTAAACGGGAGTCCTCTCAGCGAACCACAGCAGGCACGGTGGGGGCAGACCCCTCCCCTCCACCGAGGCTCGGGCCAGAGGCCTCCCGGCCGTTACAATCGAGAATTCGAGCGCGAGGGCTACGACCGGATCAACGAGAACGAGTTCATGGCCGTGGGTGCCAACCCACTCTCGACGTTCGGCATCGACGTGGACCGCGCGTCCTACTCCAACGTTCGCCGCTTCATCCAGGGTGGGCAGCTCCCGCCCGCCGACGCGGTTCGGATCGAGGAGTTGATCAATTACTTCACCTACGACCTGCCGAACCCGGAGGGGCCCGACCCGTTCTCGGTCCAGACGGAGGTCGGACCCGCACCGTGGAATCCGATGCACCGACTCGTGCGCATCGGAATTCAAGGGCGACGCATCGATACCGAGGAACTTCCCCCGAGCAACCTCGTCTTCCTCGTGGATGTCTCGGGCTCGATGCAGCCGGCGAACAAACTGCCGCTTCTGAAGTCGGCACTCCGGATGCTCGTAAACCAGATGCGGCCCCAGGACCGTGTCGCGATCGTCGTATACGCCAGTGCCGCCGGTCTGATCCTCGATCCCACATCCGGTGAAGAAAAGGGGGCCATCCTCGAAGCGCTTTCGCGATTGGAGGCCGGGGGGGCCACCGCCGGGGGCGCCGGCCTGCGGCTGGCGTACGATGTCGCTCGCAAACATCACATGGAGGGCGGAAACAACCGCGTGATCCTGGCGACCGACGGGGACTTCAACGTCGGACCCTCCAGTGACTCCGAAATGATTCGCCTGATCCAGCGGCGCCGGGATGAGGGGACGTTCCTGACGGTGCTCGGGTTCGGGACGGGAAACCTCCAGGACGCGAAGATGGAGCAGATCGCGGATCATGGAAACGGTAACTTCGCCTACATAGCCAGTGCGCATGAAGCCCGGAAGGTCCTGGTGAAGGAATTCGGGGGCACGCTGTTCACGATCGCGAAAGACGTGAAGCTCCAGGTGGAATTCAATCCAGCCCGTGTCCAGGCATATCGTTTGATCGGATACGAAAACCGTATTCTGGCTGCGGAAGACTTCAACGACGACCGAAAGGACTCCGGGGATCTCGGGGCGGGGCACACCGTAACCGCCTTGTACGAAATCATTCCCACCGGGGTGGATACGAGTACGCCTATTCGGGGACTGGACGAGTTGCGCTACCAGCGCACCGACGAGCGGGTTTCGCTCCGTGACAGCCCGGAGATGCTCTTCGTCAAATTGCGCTACAAGGACCCGAACGGAAGTCGGAGCCGGCTTCTCAGCCACGCTGTGAGAGACGACGACGACGTGCCCTCATCGGACTTTGCGTTCGCCGCATCCGTGGCGGCTTTCGGTATGGTGCTCCGTGACTCGAAGTACCGCGGGACAGTCGACCTGGCCTCGGTTCTCCGTTGGGCCCGCAACTCGGTGGGTCGGGACCGCGAGGGTTACAGAAGAGAATTTGTTGGCATGGTCGAGGAGGCGCAGCGCCTAGCGGATCGCGGTTGACTCGCCCTGCGTGGGCAGCGATTCTGACCGGGGCGCACGAGTACCCTCAAGGGTGACCGCCTCATCCGGCGACCACCTCGGCACACATCACCAGGCGGAGCGATGGGGCAAGAACTACACGAGCGGGCGAACTGGATCTTTGAGAAAGCCCTGAGCGAAACGGGCGCGAAGGACCCGAGGGAGTTTTATCGCGCCCGCCTTCGCGGGATAAAGGCGGACAACCCGGAGGCCTACCAGGAGGCGGTGGCTTACTACGAAAATGATCTCATCCCCTCGATCGCGGAGGCGGGTAACAATCCGTTGATGGCTTGGCATCGGTTTGGATGCCGCCTCGCCGAGTTGACAGTCACCGGAACGCCCATCGAGATCGATCCGACCGGCCTTGGGCGCCCATACGAGCCGCCCACGCCTCCCGATCGCATGGTCCTCCACATTCCTCAGGGATTGGGGGACCGGGCGCTCGTTGTGGGGCTTCCGGGGGAACTATCTGTGGCTCAGTTGGCTACTTATGACCTTCTAGTCCGTGGACGCCAGAAAATGCGGGATGAAGGAGCCGCAAGCCCTGAAGATTATCATGTCTGAACACAGACTCCGAACTCCGACCAACCTGATCTGGGCCCCGCGTCCGGGATGGGCAACCGTACGTCTGGTCGGAACGTGCGCGGATCGCACTCTTAGGCGAGGACAGGTCGTTCTTCACACGCCGAGTGACGACTACGACATCCTCGGACAGGACGACGGGCTCGCGCCAGGCACACTCGTCATCATCCTCCATGAGGCGGCGCGGCTGGTCGAAGACGACCTCCATCTCCTTCCGGAACACTCGATCGTCGCCATCGGAGAGGCGCTGCCTTAACCCGTTATCGCGGCGGGTCCTCCACCATGTAAGCAAGACCCCACGCACCGATACCGATGTGTGTCGCGA
>Ga0310121_10001991_pt1 | contig 19980 bp, 17 predicted proteins | sample CB27_Tmax_986_MG_FD_203504 | JGI IMG/M metagenome (GOLD analysis project Ga0310121, IMG submission 203504) | Marine microbial communities from Western Arctic Ocean, Canada - CB27_Tmax_986 | ecosystem: Environmental > Aquatic > Marine > Oceanic | place: Canada: Western Arctic Ocean | collected...
CCCGTCGATTCGGCACGTGCCTCCGCAATGCCTGGATCCCAAGATCAAGAATCGCAGCCGTATGCACTGGTGGGTGGCCGAGCAAGAATCGCACCTGGTCGACCCGCAGGCGATCCCGCTTTTGCTGGATGTGGATGGCAATATCTCCGAGACGGCCGGTTCGAATTTCGTGATTGTCTCTGGTAGCCGGGTGATTTCGCCATCTCCGTGAAACATTATACGCGGTATCAGCTTGATGACCGTCGAGGATCTATGCATGCAGCTCGGAATTGATTTTGTTGAACGGGATCTGCAGGTGTACGACGTCATCAACGCCGAAGAAGCGATGTTGCCAACGTCTCCCTACTGCCTTGCTCCGGTAGTTCGCATCAATGGAATTCCCATTGCCGACGGCCGCCCGGGACCGGTGTTCGCTCAGCTGATGAAGGCCTGGAGCGAATTGGTCGGCATGGACGTGCTCAAGCAAATCCAGACTGTGCGATTCGAATAAGGGCGTTTGGTCTCGAAATTTACCGGGGCTACTGAAACGTCTTTCATGTCCACTGAATCGTCTCTTCGTTCAGTTTTCCAGCATTCCGGCTATTTCGAGTGGTTTCCAATATGCTATGTCCGCCTGGTGAACGATTGTGACGTGAAGCGATCGTTGGACAAGCTCCCCTTCACCTGAGTGGCAACCTGCTGCGTGGCACACTTCCTCAGGGAGCCCCAACGTCAGACAGACATGTGTACCGTATTGCGTGTGTCGAATGGCAGGATAACCAGTCGCCGCTGCTCCGGTTTTCCAACGTTGTTGATTATTCGGATCGAATTCGTAAGGCTTCCCGACGTCGTGACACAGCGCACATGCTATCAACATGTCCCGGTTAATGGGCAGCTGTGGAAAAAGTTTTAGCAGGGTGTCGCCCAAGGCAATCGTCAATTGGGTTACACCTCGAATATGGTCGGTCTGCGTCCCGGCCTTTAGCTTCGGCGTGTCCGGGTTGCCTGAGGCGCGGATTTCGTCAATCGATTTGAAAGTGCTCTGGCCAAGGCTGTAGGCCCAGGCGTCAATCACTTGTTGGCGAAGCGCCGAATCCTGGATCTCGTCCAATTCTGGAAGCGATTCGGCGACCGCTATACGTAGCTCATCCTGAATATCAATTTCCACGACGTTTCCCTTCCGATGATTGACTCAGTACTACCTGTATGTGAGCATGATGGCAGTCGGTTCGCTGTACGGCAAGTGTTTGACAAGAAGGAAAATCTGGCATGCGCAATCCATTTAATCGGCGCGAGTTTCTTTAGACTGCCGCAGCCGTTTTATAGGTCGTGAAGATCGTTCGGACGCATGCAATCTCGAACGGCGTTGGTTGCATGGAGTCTCCGGCTTGCTCGCTAATGGGGAAATCAGCCGGTGATCGGTGGCATTGGCAGCATCTGTGGTTTATCGTGGTGGCCAAGGGGAACTGCCCGTGGCAGACACCCCTGCCCTGCACTCACCCGGACGGAGAAGAGATAAGGAATGGTGAAATATGAGTCTTAGTCGACCGCAGATGTTCGCGATGTCAGTTTTGGTTTTGTTGTTCAGCGTATGTCTGGCGACTCCTGTTGCTGCTGACGACTGGCCCCAGTGGCGAGGCCCCGGGCGCGATGGCGTGTGGCGCGAGGAGGGCATCGTGGAATCGTTTCCGATTGATCGTTTAGAGATTCTCTGGCAGCGGGAGATATCCAGCGGATACAGCGGCCCCACCGTCGCTGACGGGCGGGTTTACGTTACCGATCGAGTGGTGGATGAATCGGAGCAGCAGACGGAACGCGTGCACTGTTTCGACGCACGCAACGGTCGGTCGTTGTGGCAACACGATTACGAGTGCCCTTATGTGGGGATCAGTTATGATGCCGGTCCGCGGGCGTCGGTGACCATCCACGACGGCCGAGCTTATTCGCTCGGTACGCTGGGGCACATGTACTGTTTTGAAGTGGAATCCGGAGAGATTCTCTGGAAAAAAGACCTGTTTAGCGAATACAACATCGACATGCCGGCCTGGGGCATTACCTGCTCGCCGCTCGTCGAGCGCGAGTGCGTCATCGTACAGATCGGTGGATCGCCGGGCGCGTGCCTCGTCGCATTCGATCGGATTAGCGGGATCGAACGTTGGCGAGCGTTGGATGACGACCCTTCCTATTCTTCGCCAATCACAATCGATCAGGCGGGCCAGCGGGTCGTAGTCTGCTGGACGGGCGAGCGGGTTGTCGGCGTCAGCCCGGCGACGGGCCAGTTGCACTGGGAGTATCCCCTTCCACCCAAGAAGTGGGTGCGGGCGTGTGCGTCCCCCGTCTGGGACGGCGATCGGTTGCTGGTGAGCGGGTTCTTCGTAGGGTCATTGATGCTACGGTTGCATACTGATCAACTTGCCGTGGAGAAACTCTGGTACCGTGTGGGCCCCAGCGAAAACGAAACCGAGGCTCTGCACGTCAGCATCGCCGAACCGATGATCCAGGACGGTTTGATCTTTGGTGTCGACAGCTTTGGGCAATTGCGTTGCCTGGACGCCGAAACGGGCCAGCGGTATTGGGAAAACCTGGAGGTGATTCCACAACAGCGGTGGAGCACGCTTCGGTTGATCCCGCGTCGCGATTCGGTCTGGTTGTTCACTGAGCTCGGCGACCTTGTCATCAGCCGCCTGAGCCGCGAGGGATATCGGGAGATCAGCCGCGCGAAACTGATCGAACCCACGAAACGCCAGCTTCCCAGTCGGCGTGCAGGTGTTTGCTGGTCGCATCCGGCCTTCGCCGATCGGCACGTGTTCGCTCGTAACGACAAGCAGATCGTTTGTGCCAGCCTGGCAGATCGTTAACCGGCTCAGTTTTCGTTAATGCACGCCTGCACAGCCTCAATGCGTTAGCGAGGGTCAGGACGAAACAGGTTTGTCGTAGTGTCCCTGTCCCATGCGTTATGGGATTGTGCTTTTCGAGCTTGCAGTTCGTTTATCAAAGCCTGAATCGCATGCGAGGGAACGGTTTGCCTGCATTTATGGCTCGTACATCAACGAGATTCTTTGCTACGAAGATTCTGCTTGGAATCGCACAGCTGTAATCCGCCAAAGTGTTACGGTACGGGTTGGCGTGGTGTCACCAGGTCGTTCCGCGTTACTTTTGCAGAATCAATTTTCCGCTCCGCGTGCACCGTAGCCGGTAAGCCTCGTCGCCGTGGAGAATCAGGACCTCTTTTTCTCCGGCAAGCAGGTCTTCGGAACGCAAAATCCGAACCGCTGGCATGCTGCCACTCGATACGGGCTTTTGATCGTCATCGTCTGGCATCGCTTGGTTCTCACTCTGCATTAGACGGCCAACTATCGCTCAGTATGAGTCGTGAATGTTGCGAGTACCTGGACGGCTATTTGCTCAGTCCAGGTTCGGCACGATTTCGCCGCCGTTTCGGGTAGAGAGCGCCCGCCATAAGGCTAATTCGATCGAGTCGCCGATGGCGCGGACAGAGCCATCCATCAGCGAGACGTTGACCAAGCCCGGATGGTAGTTGCGGGATGTCACCGCAGCATAAGTCACGTTGATGGTCGATTTTCCCTCTTGTTGGTTCGTCCAATCGACGTCAAAAATAGTACCACCCTCGGTACAGAGAACCTTTGTGTTCGGCCCGAATGTGGTTGTAAATCCTGACTGGTGAACTCGGCCGTCAGTCCATTCGGTGTGTCCGGACGGATTACTCGGCGGTGGATTTTTAAATGTGCCGCCCATGCCGCATAGGGAACTCGGATCGGTAGGAATGGCCGCTGCAGTAACAACTGGAAATTAAGCGAATTGAGTCTCCACTAGTGTACCGGCTTGGGTCCCACTTCTGCCGGTCACTTGCCACTAATACAACGCAATCGCTCGTCCCGGTCCGCCGTGGCAATGGAGAATCTTAACCGGCGCGAAAAGGAAATACGCGTGCTGAGGCAACTTGTCGACGTCGATCAAGAACTCAACCGCCACCATGCCTTGGCTGCCCAGCGCCCAGTAGGTCATCATCGCCCGTTTTGGATCGACTCCACCCAGTGTCGGTCCGTCTGTCGCCACGCAGCGGATCCCTTTCTTGGCCAGATAGACGATCGCATCCGGTCCTGGCGCCGGCCAACCCTCACTGCGGCCGTTGATCGGATGGGCTAGGCAAGCGCTCCCCTCGGGCATGGGCTTGAAATGGCGATTCGTGTGACCACTGTGAAAAATGACGATCTCGCCGCCTTCAAGATCCCCATGCCTGGATTCGTACGCCTCGATTTCTTCAACGGTTATTTCGGGTGACGCGGGCCAGTGGGCACGCGTTGTGGTTCCGACCAGGTGTTGAACGTCGATCACGCGAGCCCAGCCGCAAGTCTGTGAGAGTGGGACCTTGTCGGCCGTCACGTCGCTGATCCCCCGCGGGCCATATTTCTCCTCGTATTCATCCAGCCAGATATGCGTCTGGGGCGCGTAACCGGTCGGGTCGAAATTCTCCGGAGGCAGCGCATACGCCGGCGGTACCAGGTGCGTGCCTGCGTGACTGTCCATGATGTGCGTGGTGAATACGCTAAAGTGGGCTTTCGTATAGAGATGACGGTGATTTCCGATTCCTTTGCCCGGCCAGGTCATGGGACAGTCGATCGCCAGTGTCACGGAGAGATCGATCGCACGCTTTTTGCGCGCCGATTCGATCAACTGTTTGGCAAGCGGGTTGCCTACGATCGCCCATGACCGCCCTTCAGCGACGGCTCCGTCTTTGTGCTTCGGTCCCATCATGCAATAGAACGCACCGGTGGCGGGCAGCTTCGCCAGGTTGGTTGCCCCTTCGGTAAACACCGCGCCGTACTTCAGCGCGGCGTAGTGCGACGGTTCGGCCAGGTCCCCGATCGGTCCCATGCTCGGGCTGTCGGTGCCAATGTGAAACACCTTGCGGAGGGCGAGATATTCCATTGCATCCGGATGAGCATCCGGCCAACCGGGCGCCTTTTTCTCAAGTGGATCAGCAACAAACCGACGATCCGCCGGAAACGGCTGGTAGTACTTGTCACTGTAGCCACTGCGCATGAGGACGACGTCTCCGATGCGAAACGGTCGATGCTGCTCTTGCCACTGCTCGAAGTGCTTGATGCGCACCAGAGGGCTGACTCCGTTGGCTGTGATGTCGAGAAGTTTACTTACGTCGACGACGCACGCTTCGCCCACAAACTTCCAAGCCGGTGTCTTGTCGGTGAACTCAAGGCCGTAGGGACCAGATTTCGGCAAATTGAGCTCCGGGCGCAGCACCGAATGTGGTGGTGCGTCTAACTGCGTTGAGGTATTGCCATCGATCGTTAGGGTGTCAATATTGTAAGCGCTTTGCCGGCCGATCTTCTGCACATGGTCTATACGAAACGGCAGCATGCCAGCCGGCCACGTGCATGGATACTCGGAAGCGACCGGCAGCGAAAGATCGACGAAGGTCGGCGATTGGTCGCCAGAAACGGGGGATGCAACAGACATCGCACCGATCAACAGGCTCGTGGCCACTGCGGCGCGGGCGGTTCCGACAAATGAATTGGTTGCTTGAACGAAACAGCGCATGGTTGGACTGCCTAAGTGACTGATAACTGATGGTGATTTCAATCCCCATCGTCCCGCTATCTTAGCCTACAGTCTCGCTTTTTCAAGATTCTTGTGGGGTTTCCATCCATTTTTCTCGCGTCATTGGAGGATTGGGCGACGGCGAGTTGCCCATGATACGTAAGATTGCCGTGGCATGTGTGTTAGCCAAAGACCTGATTCACCGCACGTGCAAGCTCGTGGGGGTCTTTGCGGCTAACTCTTACAGTCGAGCTAAAGTGTTACAAGTTTCGCTCTTTCCCGCTGAGACGTTGGGACTCCTCGGAATCACTCATAGTAACTGATCGCGTCCACACCCTCCCGAGTGGTCATGGCAGCCAGTTCATTCTGTGGAACGTCGTCGCGCATGAACCGGACATGCCCATCCGCGAAAGTAAATTGCGCGCCACCCCGGTGCTCCGAGCGGACCGAGCTTTTCTTGTACGTATACTCGTCATTGATCCCAAACCCAGTGGTCAGCACATTTTCAGCTACCCACGGGTTCGCATAGTACAGCGCGCCATATAGCTGAGTGTAAGGATCATTCTCATTGTAAACCAACTCGCCGACCATCAGTGTCTTCGACAAGCCATCCTTCACTTTTCGTAGCCGGACGTATCCGGCGACATGCAGCATTCCAGTTTCGATGGCATCGTCGGGTGCGTTGGAATAGGCGCTCGTGCTGCGTGCATGGTTAACATCATTACGATGAGTGGCGATGCCGCCGTAGTTCGTGCTGTACGTGTCCTCGACGCCCGGGACAGCACCACAACAGTCAAGAAAAACGGGTGGAGGGGGAGCTGGGACAAACATGGACGGTAAAGAGCAGCTGGATCGCATCCGCGTTCACAGGTTGTGAATAGCCGTGATCAAAATCGAACTCGTCGAATGCCTGCTCTTCTTCCAGGTACGGTAGAATTACCGCAGACCAGGCCCACCCCGCTTTGGATTGACCGCCTCCCGCTGCAACGGAAGGCGACATTCCCGCTGGAAACTTCCCCAGCGCACTTTCGTAATTATGCAGGCCAAGTCTCAACTGGCGCAAATTATTCGTGCACTGAGTGCGCCGAGCTGCTTCGCGGGCCGCCTGGACGGCCGGCAACAGCATCACCACCAGGATGGCAATGATCGCAATCACGACCAGGAGTTCTATGAGCGTAAAACCTCGCATGAATACGGCGCGATGAGGTTGTCACGTCTGAAATGGGTGCCCTCATCTGCTTCTCTCCACATTCGTATACGGGTTTGAGTCCCATGCGATAGGGTATAATTCTCATTTCATTCCATTCGAACATTGTATAACGTCTCAAGTTCGGGCGGGCGCTCAATGGCGTCGTCGCACGGCACCCGATTGCGCAACCGTCGAGTCCAGGTACCGGTTGATCTCGTCCTGAGCTCCGAAGCGTCCTGGAGAGAAGGCTGAAACATCGATGCTGGGGGCGCCGTGGACGACGAACTCGGCCAACAGCAGACCGGCCACCGTGTTGTAGCTGAATCCGCCCGAATGGAACGCAGCGCCCACAAACAATCCCGGCCAGCGTTCGACCGGACCCACGATGGGATCGCCGTCGGCCGAAAATGCGAGCAGACCGATGTGCTCGCTCTCCCACTTCGCATCTCGGAGGGCGGAGAAGTACGGGGCGAATCGCTGCACGGCCGCATCCCGCACCGCCAGCGGCGTCTGCAACTCGTTCATGCGAAAACCGAGGCTGTCCACGCGGTGCTCGGCACGATCGGCCGTCTCCGCGCCCAGCAGGATCCGGTTGCCCAGCGCCGGGCGGAAATAACCGCCGTACTCGTCTACGTTGACGGGCGGGGCGGTCCACGTCTGGGTCACGGGTTGTGAAACGTACCGCTGGTGGACAAACATCTTGATCGGAAATCGCAGGTCGAGTTGTTGCCACAGGGGGGGCCACCAGGCGTGGACCGCGCTGACCACGGCGTCCGCCTCGATCGTCTCGTCGGGGGTCACGACGCCGGTAACCGATTGGCCGCGCGTGGCGAACCGGATGACGGTCTGGCCCTCGCGGACCTCGCCCCCCAGCTGCCGTATCCGCGCGGTCAGCGCGGGAACGTACTCCTCGGGCTCGCTGTACCCGCCGACCGGATCCCACAATCCGATAAAGTCCTCGGGCGGCTCCAGCGCCGGCCAGCGCCGGTGAATCTCGCTCGCGTCGAGCACCTGGAATTCGGTTCCCAAACGTTCGTACAGCGGCAGCAGCTTCCGCCTCTCGGACCACGCATGCGGTTCGAAAAGGTTGAGACAACCCTGCTCGTTGTGGTAGGTATAGCCGTCCAACTCCTCGGAAAGCTGTCGAAACAACTGGATGCCGACCTGCCGCGCCCGAACTCCTATTTCGTTCCACAGCAGGCCGGTGGTGATCCCAGCCGCACGCAGACTGGACCCATCCCCCACACGCTCCTTTTCCAGAAGCACAACCTACGCCACCTGCATGCGGGCCAGTTGATAGGCGGTGCTCAGGCCAATCACGCCCCCTCCGATAACCACGACCCGCGAAACTGGCATCTTGACGAACCCTCGACAATGGTTGACGACCGGCTATTCCGGCGGTGATGATACTGGGGACGACAGGTGCCCGCAAGCGCCAGCAACTGCGCGACAATGATTATAGCAACAACAGGAGAAGTCGATGCACCATTTGATTCATACCGGGACGAAGCGACTCGTCGCCTTGGCCGCATTGTGGATTGCCGGCGGCGTTCAGCACGCTGGCGGTGACGAGTATTACAAGAACCACGCCCAATACCTGTCGACCGTGGTCCTCACTTACTGATAGTGATTTCAATCCCCATCACCCCTGAAACATAGCCAACAGCCCTCCTAGTTTCAAGATTCTGCCCCGTCGTCTGTCCATTTCTCGCGCGTCATGAGGCGATCGCACAAGCTTGGGCTACGATCCGGGCCACCCTCTTGGCGCGGGAACGCTTCGGACATGTCATACGAACCAGGGGACATGCGAATTGGGCCGTTTTCGGACAATCGTGGAGTTTTCCACGTCCTGAAAGGGGCGTACGCTTAGCGCAGATGGCGTCGCTTAGGTCCCGCAAGCTGTGAGGCGACACAATGTCAGACACACTCAAAGCGGTCATGCAATATCTGTCTCAGTTGGGGACCGACTACGCTTATATAAACAGCTTACGCGTAACGGTGATCTGTCTACGAATACCAATGCCCACCACACCGCTGGGTTGCCGCGCGGTCGGTTTTTGAAATATAATCGAAAGTTGTGGACGACACCATGAAGTGGACGACACCATGAAAAAGACAATACCTCTTTGATCCGGAGCAAGACCGATGCGAATACTGGTTGTCATCATGGCCGCGATCACGCTGTGTGCCGGACCCGTGTTGGGAAGCGACACGGAATCACGCTGGTGGAAGACCCGAAAGATCCAGTTCATGTGGGGGCAGTGGAACCACGCCCGCGTTGACAAGAGCGTCGACTTATGGGAAGGCACGCTCCCGCGCGAGCTGTTTCGCAACGTCGCCCAGGCGGGCGGAACGGTGTTCGCCGAAATGCGCGGCTGCCGGCTCGAACACGCCCGCTTCGCACACGAGTTCGGCCTGAAATACTTCGCGACGGTGTTCGCCAACAGCCTGGCGACCCAGCCTGGGGGTCGCAGGTGGGTCAAGCAGAGCGGCGAGGATCACTGGTTCAAGTGCCCCCTGGATCAGGCCAGCTACGAACGATGGATCGTCGAGCCGCAGATGGAGGGGCTCAAAGAAGGCGTTGTCGACGGCATCCACGTCGATTGGGAATACTACGGCGGACGCGGCGAGGCGAAGGGCATTTGCTATTGCGATGACTGCTTCGCGACGTTCCTGCGGGGCCGGAACGTGGACGAGGCCGTTCCCGAGAAGACCAAGCGCTTCGGGTGGCTGAGCGAACGGAACCTCGTGGCCGCCTACGAGGCGAACTACCACCAGCGCCGCTTTGACATGTTCACGAGCATCCGCAAGACAATGCACGCGATCAAGCCGGACATGCTGTTCTCATCGTACGGCGCGTCCTTCTCCGACTTCACGCGCGCCGTGAACACGCCGCAAACGCCCTTCATCTTTCTCGACGCCCGGCACTACGGCAACGACGACCGCCAGGCGTGGTGGGAATCGTACGGGACGCGCTTCAGGCAAGAGGGGTATCTCTACATTCCAGGCGGGTGGACGAACGCGCTGTTCGGCGCCCAGGCGTCGCAGGTGAGCGCCGCGCGGTGGATCTACGAGGCCGCCATCAACGAGGACGGCTGCTGGATGTGGTTCGAACGCGAGCTGGACGACGAGATCCTGCGCGCCTATGCGACGGCCGATGCGCAGGTCAAGGAAGTTGAGCACAAGGTCGGCAAGTACCTGTTTCAGGGCGAACGCGATGGGACTTTCGCGTCCGCCGTGGAATGGACCGGTCGGCCCGAGCTCGAGCGCGCCGTTGTGCATCAGACCTATCGCCTGGGTCCCGAATCCCTGGTGCACCTGAACAACGTGGACACCGACTGGCCCATTCGCGTGAGCGTGCGATTGCCACGCCTGCCGCAATCGGGGCAGTGGACGGTGCGGGATGGGTTGAAGGACATCTATTACTCCCCGGATGGCGTGTCTGACCAATGGACACGTGACGAGCTACGCACGGGTGTCCTGGTCACCATGGAGCCTCGCAGCGATTTGTTTCTGCTCGTGTCGCCCGCCGGCGACGGTCCCGCGGCCGGGCAATCGCGCCTGCTCCAGCCGCGGCGGTTCAGTGTCCTGCCGGACCACGAGGCCGCGTCTGTGGCAGCCGGTCCGATCAAGGCGACGATCAAGCTGTACTTGATGAAGAACGCGATGTTCGGCCCGGCGCTCGAGGGGCTGTTGTCGTCGACCACAAAGGTGGTGGACCTTCCCAAGGATGGCTGGCTTCTGAAGATGGACAAACAGAAAGTGGGTGCCGCGGATGGTTGGTTCCGGCCGCAGACGCCAACGGAAGATTGGACACCCATCGAAATCGAAAAATTTTGGGGCGACAAGGGCGGGATAGGCGCGGGCTGGTACCGAAGAGACGTCGATATCCCAAAGCTTCCCGATGGCAAGCGCGTTTATCTGCATTTCGGCGCCGTGGACGAGCACATGGTGCTCTGGATCGACGGCGTGTACGCGGGCGATTACGACCGCGAAATCAGGGTCGGCTGGGACAAGCCCTTTGCGGTCGAGGTGACGGAAAAGCTCACCAGCGGCAAACACCACCTGGCCATCCGGGTCCACAACGTGTCGGGTGCCGGCGGGATCTGGAAACCGGTCAGTGTGCTTGTCGGCGGCGAAACCGCAGACGCGGTGCAAACCGCTGCGGGCGACAGTTTGACTGGAAGGGCAACAGGGCGGCTTGTCTACACGGCCACGGAGTCGATGGGGTTCGGCGGTTATGAAGGTGGGTTGACGATTGGGAATGCCATCCGCACGGTGGATCTCAAGAACGACGAGCAAGTGCGCATCAGACAATTACGCGGGCATCTGTGGTCCCCTCAATACGCGCCCGACGCGAAGCGCATCGCTTACGTCCACGACGCGGGCGGCCGCGGTCAGATTCACTTGATGAACGTAGACGGATCGGGTGTCGTGAACCTCAGCAATAACGCCCACTGCGATCGATCGCCGCGCTGGTCGCCCGGCGGCGAGCGGATCGCGTTCATGTCGGACCGCGGCGGCGACTGGGACATCTTCGTCATGACGGCCGACGGCAGCGACCAGCGGCGCCTCGCGGGCCATCCCGGGCTCGACCGGGCGCCTGCGTGGTCGCCCGACGGCACGCGCCTCGCGTGGGAAAGCCACGTGTCGGGCACACCCGCCGTGTGGGTCTGCGACGCCGACGGACAGAACAGCCGGCCGCTGGTGCCACCGGACCGGCACATAGAAGTGGAACTGCCCGAAAACGACAATGACGGCTTCGTGAGGTCCGAGATCGAGTCGGAGTTCAATGACAACACGTACTACATGATGGACCCGGTCTGGTCGCCCGACGGGCGGCGCATCGCGGCCGTCACGCTCATTCCCTACGCGACGACAGTCACTGTGACGGATGTGGACGAACCGCGCATGCTCCGACTGATACGTACGATGCCGGGTGCGGCCGGTCTGTGCTGGTCGTCGGACGGTACTCACCTGGCCGGTTCGTCCCGCACCGCGCCCAACGAGACCGAACGATCGGGTATCTTCGTCATCAAGGTGGACGGCAGCAGCACGGGCAAGGGTTGGTTCAAGGGAAAGTGGCTCGTCGACGTCACGCCCCAGGGCCCGCGCGTCGGCGGGGGGCGCCGGCACGGCCTCATGACGTGGTACACGCACGGCAGCGCCCAGCCCCGCCGCGTCGTCAAGACCTTCACGTCGCTGGCCTGGTCGCCCGACAGCGGGACATTGGCTTTCTCATCCGACATGGACCCCAGCGGCGCGTTCCACGTCTACACGATCCCGGCAGACGGCGGCGAGCCAAGGCGCATCGACCAGACCCGCAGCGCCTGGCCGAACGAACTGGCGTGGCGGACCGAACCACAGATGCACACAGACTGATAGTGATTTCAATCCCCATCACCTCTTTAACTTAGCCGACAGCCCAATACTGTTCGGCACGAAATTTGCTAGCCCATTTTCTTGTTGAAGTTTTCTTCGATTTTCCAAAAACATAAGAGATTGGGCTAGCTAGCCCTGCCATGTTGTGGCATCTTACGCACAGTCGCACTTGCTTCGCCGCGCAATCGGCCGACCAATTGTTTGCTGCGTAGGCTGAATATGGCAGGGAATAAAAAACGGAAAGTCCGAGCACAGGATCTCGAAGGGTTCAAGTATCTCGAACTGCTTGAACCGTTTCTGGAACGATTGTGCGGGGTCGGTACGGAGCGGGACCGTGCAGGCAACCGCGATCTGTATTTCGACCAATACACCTCGCTGATCTTGCTGTACTTCTTCAGCCCCATCGTCACCAGCCTGCGTGGGCTCCAGCAGGCTACTGAGCTGAAGAAAGTACAGAAAAGGCTGGGAATTTCACGCGTCTCACTTGGTTCACTGAGTGAAGCTTCCCGGGTGTTCGATGCGGAGGCCTTACAAGGTGTCATCACTGAGTTGGCCGCTCGTGCGTTGCCGTTGGCGGGCGCTGCCGACCTCAAAGCGCTTGAGGGCCTAACTGCCGTAGACGGGAGTCTCCTTCCAGCACTACCGAGAATGGCATGGGCACTGTGGGTCGATGAAACACATCGAGCCGCCAAGATGCACTTAGCATTTGAGGTACTCCGAGGTGTTCCCGTGAAGGTCACAGTGACCGAAGGAAATGGTTCGGAGAAAAATGAGTTACGCAAAATGCTCGAGGCTGGTCGACTGTACGTGGTCGATCGCGGATACGCGGAATACCAATTGTTCCAAGAGATCATTGATGCCAAGAGTTCATTCGTCGGCCGAATTCGCAACGACGCCAATTGGACCGCTGTGAAAGAGAGACCGGTCAGCCCCGAGGCCAAGGCCACAGGCGTGCTAAGTGATCGTGAGGTTTGGCTAGGCGGCAAGAAGAGTCGCAAAGCATTGGAACAGACGTTGCGCATTGTCGAAGTGGACACAGGAAAAATCGACAAAAAGGGAAATCCAGAAGTCTTATTGTTGGCCACAAATTGCATGGACCTGGACGCTGATCTGGTCGCCTTGGCATACCGATACAGATGGACTGTCGAATTATTTTTCCGGTGGTTCAAATGCATTCTTGGTTGTCAACACTTGTTAAGCCATTCTGAAAACGGCGTCGAGATTCAAGTCTACGTGGCCATTATTGCAAGCTTGTTGGTAAGTCTCTGGACGGGCAAAAAGCCGACCAAACGAACATTCGAAATGCTCTGCTTTTTCTTTTGTGGCATGGCAGATGAAGACGAGTTGATAGCCCATCTGAACAAATTAAAAGATCAAGACAAATAATCCACGCAATCCCTCGGCCTTGATTGTCTGTGGCGTTCGACGCTGCGCGGTAGGACCGTTTTCACTCCGCACAGCTCTACTCAGCAAAGGTTGCGCCTCTCTCCTCTTACGCCTCCCAAACTTTGCAAAACTTCCCATTGTCACTATACTGGAATCCAGCAACTCTCGGGCCGAACAGTATTGCCGACAGCCCCCCTTTTTCAAGATTCTTCCGGGGTTTTGATTCATTTTTCTTGCGTCATTAGACGATCCGGCAGGCTTGTGTCACGCGTGCGGGCCCCGCAGTTGCGGCGACATTAGCCCGGCCTGCGGTCGGCACACGGTCTCCGGGTCGACTGATAGTGATTTCAATCCCTGTCAGCCCTTAAACCTAGCCAACAGCCCTCCTTTTCTCAAGATTCTGCCCCGTTGTCCGTCCATTTCTCCCGCGTCATTCGCCGCCCGCTGTTCTTCTTCCGTTCGGCCTACGGCCTCACTCCAGACGAACAGCGGCCCCATGCACCGTGATTCTCTCACTTAAGCTGGTACTAAAAGCGGGGTAAGGTTAACCACGTGAAGGCACTCACGGCGATTGAGGTGGAAATTGACTTTGGAGGCGAAAAAAACAAACAGATCCAAATCCAGGATCGTTTTCCTGACACATCATTTCAAGATACAGGTTTTCTCAGTGGGGATCAGCATTTAGGCTCCTAGTCGATCGCGACCCTTTTGACAACTTCCTGATGTATTTCGAATGCCGTAAATTAAAGTGTTTGGCAAGCTGCGTTTGACTCGCCAGGAGTTTCCTGACCGCCATCCGCTGGAAGCCGGTAAAGGACTAATTGATACGAGACGCAGACCAAGCCCGGCCTTGCCTGGTCGGACAAAAACAAAGGAGGTTCAGTATGAAGGTTCGAAAAACAGTCTTGACAGCAGTATGCCTCGCCCTTTTATCCAGCGCAGCTGTGCCCGGGTGGGCCCGAACAGATCGGAATGTTACTCACGTTGACCTGAGCCAGTACTTCAACAACGACGGCATAAGCACCAAAGATAACCTTGCCGACGGGAATTTCACGCAGGGTATTCTTTACCCGGCTGAATCGCTGCCGGAGGCCAATAAGGTCTTCTCGGTCAAGGGACTTTCGTTTAAGTTCCCTCCCAAAAAGGATGGAATGCTGAATAACCTGCACTGTAGGGGTCAGGTCGTTGACTTGCCGGACAAGCCGGCTGGGGCATTGCATTTCCTCGGCGCCAGCGAGCCGCGACTGTTTGCCATAGTGTCCGGCAAGGACTCCACGGCCACCACGGTGACCCTGTATTACACGGACGGCGAAACAGAGGAGCATCTGCTGCGCCTGACAAGTTGGGGGAGCCCAAATCCGCGCTTCAATAACATCCTGGCTGTGCGGAGCAAGGGCTTCCACGTCCAGAATCGCATAAGCAAGAAAGGTGGCTTCTCTCTTTTTGCGGCGGGGATTTACCCGAAGCGGAAAGTTCCGATCGATCGCATCAAGCTGGGAAACAGCGAGTCCGTGCACATCTTCGCTTTGACGTTGAGTAGACGACGGCCCGATGATGCCGTGGACAGCGTTGACAGAGGAAGAGCGGCCAAAAAGGGAAGAGGAGGGCCCGCGTCTGTGAGGGTGAACCTTGACCGTAGAGTCTACCTGCGTGGCACGACCAAGGGCCAGGCCGAAGCCTACCTGATGAATATTGATGTCGCCGAGCTCGACGGGCTCAAAATGTTCTTCGAGCTCACGGATGCCCAGGGGAAGAATCCGCGCCCGATCGCGACCATGGATAAAATCTCTCCTTCACAGATACCCTATGGAATGGCCACCCAAGGCCAGCCGGACCGCACGCGATATTGGACAAAAAGAGGTATCTACGTGTCCACGCCCTTTTCGCTGAAGGACTTGTCCCCTGGAACATATAGGATCCGCGTCAGGCTGATGCGTGGCCGGAAGGAAATTGCCCAGGGCCAGACAAAGGGATTTGTTAAGCTCGATGTTGATCCTTCACCGACGAACGTGGAGTTCGACCCGGACGGTACGATGGTGGTCAAGGGTAAACGCGTCTTTCCGGTGGGTATTCTCACGGGGAGTCTGAGTCACGACATCATCAAAGATATGTCCCAGGCAGGCTTCAACTTCGTCATGCCTGGCTCCCTTGCTGATAGAGATACCGTCCCCGTAGGGCGTGCGGTGGCACTGCTGGATGCCTGCGTTGAATCGGAGTTGATGGCCATACTGGAGTTGAAGGGAGTCGGCAGTCCGATGAAGATGCGGGAAAAGGTTCTTACCTTCCGTGATCATCCGGCCCTGATCGGCTGGCACCTGTTCGAGGAGCCGGTCTATATGCAATTCACGCTGGCCGAGATCGACACCACCTGGCGGGAGCTAAAGCGGCTCGACCCCTACCACTTCTTCGACATAATCGACTGGTCGTATTCGTCGTTGCAACACTACGCCCCCTGGTCGGCCATCTTGATCCCGGATCGCTACCCCATTGGGCACACGCCCAAGCCTCCCTTCGTGGAGGCCATCCGCGAGCAGGTCGAGGCGGCTAAGGCGGCGGCGAAACTGCGGCCCAAGGCGCCCGGCGGGGTCAAGCCGGTCTGGATCTGCCTGCAAGCAGAGAACTTCATGTCCGACATCAAGCGGGCCCCGACCGCGGCGGAGGAACGGGCCCAGGCCTACGAGGCCATCGTGGCTGGAGTGCGCGGGATAGTGTTCTATGAATATCACTGCGCCAAGCGGGACAAGGTGTGGGATGCCATCGCCAATGTCGCCAAGGAACTCAAAGTGCTCGAACCGGTTCTGGTGGATACCAACCCCGTGCGCCGTGCCCAAAGCGACGGTCCTATCGAGACGTGGCTCAAGCATCACGATGGCCATGAGTACCTGATCGCCGTCAACAGGGCAGAGGAGCCCATCAAGGCCAAGATTACAATTCCCGGCGCCTCGGTACTTCTGCAAACGCAAGTGCTCTTCGAAGACCGCATGGTGAAAGCGGAGGGGGCGAGCTTCACCGATGAGTTCGAGGCACTTGGTGTTCACGTCTACAAGATCGAGGCGGACACAGCTAAAGCGGTCTATGAGGTCTACGGCGTTTACCAGTACAGTGGAGTTCTTCGCGATAATCCTGGGTTTGTCCGTCAGGACAGCCCGATCAGTGTGAGCCTGGCTGGCGGCGAATTTGAGCCGGTCTGCATAGTGGTAGACAATCGTCATCCCGACGCGGACACCTTCGACTTTCGGGTCGAAGTCAGGTCGCAACTGCCTGCCAAACAGCTGCGTCTAGCCCGATTGGCCTATATGGCGGCGCGGGGCCGCCGGGGCCACCCCGGCGTAGCGGTGGCTGACGTGGCTGATGCGATCATCCCCCTGTCGGAATTCGAGCCGGTCACGATCGCCGCGGGTGAATGTCGGCACCTGTGGCTGACGGTTGATGGGCGAGGTTTGAAGCCCGGCGAATACTCGGTCAACGTGACTCTGCGTCCCCTGACTGCTAATGCCGACAGACGCGAGCGGAAGGCGAAGGGAGTGGAACTCAAGGTCCGCGTCTGGCCATTCACCCTGCCCGAGAAAACGCCGATCAATGTCTTTACCTGGGACATGAATGTGGCGTTGCAGAACGATACATGGTTCAACAACTTCGTCGAGCACCGCTTCAACACCTTTCTCGTGCGTATGGATATACTGGCAAAGGAATCCCAGGTGAAGCTCAAGCCTGACGGCTCGCTGGTCAGTCAGCCCGATTTCTCCAGCATGACCGGACGGCTGGTGCGGGGCAAGCCCCATGCGAAGGCGTTCATGTTTGCCCTCTCCAATGCCACTGGTGGTAACTGGCCCTGCACGGACGGTAGCACAATAGCGTACAACAGCCCCAAGTGGAGGAAGGGCTTCACCCAGTGGTTCAGGGCCTTCATAGATTACCTGGAGGGCCTGGGTATCGGCACTGACCAATGGGTCTGGTATCCCTTTGATGAGGCCTTCCCCGGCAAAGCCCCTGGAGACATGTGGAAAAAGGCTCTGCAGCAGGCAAAATTGGTCCACGAAATCAACCCCAAGGTCCAGTTCTTCATGGACGCCTGGTCCAAGACTGCCGCTCAGCTTGAGCCCTGGCGGGGGCTAAACGTGATCTGGTGCCCAGACTATGGGATCTACGGTCAGGCGCCCTGGAACTGGCTCAAGGAGCATCAGGATGCCGAACAGCGGCCGCTGTGGATGTATAGGTGTCATGAGGGAACCCGGAGGCTCAACCCTCACACCTTCTACCGCTGTCGGGGATGGCTTTCGTGGATCTATGATCTTGACGGCATGAGCTATTGGAACATAATTGTGTACGCTGCGAGTCCATGGAATGACCTGGATTACGTGTGGGGGGATAATTCCGTGATCCTGAGTGGCGACCCAGGGGAAGGCCCGATTAGCACCCTTCGCCACGACGCCTACCGTGACGGCGTCGAGGACTACCTGTACGTCCGTATGCTTGACGAACTGCTCAGCAAGCCGGGTGTGGACGCCCAGACTGTCAAGCAAGGCCGTGACCTGCTAAAGGCCGCTAGCGAAGAGTACCGCACCATTGGTGACTGGGGATACCTGGGCAAGCTTAAAAAGAAGTGGCAGCTCACCGAAGAGATTGCCGCGCGCACCCAGGCTCAGCGGCAACAGATAGCCGAATTGATCATAAAGTTGAATCGCTGAGTGTCGCTGAGACGTTTCCAGGATACAGGCTCGCGTCGGACGGAGAAAAGTCATATGAAAACGAAAACGTGGAACTGATAGGAATTTGCTTTTCAGCACCAGACCATCAGAGTACCAGGGGAGAATGGCAGCGTTTTGTCAACGCACCTGATCAGGCCAATAAAAAAACCGTACACACAGACCCCCGTCACTTGAACGTGGATTTGTGTCGACGGCTTGTAGGACGGTCGTGAGCGGTGTGTTGGGTTAAGGGTTAGTTGGTGGTGTACTGATAGTTTTGGGCTGTAGCTTTTTGACGATCTGCTCGGGGGAATGTCGTCTTCGTTTCTTGATTGAAAGTCCTTTCGCCAATCTTGGCTGATAGACTTTCATAACTCATGGATCAGATTTTGGGGAGCATTCCAGCACAGAGCGTGACTTAACGTCAGACGCGTGAGGTGGAACAGCGTATTGAGCAGGCCGGCCAACTTGGCGAACTGCAGGGTTGGCGGCCGACGCTCCAGGAGCCGAACATGCAACGGCCCCCGGAAGAGATCCCCCAGGATCTTGGCGAACACATGCGGTTGATGTGCGACATCATGGTGCTCGCTTTTCAGACGGACGCCACGCGCGTCTGTACACTGAAACTGAACAACGACCACAGTTACCAGCGGTTCCCTCACCTGGGTGTCGAAGTCGGTTCCCACGAACTGTCACACTCTGACCGTGGCAAGCAGTCGCCCGACTGGTTGAAAGTCAACCAGTCTTTCCTGGGACAGGTCGGCTACATCGCAGGTAAACTCGACGCGATCCAGGAGGGTGAACGGACGGCGCTGGACAACTCGATGATCATGATGTGTTCCAGCATGATTTCGGGGATTCATGATGCGACCAAGCTGCCGGTGGTCGTCGTTGGCGGGGCAGGGGGCCAACTGGAAACGGGCCGGGTGCTGGACTACCTGGAAAAGCCCAACCGCAAGATGTGCAGTTTGTATCTTTCCATGATGGACAAGTGTGGCATCCACCTGGCGGAGTTCGGGGATTCGAAGGAGCGCCTGGCGGAAGTCTGATCGCACGATGTTTTGCGATCGACGTGGCGTTCGACCTTGTTCCAGCCGAGAATTTATCATCGGTCGCCAGCAATAGCCGTCGGGAAGTATTTTGCGCTTCTGTTGCCGGACCAAGCGGGAAAAAAGCGGCCGAATACACGGAGTATCACGGCCCGCGGCTCGACGATGAAGTTGCCGGCGTGCTGCTGGAGACGTGGTGCCGGCTGAACAACAACGGTTTCCACACCTACTATCGACTGTCGTGGGACCGAGGAGTGACGTGGACGACGCCCAAAATGCTCCGCTACGACGAAGGTGAAGAGTTCGATCCGAAGAACCCGGTTTCCGAGGGTTACATCCATACGAACCAGGGTTATTTCGGCAACAACATTATCAAACTCTCGAATGGCACGATCGTTACCGTGCTCGGTGACGCCAACCGAAACCGCGGCCGTCGCGACAGTTCGCTCTGTTTCATCGCCAGGTGGAACGCGGCTAAAAAAGACTATGACTGGACACCCGGCAAACGTGTGTCGATCCCGCGAGATAAGGCATCCGTGCTCTCGGAGCCGGAGGTGGTCGAGCTGAAGGACAAACGCCTGCTGGTGGTTTGGCGCGCAGAGGGAACCGACACCACGCCAGGGCGGAAGTATTGCAGCGTCTCTACGGACGGCGGGATGACGCTGAGCCAACCGGAGGAGTTCAAATACGACGATGGTTCGAGCTTTTACTCGCCCGCATCTTTTCA
>Ga0310121_10001992_pt1 | contig 19977 bp, 1 predicted proteins | sample CB27_Tmax_986_MG_FD_203504 | JGI IMG/M metagenome (GOLD analysis project Ga0310121, IMG submission 203504) | Marine microbial communities from Western Arctic Ocean, Canada - CB27_Tmax_986 | ecosystem: Environmental > Aquatic > Marine > Oceanic | place: Canada: Western Arctic Ocean | collected...
GATGGCCTGGCGGACGTCTACGCCGGCCAGGGCCTTCCGGAAAAGGCGATTCCTCTTTACCAGCGTGTGTTGCATGCTATGCCCGCTGCGTCTGCGATTCGGGATAAGTTGGAGCAGATGGGGGGGGGCGTAATACGTAATACGTAATACGTCGCTTTTCAGCCCCGTATACTGATCTATGTTGGGTCGGCTTATTCGGCATTAACTCCTTATTCAGCAATGGTTGGAGAGACGTAAATGCTGCGTGATTTTCGAGTTTTTCTGTGTAATTAAAAAGCCGCCGTTCCGGCTGCATTCACCTCACACCCGTGCTGTTGGGCCGATCCTGTCGTAGCAGCCGGAAGAATGGAGAGTGCTTTTGACCGTAAAGTATTGCTTGGTTTCAACTTGACGGTTCTCTCCATCCCCTGTAAAAGTAGAAAGTTTAGGTTATCGGCTGCCTATATATAAAGAGAGCTTGGTTTAAGCTCTCTTTAGCTGTTATGGCCTTCCGCTGAACGGCTAAAAATTTTTCCAGAAAAATTTCGTCTACCTCAGACACACCCCTCGTTTACACACATGCATCCACGCTCCCTGATCTTCACCGTTGGGTTCTGCACCTGTTTTGCTTTCCAGACTGAGCGGGCATACGGACAAGACCAGAAATTTGAAAAAGGGCAGACGGTCGTCGTGGCCGTTGATGAAGCTACGGTTTATCGTGGCAAGAACGCGGTTGGCGCCGTTCGCAAAGGGCAGGAGCTGCTCATCGTCGATGAGAACCTTGCCTGGCTCGGTATCGAATGGGCGACTGAAGATGGCGAGCGCAAAAGCGGCTGGCTTTTGAAAAATCAGGTCGAGGTAAAGGAAGAACGCCGCACGGTGTTTGTCTCCGCGGATACGGCGGATGTTTATCGCGGCAAGGATGTGGTGGGTACTGTCAAGGCCGGACAGAAGCTTACGGTGGTCGATGAGAATATTGACTGGTATGGCGTCGAATGGACCGTGGACGGCGAGACCCGCAACGGGTGGATTCGAAAGGAACAGGCCGGCGGCAGCCCGGTGCGCAGGATTGTCATTGTGAATCAGGACGAAGCGAATGTGATGCAGGGCGCGAACCTTGTCGGCACGGTGGCCCGTGGGCAGGAGCTTACGGCTCTTCGTAAACGTGATGACTGGCTTGCTGTCGAGTGGACGATCGATGGTGAGGTTAAGAGTGGCTGGATCAAAGAAAACCAGGTCGTGTCCAAGCCGGAAGGCGAGGCCGTCACGGTCCGCGTGGCCCAAGCCAGCGTCATGCGCGGGGCAGAGGTGGTCGCGGAAGTGACGCGGGGACAGAAGCTCATCGCTCTGCGTAAAAATGCGGGCTGGGTTGGTGTGGAATGGGCCATGCCGGACGGTGAGATCAAGAGTGGCTGGATCAAAGAAGACCAGATTGCGTATCCGAAGGTTGTTGTGCCGATCCCGGGCCCGATTGCTGCAGTCGGAATTTTGGTGCGTTCCATCCGGCTGGAGGGGAACACGCTCATTCCATCGGAAGTATTGAAGTCATTCTTTCCCGATTCTCTGCAGACCGGTATACCGACGATTGGCGTTCGCGTTCCGGTGCAGGAGGTTCGCAAGGGGCTCGAATCCATCCTCAGAGCGTATCATGAATCCGGCTATCGCGGCGTGGCTGTTTATATTCCTCAGGACAATATCGCGCGGGCTTCGCCGCTGACGTTTCGGAACGACGAACTGTCCGTGAAGGTTGTCGAGGGCCAGGTCAACCGCACCGACGTCACCTACCGGATGCAGCGTCGCTGGCGTCCGTGGCGATTGAAGAAGACATTCCGCCGTTCGAATTACGATCGCCGCGTCGAGGCCCGCCTGGCAAGGCTGTCTCCGATTGCGCCGGGCGGTTTCCTTCACCGTGATGAGCTCGAAGCTTACGTCGAGATGCTCGAACGCCGCCCGGGCCGCCGCGTGGCCGCGGTGGTGAAGAAGGCAGATAGGGGGACTGCGGTATCAGACGAAGCGGTTGGCCGGGATATCGATCTCGAGTTCCGAGTGGTTGATCCTGAGCCGACTTCTTTCTACCTGCAGATGAGCAATGCCGGCTCGGAAGGCACGGTAGAGCGTTTCCGCCTGGGTTTTCTTCACAACAACCTTCTGGGCCGTGATGATTCGTTGACCCTGGATTTTCAGGGCCCGTTTGATAGCGACATTTTTGATAACTACGGCTTCTTCGGCAGCTACAACATGCCGTTGGGGAATCCGAGTTGGCGTTTGAATACGTATGGCGCGTACAACGAATTCCAGACGTCCGATATCCTCGGCAATAACTCGCCCTTCATTGGTGAAGGCTTCATCTTCGGTGAAGAACTCGCCTACAACCTGGTTCACAAAGATTCGTGGTTTATCGACGTTTTCGGCGGTCTTGAATACCAGAATTCCACGCTCGAGAGCCCCTTCTTTGCGCAGTTTGGCCTCAGCCCGACTATCAGTGATATCAACCTGCTGGATGTGTCGGTAGGGGTGCGTGCCAGCAAAGTCAAAGGCAAGATTCGTCCGTCCGGTTCTCTTGAGGTGCTTTATAACCTTTCCGATCTAACGAATCTGAGCAGTAAGTCAGATTTCGAAGATTCCCGCGCCAACACTCGACCGGGATACTTAATCGCCCGGCTGTCCGGCGAGTACACCGCTCAGATCAATCAATGGCTCAGGCTCTACCAGCGGATGCAGGCTACGGTGACACCGGATCGGCTGATTGGATCGAGGCAGTTTTCCGTAAACCCTCGCGGATACGAAGGCACATCCGCCCTTGGTGACATGGGCTTTGAGCTCGTGACTGAGCCTTCCATTTCCATCAACGCGCTCTACTTCAATCGCACCAACAAGACGTTCCCGTTCCGGCTTGATTTTATTCCGATCTTTTTCGACTTGGGCATTACAAGGAACAAGGATGCTGGCGTAACAGAAGTCGGCTCTACCACCCTTTACAGCATCGGTACCGGTGTCAGGGTGAGTTTCAAGGATCTGTTGGCCGGGCGCATCTTCTGGGGCCATGCGCTTCGGGATGCTTCTGTTGCTGGGAACGAGAGTGGGGACAACCGGCTTCACGTAGATTTCACCATCCGTTGGTAAACCAAAGATGGTTAATGGTTGATGGTTCATGTCCAGCCATCAACCATCAACCATCAACCACCAACCATTTCTTTTCTAGGAGACGTTGCTGATGAGACCCAGTCCATTTGAGACTTTTGGACGCGTGAGTCTTGCTTTTCTTTCGCTCTTTATGGGCCTCCCGTATGACGTATGGGCTGGCCCACAGGGTGCTCAGGTCGTGAATGGCCAGGTTCAATTTCAGAACCTTGGCGCCCACACCAATATCACCGCCAGTGATAGAGCGATCATCGATTTCGAGAGCTTTAACCTGAGCTCCAGCGAAAGCGTCCGGTTTCTCCAGCCGCACGTCAACGCCTGGGTGCTCAACCGCATCCTTGCGAGATCCCGCTCTGAAATCAATGGCCGCGTGAGCGCCAACGGTGGTGTGGTGTTTGTGAACCCGAACGGCATTTACTTCGGCCCCAATTCGAGGATCGATGTCAACCGGCTCGTAGCCTCCTCGCACAACATTTCCAACGAGAGTTTTCTCAGCGACGAATGGCTCTTCGATAGCGGCCAGGGCGACGTCATTGTCGATGGTGAAGTTCGTGCCGCGAATGGCGCTTATCTCATCGGGCAGCACATCATCAACAACGGAAGTATTTTTGCCCCGGGTGGTGCGGTCGTCATGGCCGCGGGGGACAGGGTCATGCTGCGCGATCCGGACGGCAGCCTGATGGTGGAAGTCGACGGCAAGACCGCGGCGCAATTGCGTGAAGCGGGCTCAAGCCCGGACGCGGTGACCAACGGTTCCAAGGGCACAGCCATCAAGAATACCGGAGAAGTAGAAGCCAGGTCCGTCAGCCTGTACGTGGGTGACACGTATTCCATGGCGTTCGATCTTGACAGGGGAAAGATTGCCGCGGTCACCACCGATAGTAGCGGCAAGGTCGCGCTGGTCGCCAAGTCCGGTAGCGCGGCGCTCGGGGGTACGATCGAAGGCGATCAGATAAACGTCACTGCGCCGAAGGTCACCACCACGGGAACGTTGAGATCCGAAGGTGGCCGTATCACAGTAGAGGCTGGCACAGACAATGTCTTCAGGGGGGCGACGGTTGATGCCTCTTCCATTGGTGAAAAGATTGGCGGCTTTATCGAGCTGCTAGGCGCGCGGGTGGGTCTGTTCGATGCCACGAGTGTGGATGCTTCCGGTGAAGCAGGCGGTGGAACGGTTCATATCGGTGGTGAATTCCAGGGCCGGGGCGATACACGCCGCGCGACACAGACTGTTGTAGGGGCCGAATCTGAGGTTCGAGCAGATGCCCTCTTGGCGGGGGATGGAGGTACCGTGATTATCTGGTCGGATGAGAATACCCGGTTCTACGGAGAAATTTCTGCCCGTGGCGGGCCTGAAGCGGGCAATGGAGGCTCTGTTGAAGTGTCAGGAAAATTTCTGGATTTCGCCGGCTTTGTAGATGCCGGATCAGAGGCCGGTATCGGCGGCAGCCTGCTGCTCGATCCGCATAACATTACGATTGCAAATGGTGGAGCGGATACAGTAGCGACGAATAATGATTTTGCCGAAAACACGGCGGGTGATGTTTCATTTGATGCCGATTTAATTACTGCAATTACGAATACAAATACTGCGGTAACACTTCAGGCCAATACAGATGTCCGCGTTCTGGAGGATATCGTCACCGACAATGGTGGCGGAATAGGTGGGAACATCACCATCCAGGCGGGGCGGAGCGTCACCATCAGCGCCAATATTGATACCGATGATGGAGACCTCTCTATTACGGCCAATGAAACAACCGCCAATGGGGTCGAGGATGGCAACCGTGACGCCGGTGCTGCGGAGATATCGATCACTGCCGGGAGCATCGATGCTGGGAATGGAAGCGTCAGCATGGTTATCAATACCGGCGCAGGCCTGACGAACAGCACCTCTGGTAATCTTACGGTCCGACGCATAGATGCGAGCGCTGGCATCACTCTTACCAATAACGGCCCCAACAACGGCGATATCATAATTAATGGCGGCCTTGACGGCGGCGCCATCGCCATCCGCCTGAATGGCGAGCTGAACGTTACCGGCGGTTCGCTCGATGCCAACGGTAACAATGTTTCCATTGACCCGATTGATACCAGTTTAAGCATCGGTCTGGGTGATGCGTCAGGCAATATCACGCTGACAGGCAGCGAACTTCAGAATATTTCAGCCAACGAATTGCAACTCGGCACAAACGCCCAATTCGATACCGCCAACATCGATAATGTGACCGATGCGAACAGCACCCAGATCACAACCGCTGTGGTGACGACAAGCGGCGTGACTACTTTCAGCGGCTCGAACTCCACTTTTAACGCGCTTACCGTCAATGCCGACACTTTGGCCGTAGTAGACGGTGTCACTGTTTCAGCAACAACGGGAACCATGACCCTTACGGCCAGCGATCTGAATCTGAATACCTCCGGCGCGCTGAATGGCACGATTATCGTGATTAACGAATCCAATACCGATGGCATCGGACTGGGTGATGGTAGTGCCGGAAGTGGGAATATGTCTATTTCAGGTGCAGAGCTTCAAAACATCACCGCTTCAACGAGCGTCACTCTTAACACCGCCGGCGATATAACGGTGGATAACGTTACCGCTGACAACAGCAACAACATCCCCACCCTCTTCCTTACTACGGCCGGCAATACAACGATCACCTTCAACGGCACCACCTCCGTCTTCAATGCCCTTACTGCCTCTTCGAATCGAGAGATTGATATCTCGGTGACTACCACCACGGACGATGTGGCCTTGGCCACCGATACCGGTGACCTGATCCTTGATGGTGATGCGAATAATACCGATGACACGGGAACAGACTCCATTGATATTAACCAGGTCGGTGCCGGCGATACTATCGTGCTCCTGGTTTCTGCGGGGGATCTCCAACTGAAGGCGCCGACTGGTGGTGTTGATTCCAGCGGTAACCTGACCTTGCGCGCCGCAGGCGCGGTGACGGTTGGTGATACGTTGACCGGGTTTTCCACCGACCTGACGTCTGGTGGCGACTTCAATGCGATCAGTACCGGGGTTGGTGACTTCAACGGTTTCAATGTCACCGTCAACAACGACAGCAGTATTAGTCTTGATTTCGATCAGGCAGTTGGCGCAGACATTAATATCCGCGGTAATGTTATCGCCAACGGCAGTGGCAGTATTCAAATCGACACTGGCAATGGCCTGTTCGGTACCGCGGCTGGTGTTGGGGGTGTTATTAACGCGGGTACGGGAAACCTTACTTCCAGTATAGATGGCTCTGTTACTTACCACGGTGATATCAGCGGTAATGATATTACGCTGGATGCTGGTGTGGATTTAACCCTGAGTACCGGCACCATCACCGGTGCTGGCACTATTACCGTGAATACGAACTCTGGGGACGTGGTGCTGGCGGGTGGGGTGAATGCTACCGGTTCCGGTCAGACAATTAGTCTATTTTCATTGGCCGGCACTCTCAACAATGGTGCAGGTGGCGCCATTGGCCCAGTTAACTTGAATGACGGGAATATAACGATCAACTTTCCTGGTGGTGGTGGGCAGTTGACTTTAGGAACGATTACAGCGGGGCTTGGCGATATATCGATTACTTCTGGAAATAACGTGACTTTTCCGGGCAGTGGCGGCATCGAGACCCCGGTTTCTGGAAAAACCATCAACATTTCTGCCACTGGTGATCTCAGTTCCAGCAACAATGTCACTTTTGAGACGAGTGATGGCAACGTCACCACACACGTTGGTGATATCTCCCTCGTCTCTTTGGCAGGCTCGTTGAATCTCACAGGCAGCCGTAATGACGCACTGCTTGGCAACATCGGAGTCAAGGCCGACGGTGATATTACTCTCACTGCTGGAGGTACCGGCCTTGGCGGTAACGGAACTATCAATACCTCGGTGAATACGGTCCTGGAGGCCCTAGGCAATGATATTACGCTCACTTCATTCGATAACCTGGTAATTGCTCGTACCGATTCCATCACCAACACTTTAGTCATTAATGGCGCTGTCAATGATTACAACCCTATTGGTGGTGTTATCTCGAACATCACCAGCCCTGGTCTGATTAACCTGGTAGCCCGGTCAGAAGGCACTGGCACACTTGCTCCTGGTGGTGGTAGCGCGGCGGGCGCGCCTGGTTCCGCTCAGGATGGCACGGTTTATCTGGTGGCGGCAAACGAATGGGCCTCTTTAAGGGCGACCGGAAATACTGGTGTGGCCGTCCTTGGCGCTCAGTCGACGGCAAAAAATATCCTTGCCGATGGGTCAACCTCGACAGGCGATATTACTTTTGTGGCTACCACAGGGGATATTCGGGCCCAAGCTTCAACTACTGACGTAAACACGCCAGGGGCTGGTACGCTTACGGGCTCCACCTTGACCCTGTTGTCTGCCGGTGTGTTGATTCTTCAGGCCCTTAGCACAAGTAATGATCATAGTTTTGAGCGGACGAATGGGGCCGATATTCATCTAGGCACTATCCAGGCCAGCAGTATTTTCGTCCAGGCAGATGATGACGTGAATATCTCAGGTACCGTGGATGGCTCTCAGGGCGGTCTTACCGGAAACATCCAGTTCCAAGGGGCGGAGTTGGTGGCCAGTGCAGCATTGATCATTCAGAACGCAGTGAATGTCGCGCTTACCGTCTCCGATATCACAACGAATGGTGCTTTTACGATCTCTGATGTTACCGGCCAGATTGATGCCTCTACAGTAGCCGATATCGATACCACCAACAGTGCCCTCAGTTGGACAACCTCTCAAGGCTCTTCCAGTGCTATTGATATAGGCAATGCGGCTATTGTGGCAGACAGCATTTCTCTGGTGGCCAGCGATTCCAATGGTGGCATCAGTGCGGGCGCCACCGCCAGCTTCAATCTGGCCGGCACAAACTTTATCACGCTCCAACAGGGCCAGGATATCAACATTGGCGCCAGCGGTATCCTCCAGGCTGCGTTTACTGACCCTACAGAGATTGACCTGAACGTCATCTCCACAAACGGTTCGGTCACGATAGATTCGGCCTTTGAATCCGGTGCAAACCAGAACTGGAACTCCCTTACCGTGACAGCCCAGAATGCTGCCACCATTTCTCAGAATCAGGATTCTACCGGTGGAATAGTCGTGACCACTACCAGTGGAAATATTAATACCTCAGGTGCGAACCTGGATTCAAGTCTTTCCGTTACCCTCCAATCTTCCGGCGGCAATATCTCTCTGCAGAATATCACGGGAAATGAAATCACCATCCAGGATACGAATACCAACTCAGATAATACCATCAGCTTTTCCGGCTCTTCGACCCTCGATGCACGCACCGTCGGCGATATTACCTTTACGGCTGAGGATATGACCGCGGACAATAACGCGATCCTTCAGAATGTGGATGACGTGGTCCTCAGCATTGACAACACCATCGCCTTCAGCGCCGGGAGCTTTACTATCTCTGCGGATGGTGAGATTACAGCTACTGACCCAGTCGCCACCAGCCTCAGTAACGGGAACATCAGTTGGACCAGTGATTCCAGCGTTGCATCATCCATTAACCTCGGCAGCAACAATCTTCAGGCAGATGATATTAATCTGACGACTACCGAAGCCACGGGCACCATTTCGGTAACTGACGGCACTTTCGGGGTCAATTCCGGCGGCGGTACCATTACCATCAACACCCAGACCAGCCAGACTTGGGGAGATACGGCGAACGGAGATTTCCGGCTGGACGCCCAGAACCAGGGAGTCGCCAACCTCGTCATCCAGGTCGGAGGCTCTGGAGAGAGCGTTACGTTCAACGCCTTTAACACTGATATCTCGGTGAACAGCTTTTCCGTTACCGCCAGTAATGGAAATATTACTTTCCCCGGTGGCAGCACTGAGTTGATTACCGCATCGAGTTCAATCTCGCTTTCCGCGCCCAACGGCGCTGTGAGCAATGCAAATCTGAGTATTACCACCGACGGCGGTACCGTAACCGTCAGCCAGAACAACGATATCACCATCGGGGGTGGCGCTGCGAGCTTTACCCTCGGCGGCAGCAATGCTGAATTTGCCAACTTGAACGTCTCCTCTACCAGCGGCGATGTGATCATTGGAGCCAATACAACTGCTCATACCCTGACAGCGACCGCTCAAAGCGATGTCAATCTCGGCAACTCCTCCTTTGATATAAATACCAGAAACGGCGCCATCAGCATGACCGCCACGACAGGCAATGTCACTGGCAATGGTAGACTCACCTCTGCTACAGATATCTCCCTGGTAGCAACAGCCTCCCAGCTCCTGAACACCGGCAACCTGACGGTAGGAGACAGCAATGGAGACGGCAGCAGTGATACAGCGGCAACATTGACCCTGACCCAGGGCAGCGGCAACCTTCAGATTGGTGGCGGCCCTTTAGTGATCGATACCTCGGAGAATGTAAATCTCGTTGCCACCTCCACCGGCGCCAACATTATCATTGAAGCCGACACGTTTAATGCGATTACTGCTTTGGCCGCCAACGATATCCTTGCTAACGGAGATATTGTTACTGACTCCGGCACTATCAATCTCAGTACCGATGGCAGCGCAGATACGGACAGCGATATCACCGTTGCCGGAGATCTCAGTGCCGCCAGTGGCGTGACTATTACCCCGTTTGAGGACATTATTTTTTCCGATGCTACCCCGATTATCAGTGCTGGCGGCGGGGATGTACTGCTTGGCGAAAATGAGGTAGCTGAAAACGGTAACATCAACGCGAATACCGGTGGCCTGACGATTGCCAATGCGGATAACATTACCTTCCAGAATAATGGCAGCATCAGTATTGCGAATGGCGATTTTACCATTTCCAGCAACGTAACGGGCAACATTAACGCCTCTGCGGTGAGCCTTATCAGCACAACCGGGCGCAACATTACCTGGGCGCCGGATGGGAGTATCACCACCCCTTCCATTAATACCGGCGCCGGAGGCAATATTGCCTTAACCCCCAATCAGGGGCAGGACGTCACATTTGTCGGAGATGCAACCCTTAATGCCGGTACCGGTAGTATCACCATCGGGCCGAACAACGACTTGCTTGGTGGTGACATCATCGCTACCGATGCTGGGCTGATTATCCAGTCTGCTGCTGGTGGATTGAACATTCAGATTACTGGGGACATTACCATCGCCAATGGTGACTTTGACGTCACTATTGCCGGTGCTATCAGCATTGATTCCCTGGCAGATATAAACGTTACCACGAGCGGGAACGATGTATCCCTCGTATCGACAAGTGCCACGAACGGGAATATCAGCATTCCTGACATCACTACGAATAATGGAAACATCACGTTAACCCCGGGCTCTGGCCGAACCTTGACCATTGCCGGCGACAACGGGCGGTTGGATCTCACTGGAAGCGGCGCTAACGTCTCCATCGGTGGCGCAGATATTACAGCTACCACCAACGGCCTGGATATTCGTAATGCCGATGACGTGACCATTTCTAATACGGGCACGCTCTCTGTGGCCGCCGATAATCTTCTCATCAACACCGGCATTACCGGGGCCATCGCAATCAGTGCTACCACTGTAGATGTCGGTGGGCGGGATATGAATCTTGAGACGACCAGCTCCGACGGGATCTCAATCTCCTCTACCGTCAATAATGCCGATTCCATTACCTTGACGGTGAATAATATCACCAGCGGCAGCATCAGTGGTGGCGGCAGGCTTTCTGTTGATGGAGATGGCGGAGATATCACCCTCTCATTACCAGAAGATATCACTATCGGCAGCAGTATTCTCCTGGGCGGAACCACTGCCTTAATCGATCTGGATATCACTTCAACAGCCGGGGCTGTTACTTTCAATAACGGAACTCAAACCCTCAATTCGGTCAACGTTTCTGCCAGTAATGGGATCACTTTCGAGAGCAATGCTGTAATGGATACCGATTCCGGAAGCATCACTATGACCACCGCCAACAGCAGTATTCTGACCAATGACGATTCAGCTACGATCGTGGCAGAAGGAGCAGTGAGTTTGACCGCCTCGACTGGCTCTATCCTGACCCGGGACTCTCGAGTCGGAGTCGGCGACGGACAGACCCTCACCCTCGTTCAGGGCGCGACTGTTGGCACGCTGACGATTGGTGCGTCCACGGGCGTCGGGAATATCTCTGTCGGCAATACATCCAGCTCTGCCGGTGTGATTCTGAACGCCACCTCTTCCGACAAGCTTCAGTTCAGCGGTGATCTTATATTCCAGTCCATCACTGCTGTCGCCGCGGACGATCTTACTGCTACAGGTAATCTTACGGCAGATGACGGGTCTATCTCCCTTACCGCCAATGGCACTACGAGTGACATCACCCTTAAGGATCTCACCTTGAACTCTGGCACGAGCAACAGCATTACTGTTGATCCGGGCAACGATTTAATTCTCAGCAGCACCATCAACGCCGGAAACGGCGGTGACGTCACTCTTGGTGAGAATGATGGGGCGGTGAATGGAGATGTCATTGCCAGCACGGACGGCTTGAGCATCACCGGCGCCGATGACGTTACCTTCCAGAACACCGGTTCTGTCTTGATCGATAACGGCAATCTTACCGTGGACGCGACCGGCACCATCAACATCTCCAGTCCCGGTGATATAGACCTCGATGACAGCAACAGCGCTACAGCCGGAGCGCTTAATTTGACTACAGACGGTTCCGGAGGGGGCACAGACATTACCCTGACAGGAACTACCATTACTGACGCTACCGATATCACTCTTTCGGCCAGGGCTGGCACGGTGACCAATGCACCGACACTTCAGATAAACAGCACTGGTGGCATCATTTTTGAGCAGAACGGGGGCATTACTGTGAACGATGCCTTCCTTGGCGGCACGACCGCGAATATCGATCTGAGCCTTCGCTCTTCTTCCAATACGGTCACTATCAATACAACGTCGCCCCTGACGTTGAATTCTCTCGCCATTACCGGAATCGATGTCGCCATCGGTCAGAATGTCACCACCGATTCCGGTGGCATTACGATAACTTCCATACGCACCGCCAGTGATATGACCATAGGCGATACGGGTTCAGGATTCTTTCTGAGCAATACCGAACTCGCCCTCCTCACCAGCGCAAGCAACCTGACCCTTATTGCAGATAACACCGGCCGCGATATTGCCATCAGCGGCGTCACTGCCGCCGCCGGCGCTAATGTTGGCGACGTGTTGGTTCAGACCCAGGGCACGGTTATTTTCAACGGTACGGACAATGTTTTTGATGACAGCATCATTGTCCAGGCCGAAGACGGTATCACCGTAAACACCGCCGTTACCAGCAGTAACGGTAACATCAGTTTCGATGGTGATTCCGATAACAACGGCGATACCGCAGACAATATCTCATTTGGTGCAGGCCAGACCCTGACAGCCGTCACCGGCATCACGCTCGATGCGACCACCGGCGGCATCACCGGTGCTGGCACGCTTGACCTGAGCTCTACCAACGCCGACATCATTATTAACGACAACGCCACCATTGCCGGGGCTACCACCATCAATGCCGACAGCGACAACGATGGCGATGGCGATTTCACCATCGCCGCCAACGCCACGCTCACGACCAGCAACAACGCTCTCGGTATTACCGCCAATAACGTGAATATCACTGGTGGTCTGAACAGCGGCTCAGGCATTATTACCTTAACTGATTCCGATGGTACCGGTATTGGCCTTGGCGATACCGGTGTCGGGTTTAATGTCAGTGATGCCGAGCTTGGCAATATCATCACTTCCGGCGGGCTCAACCTGAGCTCTATCGGTGCCGTTACGGTAGATAATGTCACTGCGGCAAATTCCGCCAACATTACCGGCGCCCTGCTTATTCAAAGTGATAATGCAGTTTCTTTCAGCAACAACGATTCCACCTTCTCCAATGCCTTGAGCGTCCTGGCCGAAAACGGAATCAACGTCAATCAGAACGTCACCATCCAGTCAGGCGGCCTGAACCTGAACGCCGATACCAATGGCGATGGTACTGGAGACCTGGATGTTGCAGATGGCGCTACTGTCAGCAGCAACGGCGATGTTATCTCCATCACCGCTAATGACCTTGACCTCAATACCTCCGGTTCGATTACCGCAGGGAATCTTTCCGTTACCGATTCAGACAATACCGGTATCGGGCTCGGTAACACTACAGTGAACGGTGGGCTGAATATATCTGACGTTGAGCTGGGTAATATCGTTGCTGTAGACTTCACGCTCAGCACCACCGGCAACATCCTCGTCGATGGCATCAGTGGTGGGAATACCGGCAACATCACCGGAACAACTCTGCTTTCTTCCGGGGCAAACGTTTCTTTCACCAGTGCAGACAGCACCTTTGATAACAGCCTGTCAGTCCAGGCCAACAGCGATATCGCCGTTGGCCAGAACCTTACCAGCACCAGTGGTTCGATTGCCCTTGATGGCGATGCGGATAATGCGACGGACGGCAACATCAGCATCAGCGACAGCCTCACCATCCAGGCCAGCAGTGCTCTGTCTCTGGACGCCACCACAGGAGGCATCGTCGCCAGCAACCTGACCCTCACCAGCGACACCAGCAGCGTATCCATCAATGACATTACGACGGTCGCCGGTACTCTAAGTATCACAGCCGATGACGATGTAACCCTCGCCGCAAACGTCACCACCAGCGGCACCACGGCCATCGATGCAGATAATGATACGGGTGACGATGATGGCGAACTGACCATTAACGCCGTGCTGAATACCGGTGGCAACAACCTGTTCGTTACCGCCAATGACATCAGCATTACCGGCAGCATAAATGCCGACGCAGGCACGGTGTCCATCACCGATTCAGATGCAAATAGCGGCATCGGCTTTGGTGGAACAACTGTAGCCAATGGTGTGAATATCTCAGGCGCCGAGCTTCAGGCCATTACTGCTGCCGGTCTGAATCTGACTACCGGCACGAACGGGGACGTCATCGTCGATGCCATCACAGCAGCAAACAGCGCCAACATCACCGGCACAACTCTGCTGACGGCCAACAGCGGAAACATCTCTTTCGCCAATGCTGATTCGACCTTTACCAACGCCATTTCAGCCGATGCAGATGATGGTGTTATCGCCAGCCAGAACATCACCAGTGATGCCAGCTCGATCCTTCTTGACGGCAACATCAGCATTGCCCTGTCTGCGGGTATCACCCTCAATGCAAACGGCGACAGCCTCACCCTGACAGCATCCAACGGCAATATCACCGGCGCCGGCATCCTCACCCTGAATGCCGCCGATGGTGTCACTGTCAATGATGATTTGACGACCGCCGGCATCCTTACGATCAATGCAGACACCGATGGCACTGACAACGTGGGCTTGCTGGATGTGAATGCCGCCATCAACTCCACCAATACGACTATCGTCATCACAACCGATAATATCGACCTGACTGGTGGTAGCCTGAACAGTGGCACAGCCGCCACCACGATCACCGATTCCGATGGCACTGGTATCGGAATCGGTGATACAGCCACCAACAACGGCCTGAATCTCTCCGATGCCGAGCTTGGCAACATCTCCACCACCGGTCTGAATATCACCACCGTCGGCAGCATTACGGTGGATAACATCACCGCGGCGAATACCGCCAGCATCGCCGGCACATTAATCCTGAGTTCGGATACGAGCGTCTCCTTCTCTAATAACAGCTCGAACATCACAAATTCGCTTACCGTCGATGCTCATAACGGCATTAATGTTAACCAGGATGTCATCAGTCAGAATGGTGCAATCACCCTTGATGGTGATTCCGACAACATTGTGGATGGCGCTGACAACATCGTGTTTGGCAACGTCACTTTGACTGCATCCACAGGTATCACACTGGATGCCACTAATGGGAACATCACTTCCGGAAATCTCACCCTTACGACAGCGGATACCGGCGTCACTGTTAATGATGATCTGACGGCATCTGGCGATGTTGTCATCGTCGCCGACAACAACAACGACGGCAACGGAAGCCTGGTTGTCGCTGCCGGAGTGGCCATTAACACCGGCAGCAATACTTTGAGCATCACTACCGATGATCTTGCGCTCATTGGCAGCCTCAACAGCACCAGCACCATTACGCTGATTGATTCTGATAACAGCGGAATCGGCGTGGGTGATACAGGCGTCGGGCTGGTAATTTCGGATACCGAGCTGGGAAACATCGCCGCCGGCAATCTGACCTTCCAGACGGGCAGCGATGCAATAGTAGATAATATCTCTGCGGCCAACAGCACCAATATCAGTAATACGGTAACGATTGATGCCACCGGCAACATTACCTTCGTAAACAACGCCTCAACGTTTACGAACTCCCTGGATATTCAGGCCGATAATGGCATCAGCGTGAACCAGAGTCTCACCAGCAGCAGCGGTTCGATCGGGCTGAATGGTGACGCAGATTCAGCGGTGGACGGCACAGACAACATTTCCTTTGCCAGCGGCGTTACTGTTTCTGCTTCCGGTGGCGCTCTGGCTTTGTCCGCTTCGAATGGCAACATCACCGGAGCTGGTGGGCTGGATTTGAACGCCACCAATGGCATTACTGTTAATGATGACCTGACGACTGCGGGTACGACAAACATCAATGCCGATACCACCGGCGCGGGTGGCATATTCACTCTTGTCTCAGCTTTGAATACCACGAATAACGTCCTGAATATTGTTGCGGACGATGTTGTCCTTACCGGTACAACTAACAGTGGTATTGCCGCCACCACGATCACTGATTCGGATGGCACGGGCATTGGCCTTGGCGATACCGGTGTTGGACTCGATATCACTGGTACCGAGCTGCAGGCCATCACCGCTGATTCTCTTACCCTGAACACCGCCGGTGCGGTGACCATCAACAATATCACCGCTGCTAACAGCGTGAATATCGCCAACACAACGACTATTGATGCCACTGGCGCTATCACTGTCGACACCAACGTTTCGACCTTCACGAACGCCCTTGACCTTCAGTCAGACAGCGGCGTCAACATCGGCCAGAATCTGACCGTCAACAACGGCGGTATCAGCATTAATGCAGATGCAGACGCCACAGCAGGTGGAGTGTTCGATGTCGACAGCGGCGCCACCGTTAACAGCAACAACCAAGCGATATCCATCACTGCAGATAACCTCAGCCTCGGCGGAAACCTCAACAGCGGCACTGGCGACACCACAATCACAGACTCCGATAATGACGGCATCGGCCTCGGGGGTACTGCTCTTGGACTGACCGCCGATGACACTGAGCTGGCCAATATTGCTGCCGGTAACCTGACTTTTGTGACGGGCGGGAATGTGACGGTCGACGGCGTTTCTTCAACCAATACGACCAATATTTCCAATACATTTACCATCCAGGCCGGCAGTCAGATTACTTTCGCCACCACCGCTTCAACCTTCCAGAATACTCTGGATGCCCAGGCCAACAGCGGTATTACCGTCAGCCAGAATCTCTCTGTTAATAATGGAGGTATTAATCTGGATGCGGACGCAGACGACACTGCCGGTGGCACGTTGACCGTGGACAGCAATGCCAATGTAGACAGCAACAACCTCGGTCTTTCCATCACTGCTGACGACATTGATATTGCCGCCGGTAATCTCAACAGCGGCACGAACACCACCACCATTACCGATTCGGATAACAGTGGTATCGGTTTTGGAAATGTCTCTGTCGGTCTCAACCTTTCGGATACTGAGCTGAACAATATCTCTGGTGAAAATCTCACGCTGGAGACTGGCGGCACTGTCAATATTGACAGTATTACCGCCGCCAACAGCGCGGGTATTAACGGCACCATCACGGTGGATGCTACAGGGCTCATCACGGTCGATAGCGATTCCGCGTTCACCAACACGGTAGATTTTCAGTCTGACAACGGAATCACTTTTAACGCAGATGTAGACCTCACCAATGGGGGTATCGCCATTAATGCAGATGCAGATGCTGCTGGAGGAGGCACTTTCACCATTAATAACCTCATCACGCTCACCACGAATAATCAGAATGTAACGATCATCGCCGACGACATGAACCTCAACGCTGCCGGCCAGATCAATGCAGGCACAGGCAATGTTACTATCACGGATTCGAATGGTACCGGGATCGGATTTGGTAATACGGCGCTGGGGCTTCAACTTACCGGTGCGGAGCTTCAGCTCATCTCCGTAAACGATATCACCCTGAACACCACAGGAAGCGTAACGGTCAATGGTATTACCGCGCTGAACAGCGGCGAAATCAGCGGCACGCTTACTATTGGCAGTAACGCTACGGTGTCTTTCGCTACCGGAGCTTCAGTCTTTGATGCTCCACTGGTTGTTCAGGCGGATGATGGCATCACGGTCGGCATAGGCGTGTCTACCAATTCGGCGGGTGACACCATGACCTTTAATTCTGATAACGATGCCGATGGCACGGGTGATTTCACCGTCAGTGCCAATGTGACGGTGAATTCCAATAACGAGCTCATCCTTATCACTGCTGAAGATATTGTTTTGAACGTGGGCTCTACCCTTACCAGTGGTACCGCGGCGATGAACATCACAGATTCCACCGGCCCGGGTATCGGGCTGGGAGGCACTGCTGCTGACCTTGTCCCGTTCGGCCTGAATATCGCCGGCACTGAACTGCAGCGCATTACCGCCACCAACCTCACACTTACGACGACCGGGCTGGTGCTGGTGGACGGTGTCGCCGCCTCACAGAGCAGCAAGATCGCAGGCAACCTGACTCTTGTGGCAGACGATGAAATTACTTTCGAAAACATCACCGTCCCAAACTCCACCTTCAATACACTTGTTGCCCTGGCTGATAACGGCATCACTGTCGAAGTCAACGTCAGCGCGGTTGTCGGCGGGATCACCCTTAATGCAGATGCCAACAGCGATGGTACGGGCGACCTGGAAATCTTTGACAGCCGGACGGTCAACAGCGGCGGCCAGGCCATCAATATCATCGCAAACGATCTCGATATGAATACCAGCGGCGCTATCAACAGCGGCGCCGGGCTCATCACCATCACGGAAGCCAACGGCGACGGTATTGCCATTGGCGACACGATAGACCCTGACGGGATGAATATCTCTACCGGGGCAAATGGCGAATACGAAAGCATTACGACGGCCGGCGGCCTCACCTTTGTCTCCACCGGCAACATCACTATCGATAATGTCGCCTCCTCTGATACGACCAATATCACCGGCACGACGACCATTAACAGCAATGGCGACATTCTTTTCGCGAACAACAACGCCACTTACAACGGCGGGCTCGACCTCCAGACCGATGGCGAGGTCAACGTCGCCGCCAATGTCACGATTTCCACCGGCAACAACAATATAGATATGACCCTCGATGACCTGGTCCTGGACGGCACAGTTGACGCCGGTTCGGGCACGGTAACGGTGACGGATGCATTTAATGGTGGCATCGAGTTTGGCGCTGCCGGTGGAGGAAACGTCAAGATTTCCGATACCGAGCTTGGCCGCATTACCGCCGGCACGCTCGTACTTAGCACGGAAGCCACCCTCAACGTTGACAGCATCACGGCGGTTAACAGCGCCAATATCGCCACCACGATCCGCCTCGATGCCACGGATGCCACCAACAATGACGGCACCGTCTCGTTCGGCACAGCCGGCAATGCATCGGTGTTTGCACAGGCCCTGGATGTCCGAGCCGATGATGGAATCACCGTCAACGCCGACCTCACCAGCCAGGTCGGCGGTATCAGCCTGGATGCGGACATCGATACCGACGGCGGCACTTTAGACAACACTGCCGGCGCCATCACCAGCACAAACAGCACGATCACCATCACCGTCAGTGATGTGAACCTCACCGGCGGGCTCAACAGCGGAACGGCCAATATCACTATTACCGATTCAGTGAATAACGGTATCGGCCTCGGCGAGACCTCCAACGGCCTGAATATCACCGGCGATGAGCTGCAGGTTATCTTTGCCAATGACCTCAACCTTACTACTGGTGGTAATGTCATCGTCGACAACATTACCGCCACCAACAGCGATAATATCGCCGCCACTCTTACCATCACCAGCACTACAAACGTCCTCTTCGGTGATACCGGCTCTACCTTTAATGCGCTCAATGTCCTCGCTGACGACGGCATCGCAGTCAATGCCGATATCACCGCCGATACCGGCAACCTCTCGATGGACGCGGATGCCGATAATAACGTGGATGTCTTCGATGGAATTCTGTTCGCCGCCGGCGTCACCCTTGAAGCCACCCTCGGCGTCATGACCCTTGAAGGAACGACAGGTGGCATGAATTCGCCCACCGGTACCCTGACACTCAATGCAGCCGACGGTGTTACCATTGGCGATTCCCTCGCTGCCAATGGGGATGTTGTCATCGATGCGGATCTTAATAACGATGCCACCGGCGATGCCACGCTTGCTGACATCAACATCAATACCGGTGGCGACAACATCACCATCATCGCCGACGATGTGATCCTCACCACGATCGCTCTTTCCGGCACAAATACCGATGTCTTCCTGCAGCCTTCGACTGGTATTACCATCGGTCTCGGCGGCGCAAATGGTGATTTCAATATCTCCGATGCAGAAAGCGATGCCATTACCACCACCACCCTGGAAATTGGCACCACTGCTTCCAGCAATATCAGCGTGGACGACCTTTCTCCTGCCAATGCCGCCACCCTGGTGCTCCGGACCGGCGGCAGTGTGGGTGAGGGCACTGCCGACGCGAATGCTGATATCACCATCACCAATCTGGCCATCCAGGCAGCAGGCGGGATAGACTTGGATGTAGATGTCACCGACATCGCCATCAT
>Ga0310121_10001995_pt1 | contig 19954 bp, 18 predicted proteins | sample CB27_Tmax_986_MG_FD_203504 | JGI IMG/M metagenome (GOLD analysis project Ga0310121, IMG submission 203504) | Marine microbial communities from Western Arctic Ocean, Canada - CB27_Tmax_986 | ecosystem: Environmental > Aquatic > Marine > Oceanic | place: Canada: Western Arctic Ocean | collected...
GTAGTGGCCGACCGTGCCCGGCTCGACGTGGGAGTACAGGTCGTAGAAGGGGTCGCCGGTCCACGTCGCCCACTCTTGTACCCCGTCTACCGGGTCCTCCATACCGCTCTGCCGATCGCGCCAACGGAGCCCAAGCTCCATCGGGAACCCGCCGTAGTGCTCGCTCTTGTGCTTGGGTCCGACGAGGTGACGCCAAGTCAGGCTGCGATGGTGGCCGGCGGTCAAGTACTTGTGAGGATGCGATAGCTGGCCTTCGCCGGTCCAGGTCTTGTTGACGGGCTCGTCCGGGTCGATTAGCCCTTCGCGGACGGCGAGTCCAATAAGCGCCCACGTGAAGGCCTTGCCAACGGATGCCGTCTGGAACCGGTAGTGACGGTCTCCCCAAGCGTGCACTAGATAGCCGCCGCGGGTGAGGACGGCTCCGAATTGGTCCCCGGTGTGGTCTTCGCCCCCGAAGCTGGCGCCCTGAACGTCCAGCGCTGCCAAGAACCCTCGGAATCCTTCCGGGTCGAGCCCTGCCTCCTCCGGGATAATCTCAGTCCAGTCGTCCTCGGGGAAGGTCACCCAGTCAGGTATGTTCGCCGCCGTTTCGGTCGCCAAGGCTTACCCGGAAGCTGACAGGAAGACGACCGCGATATTCGCGGTCGTCAGAGTTATGCCGGTGCCATAGACGAACGCCAGCGCCGCAAAGGCCCACAGCTTTGCTAGAGAAAGGTCTGAGAGTCTCATGTTTAGCCACCTTCAGAACAAGGTGTCCACAGTGTAGCAAAAGGAAGCATCCGGCCGCCGTAGTGTTGGGCGCCTGTGTACACCCGCGTCGTCGACGGCCTCCCGGACTGAGCCGCAATGCCACGCGTAGGGCCGGCCAGCCAACTGCAACACGGGCGCTGGCCGGTTACAGAGGAGCTAGGCACTTCCGTGGTTGATTTCGTCGCATTCGATAACGCCGTCGCGCATGCGCAGAATCCGTCCGGCACGGGCGCCGGGGTCGTGGGTCACAACCACGAACGTCTGGCCGTTCTCTTCGTTTAGCCTGCAGAGCAGGTCCATCACCTGAGCGGAGGTCTCGTTGTCCAGATTGGCGGTGGGCTCGTCGGCCCAGACAATTGCCGGGTTGTTGACGAGCGCCCTGGCAATGGTGACCCGCTGTTGCTGGCCTCCCGACATCTCTGCGGGACGCTTGCGTACTTGGTCTTCGAGGCCCGCCAAGACCAACGCATCGTTAGCCCGCACACGAGCGATCCCAAGCTTCTCCCCGGCCATCAGCAGCGGCAGCTCGACGTTCTCTGCGGCACTCAGGACCGGCAGCAGGTTGAACGATTGAAAAATGAACCCCATCTTCTCGGCGCGGAACCTGGTCCGCTTCTTGTCGGAGAGGTCATGGATAGACTGTCCGTCGATTTCCACCTCTCCATCGGTAATGTCGTCGATACCTGACAGAGTGTTCAGGAGCGTCGTTTTGCCACATCCGGAGGGGCCCATTACAGCGACCATTTCGCCCCGGTCGATGATCAGATCGACCCCAGCCAGGGCGCGTACCTGGAGGTTGCCGCCGTCGTACATCTTCGACGCCATCGAGGCGGGCGCGAAAGGATATCTTCTGAAAGACGTCTCGCGCGAGGAGTTGTTCAAGCCCGTTAGGGCGGTGCGTCGCGGCGAGTCCCTCATCGAACCAGGAGTGGCAGCGAAGATCCTTGACCGGCTCGCGTCTCTGTCGCGCCAGCGCTCCGACCAGGTCCCCGCCGAAGGCCTCTCGGAGCGAGAAGTCGAGATACTACTGCGCCACATGGCGAAGGGCGCCGCAAACAAGGAGATCGCCGCTTCTCTGTCGATCAGCGAAAGCACGGTCAAGATTCACGTTGCGAACATCTTCACGAAGCTCGACGTCAATCACCGGACCGAGGCCGTGACGACGGCCATCCAGAAAGGCATCATCAGCCTCTAGATCATCCCTTTTTATCTACCAGGCAGACCGCGATCTACGTCCCCATCGCCTTTGACGGCACTGGCTGGCAACGGGTCGAGCTTTCCTTTACAATGCGCCCGTCCAACAACCCCTCGCGTGACGGTACGATCTCGGTTTGGAAGTACGTCCTGTCAAGCGCGAGGGCATTCTCGGCGGCGCGCCGAAGGCAGGAAATCATCGATGGCCCTTGCGAAGGCGAATGGCCCACTGAACATTCTGCTTGTTGAGGATAACCCGGCGGATGTCCGCCTGACTCAAGAGGCGCTCAAGGAATCGGCGGTGCCCCACAATCTGCTTGTCGCTGAGGACAGTGGTGCTGCGATGTCGATCCTCAGGACTGAGGGTCGCCGGCCAGACGTGATTCTCCTCGACCTCGGACTCCCTGGTACTGACGGTCGTGAAGTGCTGGCCACAATCAAGTCAGATATCGAGCTCGAGGACATCCCCGTAATCGTTCTCACGATGTCCAGGGACGAATTCGATATCCTTTTGAGCTATAACCTCAAGGCCGACAACTACATCACCAAACCGATTGACGTGGCGCGTCTCAAGGAACTGCTCGTGGGGTAAGCTCGGCCCATCGTTGTAGCCGGCGACAGGAATCGTCAGGAAAGGTGGGGCCCCCAATCGTAGGCGAAGGAAGTGCTTCGATTGAGATACTGCTCGTCGAAGATAACCCGGGGGACGTCAGGCTAACCGAAGAAGCGCTTAAAGGCTCTGGCGTCGCTCACAACCTGATCGTTGCCGGGGACGGCGAAGTGGCCCTGGCGATGCTCGAGAAGGAGGGCTAACACTCGGACGCACCACGGCCCAGCGTGATTCTTCTGGACCTGGGCCTCCCGAAGATGGACGGTCGTGAGCTTCTTAGCAAGGTCAAGGAGAATCCGAAACGCAAGAATATCCCTGTCGTCGTGCTGACCATTTCCAGCTCCGAAGAAGACATCCTGAGAAGCTACAACCTGCAGGTAAACAACTACCTCACTAAACCGCTTCAGGCCGGACTCCTGAAGATGGTGATCGGAACGGTGCAGAGCTATCTGCGCGCCATCGCCAAGATTCAGAAGCCCCCCGATAGTTAAACCAAGACTTACATCCGCGTACCCACCGCTCTCGGAGCGAGGAGAAACCATGGTGGTCGGCGCCGAGCTCGGCAGGCCCATAGAAATTCTTTTGGTTGAAGACAATCCAGCCGACGTGCGTCTCACGGAGGAAGCCCTGTCGGAGGGAAACATCTTCAACCGCCTCGAAGTAGCAGGTGACGGCGAGGAGGCCCTGGCGATCTTGCGCAAGACAGGCGACCACGAGAATGCGACGCGACCAGACCTCATCCTGCTCGACCTTAACCTCCCGAAGAAGGATGGCCGGGAATGCCTGGCGGAAATCAAGGCCGACCCTGAGCTGATGCGGATACCGGTTGTCGTTCTGACGACGTCTCGGGCAGAATCCGATATCCAGCGATCCTACGAGCTCCATGCGAACTGTTATATCACCAAACCGGTCGATTTCGACAGGTTCACCAGCGTCGTCAGGGCAGTCGAGGAATTCTGGCTCAAAGTCGTCGAGCTGCCAACCTCCTGATGCCTCGATAGCCGCCGTCCCCGCAGCACGTGCAACTCCGCGATACCTCACCCGGCGGCACGACTATCCCCAATGTGTCCTCGTTGGAACAACCACAGTCAATTCGCGTGTGTAGAAAGCTCTCACTAGCGGCGCTGACGGCGCCGAACATGAAGGCAACGTAGACATATGAGAATTCGAGTCGAAGGGTTGGTAACCGATACCTCAGGTATGCCCAAAGCGGGAACGCTCGTCTCCAACGGAGAAGACGTGGTCCGCGCGGACTCGGAAGGGCGTTACGTGATCGAGGCTGAGCCCGGCAAGCACTCCTTCGTTTTCGTGACGGTCCCGAACGCTTACAGGGCAAGGGACAGCTTCTTCCAATCTTTGACGGCCGAATCGAGCCGGATCGATTTCATGCTCGACTCAGCGCCCGAACGACGGACTGCGGTATTCAGTCTCGCCCACCTGTCCGACACCCATCTCGGCACGGAGCAGGAGCGGGTCCCCACAGAGCGCTTGTTGACCTCCGACTTGCGCGAGCTGGCGGACATAGAGAGTCCAGACCTGATCATATGCACCGGCGACCTTACCGAGAATGGGACCCTTCCCGAGCTGTACCTGCTGCGAGAAACGATCGCGAGGACGGCTGCACCCTTCATCCCGGTGTGGGGCGGACACGACAGCGCGTCAGAGTACGTTGAAAAGGGGGATGGACGCGACTGCACGGCAAATTTCAAAAAGGTACTCGGGCCGGTGTGCTTCAGCTTCGATTGGGGCGGGCGGCATTTCGTCGCCTACGCGGCCGAGGACGAGTTCATTGCGCCCGACGACCGTGATCGTAAGGACCGCTGGCTCCGCGCCGACCTGGCGATGAAGCCGAAGGGGCAAGAGACGGTCCTCCTGATGCACCCTCCGCCGACCGTCGAGCTCCTGGAACTGTTGACCGACCACGACGTCTCCCTTGTGCTACACGGTCACACGCATATCAGCAACGTCTTCACTTACCGGGGCATCACGGTGGCGTCGGTGACGCCGACCAGCTTCGGAGGCATAGACACAAACCCCCGAGGCTATCGGATGGCGCGGTTCACCGAGGACGGCTTCGAGCTCGAGCTCAAGGCACTGGGCCGCGGGAAGTCGGCCGCTGGGCCGAAACTCGATTTGGGTAGACCGCATTCGCCGAATGCCCGGCTCGAATGGGAGCTGGAGTTGCCTGGACATCTGCACCGCTCCGAGCCCGTGGTCAAAGGCGGAGACCTGCTGGTGGGCCTCTCGGACGAGCATGGTCGCGACGCGGCCGGCGTCTACTGCATATCCGCCAGGACCGGTGAGCCACGGTGGCATGCACGGACCGATTCCTCGGTCAGGAACAGCGTGGCGCTCGGCGAGAACGGCACGGCCATCGCCCTCTCGACGACCGGCGCTGTCTACGGAGTTGACGTCACCTCGGGCATCGTCGAGTGGCGCTCGGAGTTGCCCGAGTTTCCGTCCGGACGCACCGCTACATCCCCAGCGACCGTTGGCGGCGCGGTCTACGCTGGGGCGCAATTCGGGTATGGGGCCTTCGCGCTGGAGACGGGAGAGCAGCTCTGGTATACGCCCTTCGAGGGCATGAACCGTCCTTGCTACGCCAGTCCAATGGTGCTCGACGATACACTGGCGGTGCACATCCCCCACAAGGGCATCGTCGGTCTCAGGCGCGACGACGGCACTGTGGCGTGGGAGCAGAACGTCGGCGTGCAATTCCAGTACCCGTCGGCGATCTCGAACGGTGACAAGCTAGTGGCGGCAGGGGACCCGGGCAAGTTGGTGGCCCTCGACTTTCGTTCCGGCGACATCCTCTGGCATCGCAAAGCGGTAGAGTACGCCTGGGCTCCGGGCACGTCGAAGTACCTGGACGGAAACCTGGAGTACGGCTATCCCTACCCCACTTCGATGGTGGCCGATGGCGACCGACTCTACTACGCGACCTCGGGCGGCAGTGTCGTAGGGTTCAACCTGGAGACCGGCGACGTGCTATGGACGCACGGGTCCGGGAACGACCTCCTCGACATGACTCCGCATCGTCGCGGACTTCGGTCGATCCTCGCCCGGCCGGTGGTGGTCGGCGACGAGCTGATCGTCTGCGGGATCGACGGCGTCGTCTACGTCCTGGACTCTGCCTCAGGCGAAAACAAACGAAGTATCCAACTCCCTGCACCTATAGCCGCCGCGCCGGTGGTCACTGAAGCTGGCCTCTGCGTCGGCACGTGGAACGGGCAACTCTACTGCTTTTCGGACTGGTAAGGCCTGTTTCGACCCGCCTAGCGGGGCGACTGAAGGAACAAGAACGTCCAACGACCCGGCAGGAGGTTGCGTAATGCAGTCTAAACAGCTTGGTGATACGACCACCGAGGTCTCTGAGATCGGGCTCGGCACTGCAGGCTACACGGTAGGTCCCGAAGCTCTCCGTAGGGGCATGGCGCTCGGCGCGACCTTGATCGATACCGCCGAGTCGTACCGAACGGAGGCCCGGGTCGGCGAAGCCATCGCGGGCATCCGTGACCAGGTCTTCATCGCGACGAAAGTGTCCAAGTCACACTTCAGGTCGGACGACGTGATCGCGGCGGCAGACGGGAGCCTGCGCCTCCTGGACACGGACCGCATCGACCTGTACCAGCTACACCAACCGAGCAACGAAATCCCCATTGAGGAGACGATGGCGGCCATGGACCGCCTCGTCGATGACGGTAAGGTGAAGTTCATAGGAGTCAGCAACTTCTCGGTAGAGCAGCTCAAGGAGGCGCAGGCCGCCTCTGAGCACAAGATCGTCGCCAACCAGGTGCAGTACAGCCTGTTCGCGAGAAGCATAGAAGAAGAGCTCTTGCCCTACTGCCAGGAGAACGACGTCACGATCATCGCCTACAGTCCCCTGGCAGCCCGCGGTGCGCTCGACTACATCACCGGTCGCAAGCCTCACGAAGCGCTGGAGGCAGTATCGAAGGCCACCGGCAAGACGCCCGCGCAAGTCGCCCTCAACTGGTGCACCTCGAAAGACGGCGTTATGGCCATACCCAAGTCAAACTCGGTCCAGCGCACCGAGGAGAACTGCGCCGCTTCGGGCTGGCGGCTGTCGGAGGAGCACATAGCTCTACTTGAAGGAGCCTTCAAGTAGGGACACAGTCAATTCCGCACGAGGGTCAGCCGATGCCTTCCCGAATCACCCGGAGCACGTTTTCGCCCAGAATCTTGGCGGTGTCTTCTTCGCTGTACCTGTGGTCGAGTAACGCGCCCGTGAACTCGCGCCACTGAGGGACGTTCTGAAAGTGGGACGAAAGGCCGACGTGGTCGATTCCCGCGATGTTGACGACGTGGTCGATGCTCTCCAGGTCTAGCTTCGTGCCCCACGAGAAGGGGTCGGCCAGCTTGGCGGCGGCCAGCTCGAAGGGGTCCGAGTAGGTCTCGGCCAGCCGTTCGTCACGCCTGAGCCTCGCCTCCTGGGCCTCCTGCGAGATCCGGGGAGCGGGCGCCAGGATGCTCACCACGCCACCGCCATCCGCGACCGTCCGTATCAGGTCGTCGCTCATGTAGCGCATGGCGTTCGAGAGCGCGCGGCACTTGGTGTGGGTGGCGATCACGGGTCGCGTCGCTACCTCCAGTGCGTCCCGGCACGTTTCGTCCGAGGCGTGGGCCAAATCGACCAGAACGCCGATAGCGTTGCATTCAGCGACGACCTCCCGGCCGAACTCGGTCAGCCCCGGGGTTCCCTTCAGGTCCGCCGTGGAGTCGGACCACTCCATTGCACCCAGATGGCACAGGGCCATGACCGTTACGCCCCAGTCCCGGTATTGGCGCAAGACTCTCAAGTCGTTTGCGATAAAGCCGCTGACAAGCATCATCACCATGGCGATCCTACCGCTCTTCACGATATCCCGTACGTCCTGTTCACTCCGGGCCAGACCTATGTGGTCTTCGTAGGCTTTGACAAACGCCAGGTGCTCTTCGATGTTTATCCGTATCCGTTCGACCAGGTCCGGCCCCCCGAATACGTGCTTCCACGTCTGGACGCCCCTCGGCGGCGGCTCGGAGGGATCATGGGTTGGTATCCGTACGAACAGCTCCTCGGCCCCGAGGGCCTGGATTACGACGTTGATCCCCCCTTGCAGGAGGTACTCGAGGTCTACGGCGGCCGAGTAGGCATCGACCACCGTCGTCTGCCGGTGCAGGCTGTCCCACTTTCCGGTGGCATAGGTATCGTCGGTGACCGATTTGTTAGTCGGATCGAGCAGCCCGATCTTTCTCCCAAGGCCAAGCCCCAAGCGGTCAGTCTCGCGGCTGCTTACGTACTTTCTGGAAAGTTCTGGTCGTCGAGCCATGATAGGACCTCAGTTGTAGTTGACGTGAATCTCGACGTGCGCAATCACGAGCTCGGTCCCGATGCGGACGTTCCGGTCCACCAAGACAAACTTTACCTTGTGGGTCCCGCGGGCCGCTTGCTCCGGAGTCAGGGACCAGACCAGCCAACTATTCTCCGACACGTCTTGCGGCACATTGGGGTCCTCCGCGGCCACGTCGCGGATAGACGGATCGCCTAGCGCCTCGCCGTCGAGTGTTACGACGACTTTGTCGTCAGGCGCGAAGTGCTCGATCTCGACCTGCAGCTCGACGCCGGCCAGGCGACCTGCACCCGACTCGGCCACGACGTCGTCGTGAACGGAAACGTGGAACAGGGGTCCATCCTCGGTAAGCGTGCGGTACAGGACGACCGCGGTCTCTCCGTAGATTCGGTCGTTCAAGCCGCCTTGGGCCGCCGGGTCCGTGCTAGCCGGGGGACCCCGGTGGATCGACGCGTATATCTTGTCTCTCCCCTTTAGCGTTTCAGACGAGCCGATGGTTGTGAGAAGGTCGCGTCTTGTCTGCGAGTTGGCGTGCCAGTTGAAAACATAAACTCCGTCGACGCCCCGGTCCCAGTGCCCGGCCGCTGTTGCCCGGAGCCAGGCGTGCTGCCAGGTCCGGTAGGGCACCAGACGCTTGGCGTCTTGCCTCCCGTCAGTGTCATAGCCCGCGTATAGCTTGATTCCCGTGTCGTCGAGAAGCTCCCTGAACGCCTCCACCTCCGTGTCCGGGTCCGTGCCAGACCCGCCAGCGGTGATGACGATGTCGCACAGCCCGTCGCGAGCCCAGGTTTTGACGTCGTAGCCGATACGGCGACACGACTCCGTGGTCGCTGCAACCCGTACGGCCACATAGAACGGCTTGCCCCGCTCGTTCGCGATACGGTCCGTCATCTCGCGTATAGCTCGTTGCAGGTCAGTCAACGTATACCGAAGCCGGTATCCGTCGTGCTCTGGTAGATGAAAAGGATGGCGCTGCCAGTCGATCTCGACACCGTCCCAATCGGCCTGCTGGCATGCTTCGGTGATGTACTGGAGCCTGTGTTCCCTCACCTCCGGTACCGCCATGTTCCAGGAGCCGATACCACGTTGCTCGGGAACATCGTCCGGCTGGAGGCACCATTCAGGGTGGTCCTTGCGGATCTGAGTGAGGCCGTGACGCACGGTTTTGGCCATGTCCTGGGGCAGGATGCCGTAGAAGTGGTTGTCGTTCATCCGGACAGAGCAGTAGACGTCGACACCCAGTTCGTGTCCGCGGTCGACCATTGCCTGATACGGGTTCTCGCCCCGCTCGAACATGGCCCGGACGCCCTCGTCGTGACGCACGGCCAGCACCGAGTCGTACACTCTTCCGACCGAGTCGCCCGTGTACGGGAGGTTCTCGGTAGGCCACTCTGTCTCGTGTCCACCGACGGACCAGAAATGAGCTCCGATCTGGGTGTCCTCTATGGGTGCGTAGACCTTGTCGAGGAACTGCTCCTGGGACTGCGGGAATTCCGAATAGTGGAGAGGCGCGCCGTCCCAGTTGTAGATGATCCCGTAGTCGCGCGGCGGCTGACGATTACCCTCTGGCATTCCGGTCTCCTATTCCAATCTGACTCGTGCTGCGCAGCCATTAACCTGGTGTTTGGACATTCGCGATCAGTAGGGCTTCGACTGTCGGACAAGGCGGGCAGGCCTGAGACCTGCCCCTACGGGCTCGGCATACGGCGTCAGGTGCTGGGCGCCCCCAGGGTGCTCCATTTCGCGGCCGCCGTCATTTGGCCGGTGAAGTCGACGGGGGTGTCCGTTCGGACTTCCACGCTACGCGGACTGATGAATTCCGCGCCTTTGACCTGCGCGCGCCTCTTTGCCTGCTCCGCCGTGAAGCAGTCGGTGCGCAGTTCGAAGGGAGGGTCCATGGTAAAGGGCTTGAAGTCGCCGAGGCGTCCCAGCGCGGCTTTGGTCTTCTCGCGAATCAGGTCATCGGCGTCTTTGGGGTGGAGGGAGATAGCCTGGTGCGTCCCCAGCCCCACCTTGGTAGGCGCTACCTCCACGTCGCCGAGCCACTCCTGGGCCTCGCAGCAGCCGGCCTCGTCCGCCGAGACCATGACCACCGGCACGCCCGACACTCCCAGCTGCAGCGCTTCCACGGCGATCTCGCCGATCCGGCGCCCGTTGAGCCACATGTTCTCGATCTCAGCGGAACTGAAGGTGTGGGCCATGACGGCGTCCTCGACCCCCGCCATCGCATGGTGCCCGAGCAGGATGGCCGCATCGAAGGTCGGGTCGACTACCCGCCAGACCGGCACACCGCCCAGAGCTATACGGATACCCCTGGGCAGGTCGTCGTAGTGCAGTACCAGTCCGCCCGGCGAAACGCCCCGGATGAACCCACCGTCCTGTACGACGATCTCGGTGGCTCCGGCTTCACGTGCCGCCTCGACTGCGGCCGACGTCTCCTCCGTGGCCCGCTTGCGGATGTATTCGCCCTGCCAGGGACCGTACACCGTGTCCGGGTCCTTCTCACGCGTGACACAGGCCTGTCCTTCGCTGTCGGTAAGGATGTAAACCTTCATACGTTTCTACCTGCCCAATCTGAATCTCCGTGGTCTCTGTGCACTCTGTGGTGAATCACTCCGGCTCGACGAGACTGGTAGGCGAAACAGCGCTGACCGCGAGCTTGGCGACTTGAGCGATGGCTTCGGCGCCGTCTTCCTTGTTGTCGGTTGCCAGGGCGAATGCCGATATGATGAGCGGTCCTGTGGGCAGGTACACGATGCCCACGTTCGCCTTGATGCGGCCGCTGGACCCGCTCTTCTGCGCCACTTCGACATCCGGCGACAGGTATTTTCTGATCATGCGCAGCTCGCGGGCCACCTTCAATATCTCGATCATTTGCGCGGACGCGTCGCCGCTGACGATCTCTCCGGCGTGAAGCCGTTTCACGAGAGAAGCCATCTCGCGAGGCGTCGCGACGTTGTTCTCCAACGAGCCCGTGAAGGAGACTCTGCCGTAGTCGATGCCGGGGTCCTTCGCGCGCTCGGTGTACTGCTTGTCGTTGGCGGAGTTGGTCGGCACATCGTCGAGTCCGACCATCCGGTAGTGGTAACGCCCCATGGTAACCGGCGTCCGCGTGTTGGAGTAGCCAAGGGCATCGAGGGTGGCGTTGATGTTCGTGTTGCCCACGATCCCCATCAGCTGGTCGGTGGCGATGTTGTCGCTCACCGTGATCATGAGCCGGCAGTAGTCGAGAAGCGTGAGCTCGGGCGAGTCTCGCAAGATACTCAATACGCCGGAGCCGTGAGTCGAGATGTTGTCGTCGAGACGTCGTCTGTCGTTCAGGGCGAGCGCCCCTTCGTGGGCCTGCTTGAAGAGCTCTACCATCACCGAGATCTTGCAGGCACTGGCGGTAGGGAAGCGCACGTCAGCCTTGTGCGCGTTGGAAACGCCGGTGACGATGTCCTCGACGTAGAATCCGACCTCACCACGGAAATCGGCGTCGATCTGGTCCATTTCAGAGACCGAGAATGTCGGTGAATTGGCCACGTATCACCTCGCTAAACGCAAGTTAGCGCGGCGCCATTGCGATGTCAAGCGCGTTGCTCTCCCCAGCGGAATCGTGTTTTCGCGATGGGGCCTACACTCAAAACGCTTGAATCGCCGACGCAGCCCGACTTATAATTGGCTCCGACCTGAGATTGTCGTGCCCCCCAGGAGGGTCCAAACCGCAATGACGTACATCATCGCAGAGCCATGCATCGACGTTAAGGACGCCGCGTGCGTAGACGTTTGTCCGGTCGACTGCATCTACACCAAAGATGAAGACAACATGTACTACATCAATCCGGAGGAGTGCATCGACTGCGCGGCGTGCGAGCCGGTCTGCCCCGTGGTGGCCATCTTCGCCGAGGAAGACACACCCGAGCAATGGGAAAGCTACATAGATCTCAACTACGAGTACTTTGGACAGTCGCGCTAGCGATCTATCGAAGAAATCGGCACGCCGCCAGGTAGCGCGGCCTCGCAGCAAAAGTAGAACGGGCGGCCCGGGGCTTACTTGTATTCCCCGGGCCGTTGACGTTTACCCACTACACGTGTTTGGAGGATGACCTAATGGCCGCCGTGGAATCCACGCCAGAGATGGTCGCGAAGACCTACGCCACTATGCGGAAGAACATCGAAGCCGTCCGCAGGAAGCTGGACCGACCCCTCACTCTCGCCGACAAGATCGTGCTGGGACACCTGGACGATCCGGAGGACCAAGAGATGGCGCCGGGCAAGAGCCTGTTGATGCTCCGACCCGACCGCGTCGCACTTCAGGATGTGCTGGGGCAGACGGTGATGCTCAACTTCATGCAGACCCTCCGCACCAGGACGGCGGTCCCCACGACCGTCCACTGCGACCACCTTATCCAAGCCAGGGTAGAGGGCGACATCGATCTGGTGCAGTCGCTCGAAGAGAACCAGGAGGTCTACAGTTTTCTTCAATCGGCAGCCGCTAAGTACGGCGCGGGATTCTGGGGACCGGGCTCCGGAATCATCCATCAGGTGGTCCTGGAGAACTACGCCTACCCCGGCGCTTTGATCATAGGCACAGATTCGCATACGCCCAACGCCGGCGGGCTCGGGGCGTGCGCCATAGGCGTCGGGGGCGCCGATGCCGTCGAGGTGATGGCCGGCCTTCCGTGGGAGGTGCTGTACCCGAAGCACATCGGAGTGCACCTCACAGGCGAGTTGAACGGCTGGACGGCCCCCAAGGACGTCATTTTGTACCTGGCGGGGCAGCTTACCGTAGCCGGGGGCACTAACGCGATCATCGAGTACTTCGGCCCCGGCGCGAAGTCGATAAGCTGCACAGGGAAAGCAACCATCACGAACATGGGAGCCGAGCTCGGTGCGACGACGTCGATCTTCGCCTTCGACGAACGCATGGCTACATACCTCAACGCGACAAACCGAGGCGAGCTGGCGGACCTCGCCCGCGAAAACGCCGACCTGCTTCGGCTAGACGTAGATGCCGAAGCCGACCCTACCATCTATTACGATAGGGTCGTCGAGATCGACCTCAGCAAGCTGGAGCCCCACGTCGTCGGGCCGCACTCTCCCGACAGAGCGCGCCCGATATCGGCGCTGGCGGAAGAGGTGCGCGACGCCGCCAACGGATTCGTCGACGAGATCGGCACATCCCTCATTGGAAGCTGCACGAACTCCTCGTATGAGGACATGAGCCGCGCCGCAGACGTTGCCGAGCAAGCGCGGGCTCACGGCGTGCGAGCAGCCACTCCACTGATGGTCACACCAGGTTCCGAGCAAGTTCGCGCCACGATCAGGCGCGACGGCCAGCTCGATTCGCTGGAGGCCATCGACGCCGTCGTTCTGGCCAACGCCTGCGGCCCATGCATAGGCCAGTGGAAACGCGAGAAACTGCTGGATGGGGTCCCTAACACGATCATCACGTCATACAACCGCAACTTCCCACGGCGGAACGATGGCCGGTCCGAGACGATGAACTTCATCGCCAGCCCGGAGGTCGTAGTCGCCTTCGCGCTTGCCGGCAGGCTCTCGTTCAACCCCTTGACGGACAGCTTGGATAGCGTAGAGGGTAGCCAATTCAAGCTTGAGCCGCCGGCGAGTGCCCCTGAGGTACCTGCGAAGGGGTTCGACCGTGGCAAGTCCTCCTATGTGAAGCCGCCAGTAGACGGCAGCGGCATTGAGATCGTCATCGATCCCGGTAGCGACCGTCTGGAAAAGCTCGAGCCGTGGCCCGAATGGGACGGCGGAGACTTCCTCGAAGCGCCGGTCTTGATCAAAGCTAAGGGAAAGTGCACCACCGACCATATCTCTCCGGCAGGCCCCTGGCTCCGGTACCGAGGCCACCTGAGCAAGTTCAGCGAGAACATGTTCATGGGCGCGGTCAACGCCTTTACCGGCGAGCCTGGCAAAGGGCGCAACATGCTGACCGGGGAGACCGGTCAGGCGATCTCGAAGATCGCAGGTCACTACAAGTCCAACGGCCTTCCATGGGTCGTGATAGGGGACAGCAACTACGGCGAGGGCAGCAGCCGGGAGCACGCTGCGCTATCGCCGAGGCTGCTCGGAGGAGCGGCGGTAATCGCTCGGAGCTTCGCGCGAATCCACGAGTCGAATCTCAAAAAGCAAGGACTGCTGCCCCTGACGTTCGACGACCCCGCCGACTACGACCGTATTCGCGAAGACGACCGTATTAGCCTCACTGGACTCCAGTCACTGGCGCCGGGCCAGCAGGTGGCCTGCACGGTCCGGCACGCCGATGGGACGACCGATACGCTCTCGCTGAACCACTCCTTCGGCGCGTCCCAGATCGAGTGGTTCAAGGCGGGATCGGCGTTGAACCTGTTCCACCGACAGGCGGCCTAGAAACACCAGGGGCGGGCCGGAGACCCGCCCCTGGTGGCGCGATTGCTGCACATTGGGCCGCCCGGTTACGCAGCCCCCGTGCCGACCCATCCCCCCTGCGAGATGTCGATCATCACCCCGTCTGGACCACCGTACTTCATCTCGACGTTGCGGGCATGGCCGTTGCCGCCCATGCCCGCCTTAAGGGCCGTGTTGACGCCGTTCATCGGGAACGATTCGGCGTTCTGGAGTTTGGCATCGGTGGCAGACATGTCGTCCACCTGGAACCCGATGTGGTGTATTCCGCTGTACGACAGCCCGAAAGCCCCCGTGACAGCCTCGTTCTTGAACCTCAGTATGGCCAGATTTATGTTGCCGTCGCTGAGGTAGTATCCCTCGGCGTTCTCACCATCAATCTTGCCCACCATCTCGAGCTCGAATACGTCTTTGTAGAATGCCACCGTAGCGTCCGGGTCCTGCGTCGCGATCGCGATGTGCTTTATCTTCGCCATACTTCTCCTTAACGCGTTAGAGCATCGAATCGGGCACGCAAAAGTGCCCTGTCCAATAAGCCTGGACACTATACAGGAGCCCTCAAGACGCGTGTCAACAGTGAAAACCCGCGATCCGGCGCCCGGTTCGACCCATCCTCGATGACCCATCCGAGAGGTCGTTTCCGGTTGACAGTGCATCTGAACGAGCATAGAGTCTCGTCGAGTCCGAGGCGGAGCGCCAGAGTGTGGCAGAGACTGTAGATCGAGAAGTCGGCTACATCTTCTACAAGCTGAAACGCAGCGTTTCCCGAAGGATCCAGGGCGGGCGCATCGCGATTCGAAGAATCGAAGGTCGAGATGGAAGCTGGCAACCTGGTGAGCCATGATCGCTGATTCACACGCCCACGCGTTCCCACCAATGGGCGGACCGTCGGGCCACAGCTCTGTGGCCGAGCACATGCACTATGCTCAGCTCACGTTGATGTTCCACCATCAGCCTGCCCGGCGGGTGACCGACAACGTTGCGATCGACGAGCAGATGCTGGTCATGCCCGAGGAACCGTCGATCAAGGGGCTGACCAACGTAAACATGCGCGGCGGCGATTACGGCAAGTTTACCTGGACGGTCGACGGGGACGACTTCACGAAGCAGTACCTACCGCCCGCGCTCGCCGAGCTCGAAGCCCCTCCGGAGCTGATGCTCGCCCAGATGGACTATGCGGGCGTAGACAGGGCGATGCTTCAGACAGGCCACGTCTACGGCCGGCTGAACGGCTACCTTGCGGATGCCGTTCACCGGTACCCCCACAGGTTCTGGGCCCTAGCGATGGTGGACGAATGGCGCGCCGACGACCCTGTCCAGATCCGGGAGCTCGAGCGGGCTATCCGCGACCTCGGGCTGCACGCCCTATGGTTCCAGTCGAGCGGCCCGCGCCAGCACAGGCGTACCGAGGTGCTCGACGACCCGGTGTTCCATCCGTTCTGGGACCGTGTCAAAGACCTGGGCATCCCTGTGTTCTGGTTCGTCACGTCGGCGTTTCCGGGCGTTGAGCCGTACCTAGCCGAGTTGGCGGCTTTTGGCCGCTGGCTCCGGCGCTACCCGGATGTCCCGGTCGTTCTGACACACGGCCTCCTCCTTTCCAGGTTCATGGAGGATGGCCAGGTGCGTATCCCCGAAGAGGCCTGGAGGCCACTGGAGTCTCCCAACGTCTCAGCGGAGCTACTTTTCCCGATCTTCCAGGGCGGCGTCTGGGACTACCCCTACAAAGAGGCTAGGCCGGTGATACGAGAGTATTACGAGCGAATGGGGGCTGATAGGCTGATGTGGGGCTCTGACATGCCCAACGTCGAGAGGCACTGCACCTATCGGCAGTCCCTCGACTACTTGAGGCAGTACTGCGACTTCATCCCACCGGAAGACATGGCGAAGATCTGCGGAGGCAATCTCGCGAGACTATTCGGCGAAGCATAGCGCCTTTGGACAGCAAATCGCGCTGAGAACGCAAGAGGTGTGCCTTCGATTTCCGCGGCCTCCGCGTTCTCGGCGGTGAACCTTAGACATGATAACAGACTTCCACACACACATCTTTCCCCCGTGGCTGCGCGACAAGCGCGAGCAATACCTCGGACGGGATGCCACGTTCGCCGAGCTGTTCGCCGACCCGAAGGCCAGGATGGCCACCGCCGAGGAAATCCTCGAGGCGATGGACCAGGACGGCGTAGACCTGTCCGTCGTCATGGGGATCGGGTGGACCGACTACGCTCTTGCTCGCGAGTGCAACGACTACCTTGTCGAGTCTACGCAGAGGTATCCCGACCGCCTGGTAGGATTCGCCGGGGTCAACCCGGCGTGGGGCGAGGACGCTGTCAGTGAAGCCAACCGGTGCGCTTCGGCCGGCCTACGAGGCATCGGCGAGTTGCACCCCGACTCTCAGGCGTTCGATCTGGCCGACGAAAGCACGATGACGCCGCTGATGGAGGTCGTGAGGCAGCACCGGCTGATCGTCACGACCCACTCCTCGGAGCCTGTCGGCCATTCGTACGCAGGTAAGGGCAAGACGCGGCCGGAGACGCTGTGGGGCTTCATCAAGAGCTTCCCTGACATAGTCCTGGTGTGCGCCCACTGGGGAGGCGGTCTGCCATTCTACGCCCTGATGCCCGAGGTGTCTGAGGCGCTGGCAAACGTGTACTTCGATACCGCCGCGTCGCCGTTACTGTACACGCCTCAGGTGTTCGAGACGGTTGCGGCCGTAGTCGGCCCCGAGCGAATATTGCTGGGAAGCGACTACCCCCTGATGCGGAGCAAGCGGCTGCTGGCCCAGATCGCGGAGTCGTCGCTGCCGCAGGACGACAGGGATGCGATCGTCGGGCGAAACGCCGCCCGGATGTTGGATATGGATGCGGATGCGGATGCGGAGGAAAGAACCCCCTTCTCCACACCCTAACCCCTAACCCCTAACCCCAGACCCTATTCTTCCTCTGGGCGAAAGATACCGAACGAGCTCGTGTAGCCGTGGAGGAACGTCGTATCCCCGACCGGGCCGATCTCGCCGTTGCAGAAGAAGCCGGTCAGGGGCAACGGCCTCACTACGTCTCGGAACATGTCAGTGTCGTGGTCGGGCCGTCCGTATAGGCCGGACCCGCGGCCGAGACACGAGAACAGGAGGGCGCCGCTGCCGTCCTCGACCTTGTTCTCGCCGGAGTACCGGGTCAAAAGAGAATTGAGGTCTTGAGAGGCAGTCTCCTTGTCCCGGAGATGGAACTGCACCGTCTGCCCCTCCCGTAGCGCCTCGTCAACAACCACGATTCCAGTTTTTTCGTTTACTCCGACGATGTTCCGGATCTTGAAGTCGCCGAGCTGAGGCGAGTCGTTGAACTCGTCCATCGCGACGCCGATAAACATGGAGTGGCGGAATAGCTGCTGGTCGCGCTCGCTCGATTTCGCGTAGATCTGGCGAAGCACCTCGAACGGCGCGGAGCCGTCGACCTCCTCAAGGATGTTTTTGGTGCACGACGTAACCTGTAGCGGCCAGCCCACCGGACGACAGCCCTGGGCTACGACGGTATCGACCGTAAGCGCGCCGGACATGGCGACGCCAACTACGCCGCCGTCAAAGAGCTCGTGCCCAAGGAAAAAAGCATTACTGCCGGGCTGGCCACCGCCACTGGCGATCCCTCCGATCTTTACGCTGCGCGGGAAGGCGTAGTCGAGGCCGACGACGAGGTCGTCGGCGCGGGAGCTGAACGGGTCGGCCAACAAGAGAAACTGCGGGTCCTCAGACGGATCGGCCCCGACCAGGGCCTCCCAGCTATCGGGTGGAGCGTCGGCGTCGGGCACGTCATCTGAGTTGATATGAAAAGGAACGAGCTCGACGTCAGGGAGATTCGCCGACGCGATAGCGAACCCCGGCCGGTTCTCGACCTCCCTACCCGCGCCGATGACCCCCCCGCTGGAGCAGCCGACCAGGAGGCCGTCGCCGCAATGTTCCCGCAAGAGCTCAGGGACTTTCGCGTACTCGGACGCGTGGTCCGCGGAAACGAACACGACCGTGAGGTCGGGGGAAAGGTCTCCTAGTTCGGCGCCCAAAGCGGCTGCGCACTCGCGCGCGGCTTCGCTGAGAAACGGGTTGTCCGAAACCGCAGAGCTCCACTTCATACTATCGCACCCCTCTGCAGTCAACCGAGCTAGGACTTCAGCTTCTCGCCTGCCGGATCGTAAAGAGGCTCCCGGACGACGGTGGCGTGGTAACGCTCACCGTAGTAGAGCACGTCCACAGTTGTCCCTTCGTTTGCGTAGTCCGTCGGAAGGTACCCGTACACGATACTCTTCTGGACGGAGTAGCCATAGTCGGCGCTGGTCACGTAGCCGACGACCCGGTCGCCAATCAGCAGCGGCTCGCCGCCCATGACAACCAGACCGGAGTCCTCCAGGGTCAAGCAGCAGAGCTTCCGTGAGACTCCCTGCTTCGTCACCTCCACAAGCGCGTCACGGCCCAGGAAGTCGCCTTTGTTTCGCTTCACGGCGAAGCCCATACCCGCCTCGTAGGGATTGTACTCGGTGTGAATCTCGGCGCCCCACAGCCTGTAGCCCTTCTCCAACCTTAAGGAGTCCAGTGCGCCGAGGCCCATCGCGATGAGACCGAGGGGCTGGCCGGTCTCCCATAGGGCATCCCACACTCTGAGAGCGTTCTCCGAAGGCACATAGAGCTCCCAGCCAAGCTCTCCAACGTAGGAGATGCGCACCGCCAGTAACGGAACGTCTCCGATGGCGACGCGAATCGCTGCCAGGTATGGAAAGCCACCGTTGGAGAAGTCGTCCTCGCTGACCTGCTGCACAAGCTTGCGAGCCCTTGGTCCCCAGACTGATATGCAGCTGAGAGCGCCGGTCACGTCGGTCACCCGGGTAGACCCATCCGAGGGCAGATGGCTGCGGACCCATGCCTGGTCGTGCATGCCAAGTCCGCCTCCTGTGACGATCAGGAAGCTTTCCTCGGCCGTCCGCACGACCGTGAGGTCGCACTTGATCCCACCCGATTCGGTGAGCATGGGCGTGTACGTGACCGAGCCCGGCAGCTTGTCCATCTGGTTGCCCGTGATGTACTGCATGAACGAGAGCGCCCCAGGCCCCCTGGCTTCGAGCTTGGTGAACGGGGTCGAATCGAAGATCACAACGCGCTCTCGGGCCGCTCGGTGCTCGGCGCCGATTATCGGCGACCAGAAGTGGGCGTTGAATCCCTTCCGGTCGGGCCAGTCCTGGTCGGCCAGAAGGTGGGCGTTGGCCTCGTACCACTGAGGCCGCTCCCATCCACCGGCTTCGAAGAAAAACGCGCCGAGCTCCTGCTCCCGCCCGTAGAAGGGGCTGACCCGCAGACCACGAGGTTCTTCCATCTGCTGTCGAGGGTGGACTATGTCGTATACCTCCCGGTACTGCTGAGCCGAGCGTTTTCTGACATAGGAGCTTGTGTGGGCATGTGGGTGGAATCGCTTGATGTCGCACTCGCGCATGTCGATGCTGGGCGTGCCGTTGACCATCCACTCGGCGACGACCTTACCGACGCCGCCAGCGTGGGTTATCCATCCTGCCTGCGCCGACCAGAAGCCCCGGACCTCCGCCGACTCGCCCAGGAGAGGCATACCGTCGGTCGTAAACGAGAACATGCCGTTTACCTTACGCTCCAGCTCAGCGCCTTTCAGGCAGGGAACGA
>Ga0310121_10001996_pt1 | contig 19952 bp, 13 predicted proteins | sample CB27_Tmax_986_MG_FD_203504 | JGI IMG/M metagenome (GOLD analysis project Ga0310121, IMG submission 203504) | Marine microbial communities from Western Arctic Ocean, Canada - CB27_Tmax_986 | ecosystem: Environmental > Aquatic > Marine > Oceanic | place: Canada: Western Arctic Ocean | collected...
TTTCACTCCTTCGCTCATTACATACGTCTCTTTCCATGACATGACTCCTCTTGTAACCTATGTGCCTGGGAGAAACTGTTGCCTATGTGCCCGGAACATACCTGTACGCCGCAACCCCGTTGGGGTTGACCTCTCTGATGTCGGCGGTATGAGGTCGCTCGCTACTTCTAGCCAGCCGGACGCCTCTTTCCATTTTGGACTAAGGGTCTGAGCAAGAATAACTTGGTAGAATTGGCGCTCAGATTTGCACCAGATTTGGCCGCCAACAATTGAGCGAACCCGCAGGCGTAGCCGGGTCTACGTTGAGGATTTCGCGATTGAGGAGCGGCCGAAGATGGTGTGCAAGATGAGATGCCAAAATGCCAAGTTATTTTTGCGCAGATCCTAAGAACATAGGAAACAGCCCGCTAGGCTTACGTTGACTCTGGAGGGAAGACTTCTTATCCTGACTAGACGAAAACAGCTCACGAGGGAGCGGACAGAGGAGACGCAAATGGCTCAAGTACTTTCCCTGCTGGTTGAAAACAGAGCGGGCGTGTTGGCGAGCGTGGTGGGGTTGTTTAGCCAGCGAGGATACAACATCGAGACTCTCAACGTCGCCCCGACTCAAGATCCGAGCATGTCGGTCATCACCTTGTCCACCTCGACTGATGCTCCCGGGACAGAACAGGTGGTGAAACAGCTGAACAAGTTGATCGATGTAATCAAAGTAGTTCCCTACGATTCCTCCACTCAGCTGCTCCGAGATATGGCCCTGGTCCGGGTGCACGTCAAGGAAGACAATCGCGCCGAGATACTTGCTCTTTCCGCGGTATTCAGGGCCCATGTGGTCGACGCCAGTCCCCGCAGTTACATTTTCGAGGTGACGGGACAACCTGAGAAGATAGACGGTTTTCTTCAGAATATGCGGCTCTACGGCATTCGGGATATCCATCGCACCGGCTGCCTCGCCCTCAGTCGCGGGAGCGCTACGCCAAGGCAGAGCCGTAAGCCTCAAGGATTGAGCGAGCCCGAGCTTCAGGAGGCCCTGAAGTCGTCGGAGTGACCGGGCAAGGTCCTACTTACCATACCAGTCGAGGATGCGCACCTCGGTGCCTGCTGCCGTGACTCCCCCTCTTGAATTCCCCTAGCTCCGATCCCCGGTGATGATACGGATACACGACCTTCGGCGCAAAACTGTTGACGCAGCTCGCAGCTTCTTGAGGGGGCAGGGTGTAGGGCAGGTTGATGCAGATGAATGCTATGTCGACGTTCTTGAGTGCCCTCATCTCGGGAACGCACTCAGTATCCCCCGAAATGTAGACCCGCTCTTGACCCAGAGTCAGGAGATATCCATTGCCCCTTCCCTTGGTATGGTAGAGCTTCCCCGGGCCGGGCCCGCGCTTCAGGTTGTACATGGAAATGGCTTCGATCCGGATCCCAAGTAGTTCAGTCGTCTCACCGTTTCGCAGCACCTGGGCATTTGCGACAGTCTTCTGCACCGCTTCGGGAGCGATGATGATGGTTCCAGGTTTCGTCACTTCCTGGATCTGATTCGGGTTCATGTGGTCGGAGTGGATGTCCGTTATCAATACCAGGTCAGCCTTGGCCACACCATCGTAGTTTCCTCGACTCCATGGATCTCCATGGATGACTTTATCCTGATACTTGAGCACCAGAGATCCATGGTGGATGGACTCGATTTCAACCCCCATCCCAGTCGGAGTAGCGAGCGTCAAGAGCAAGAGAAGAGTCAGGAGTTACCTCCTGAAGGATCAGTTACCGAAGCCCTCTGAATCAAAGTGCCTTCCTCAGCTTCTTGGCCATTTCGCGGACACGGTACAAATGAACCAGCATATTCTGATTTCGAATGTCGTCGACGTCGACCGTGTGGATTTGCGCAAAGAAATAGGCAAGTATCTTCTGTTCGGCCAAGCCGATCTCGTCCTCGAGAAACTTCATTTCTGAGGCGAAGGCAGTGGTTTTGCCACCGGGTCTCACCCTTGGCCTGAGATCGCCCTTTCCCTCGAGGTTCCCCAACAAGATAGTTTCGATCATTGAGCGCAGCCCGTTGGCAGCGTCCGACAACTGCTTCAAGGCATTCTTCCAGCGCTGCTGCTGAGGAAAAGGAAGGTTCTTCTTCAGGCCACTCTTAGCCTCATCGATGGTTTCCCGGGCGGTCGCGTAGGCGACTTTCATTCTAAGGAGTCTGACCCGTACATTCTTGAGATACTGATCTATCTGAGCGTCTATGTAACGTTCCATGAAGGGATCATTAGAACCTCGGGAGACAGAATCAAAGGTCCTGGAAAACTGCCTCCCAAAGTGCCTTCTAAGAATCGGATTCTGGCGGGCAGCGGCTACTTTCGTCCCGGATTCCCGATCGTCTGTCGCCTCTTGGGCACTTAGAGCGCAAGCGCAAAGATAGAGGCCGAAAGTAGCAAGCGATAGGCTACGAATGCGAGCAGCGTACGCCTCTCGAGAAAGCGCAGAAAATACTTGATGCATAAGAAGCCGCTGATGAAAGAGCATGATACACCAAGCAGAAAGGTCAGGCTAGCCGTAGCCGGTGCTGATTCCGGCGGCATCAGTGAAGAAAACTGCGAAGCGCCGGCCAGGGCAATGACTGGCGCCGAAAGCAGGAACGAGAACCGTGCTGCGTCAGGGCGCTTCAGGCCCAGTAGCAGCGCTGCCGTGACCGTCACGCCTGAGCGGCTGACTCCTGGTATGAACGCCAATGTCTGAGCTATTCCCACCAGAACCGCGTCCCGCCGCCGAATCCCTTCCAGAGACCTGTTCTTCCTACCTCGGAGGTCGGCCCAGAACAGAATCAGCGCAAACAGGGCCAGTGCCGCGGCTGCAACCAGGGGACCTCTCAGATATTCTTTGATGACGGGAAAGAAGAAGCCGCCCACCAAAACAGAGGGCAACGTGCCCAGTAGAAGAGCGACCGCCAAGGGTTCTGCCGGCTGCCTTGGCCCTTCCCTCAAAGGCATTGTAAAGTGGTGAACTAGACTCCACCAATCTTTGCGAAAGTAAACGAGCACCGCAAGTAGCGTTCCCAGATGCACCATGACATCGAACCTGACTCCCAGTGGGGACCAGCCCAGGATCCAGGGCATGACGATTAGGTGGGCCGAGCTACTGACAGGAAGAAACTCGGTAAGGCCTTGCAGGAATCCCAGGACCGCTGCCTGCAGTAGCTGATCGTTCGGCATGGCGCCTCATAGTCAGATCTTGCGGCTCAAGAGTCAAGAAACTTTCGGCCTGAGTTTTTGCCGTTTTCCTGTTGGGCAGTCTCCGTCGGCTTGGACTAGCTTTCTTGTACAGAGCCTAAGTTTAGGAGAGGCCCGTCAAGGGACAGCTTCGTCGGTAGGACATGCTATACTTGTTTTCGATAACGGGGTCGCAAATAGGGAGCAGCATTTCCCACCCAATCCCGGAATTTTAACTTCTGGCTGTTGAGGTATCGGTGAGCGATCGTGAAGTTATCCTCATCCTGGATTTTGGTTCTCAGTATACCCAGCTGATTGCAAGGCGGATTAGGGAGGCGCGAGTCTTTTCCGAGATCCTGCCCTATCACACTGCTTGGTCCGAGATCGAGAAGCGGCACCCAAAAGGCGTGATTCTCTCAGGAGGACCCAGGTCGGTTTTCGAAGCGGACGCGCCCCATCCAGACAGGCGAATCTACGATCTTCCCGTTCCCTTGCTGGGCATCTGCTACGGAATGCAGCTATTGGCCTATCACTTCGGAGGTAGAGTCCAGCCGGCTACCGAGAGGGAATACGGCAAGGCACAGCTCGAAGCTGTCAGTGAAAAAGGACTTTTTCGGAGCCTCCCTTCCAGCATGCAGGTCTGGATGAGCCACGGCGATCGTATCGAGGAACTACCTCCTGGTTTTCACCTGGCGGCTTCGACTCCGAATGCTCTCGGAGCCATGGAGGATACTGACCGAGACCGCTATGGTCTGCAGTTTCACCCAGAGGTTGTCCACACACCGCAGGGCGACAGGATCCTGGAGAATTTCGTTGAGATTTGTGGCTGTCGGCGAAAGTGGACACCGGCTTCCTTCGTGGAGGAAACGGTGCGCCAGATTCGACTTCAAGTCGGGGAGGAACAGGCCCTCTGCGGTCTTTCCGGTGGCGTTGACTCCACGGTAGCCGCTTCCCTGGTCGAGCGCGGCATTGGCGACCGGCTCACCTGCATCTTCGTCGACAACGGCTTGCTCCGCAAAGGAGAATTCGATGACGTGCTGACCACGACCCGAGAGCGGCTGGACCTGAATATGGTGGGCGTGCGGGCAGGCGATCGCTTCCTTCGGCGCCTCCAGGGAGTCGACGATCCCGAGCGCAAGCGTAAGATCATCGGGGAGGAGTTTATCCGCGTCTTCGAAGCCGAGGCTCAAAAGCTTGGTGAGGTGCGCTTTTTGGTGCAAGGCACACTCTACCCGGATGTGATTGAGTCGGTTTCGGTAAGAGGACCTTCGGCCGTGATCAAGAGTCACCACAACGTAGGAGGATTGCCCGAAAAAATGGATCTGGAGCTGATTGAGCCCCTTCGGGAGCTTTTCAAGGACGAGGTTCGCAAGGTGGGTCAAGAACTGAACCTTGCCGAGGAGTTCATTGCGAGGCAACCCTTTCCGGGTCCAGGACTGGCCGTAAGGATCCTAGGTCCGGTCACCAAGGAACGCGTGACCCTGCTCCAGGAGGCGGACTTTATTGTTGACGAGGAGATCCGGGCAGCCGGACTCTACGACCAGATATGGCAATCCTTCGCTGTCTTGCTTCCTGTCAAGAGCGTCGGGGTGATGGGAGATGATCGAACCTACGAGGATGTGATCGCCGTCAGAGCGGTCTACAGTGTCGACGGAATGACCGCCGACTGGGTACCCCTACCCCAAGAGGTCCTAGGCCGAATTTCGAATCGGATCGTGAACGAAGTACACGGCATCAACCGCGTTGTCTATGACATCACTTCCAAGCCGCCGGGCACGATCGAGTGGGAATAAGCATGAACCAATCCAACTTTGCTCATCTGCACCTTCACAGCCATTTCAGCCTGCTTGACGGAGCCAACAAGATCGATTCCGTGGTCCAGCGGGCTGCCGAGCTGGGGATGCCCGCCATCGCCCTGACCGATCACGGCAATCTGTTTGGAGCCGTCCAGTTTCACGACGCCGGATACAAGCACGGCGTGAAGCCGATCATTGGCTGCGAAGTGTACGTGGCTCGCGAGGGCAGAAAGGTCAAGCAGGGACGCTCTGCCCAGAGCAATCACCTGGTGCTCCTGGCCAAGAACGAAAAGGGCTATCAGAATCTGGTGAGGCTGGTTTCCCTGGGTTATCTGGAGGGCTTCTACTATCGTCCCCGGATCGACCAGGAACTGCTCGAGCAGTACTCCGACGGTCTCATCGCCCTTTCCGCCTGCTTGCAAGGAAGCGTTGCCTGGAACCTGAAGCAGGAGCGCTATTCAGAAGCTCGTGAACAGGCGGGCATGATGTCCGAGATCTTCGGGAAAGGCAACTTCTATCTCGAGGTTCAGGACCATGGTCTGGAGGAGCAGAAAAAGGTCAATGCTGGGATACTGCAGCTCTCCCGGGAACTGAGTCTGCCACTGGTCGCGAGCAATGACTGCCACTACCTGTCCCAGGAAGATTCTTTTCCCCATGATGTGCTGCTCTGCATCCAGACCGGCAAGACCGTCCAGGATGAGAATCGTCTTTCCTATAAAACCGACCAGTTCTTTTTCAAGACCGAAGAGGAAATGGCCAGTCTCTTTGGGCACATCCCTGACGCCCTCACAAATACCCTCAGCATAGCGGAATGCTGCGAATTCAAATTCAAAGAAGGCGAGTCTATCTTTCCCGATTTCGAAGTCCCTTCCGACTACAGCCCGAACTCCTACTTCGAAGAGGTCGTGCGAAAAGGCTTTGAGGGTCGGCTGCCACAGCTCAAGAAGAAAGAGGAATTGGGCAAGCTTCGTCACTCCGTGCAGGAGTACATGCCGAGACTGGAGCGGGAACTGGACATGATCCAGGAGATGAACTTTTCCTCCTATTTCCTGATCGTGTGGGACTTCATTCGCCACGCACGGGAGCAGGGGATTCCGGTGGGCCCTGGGCGCGGATCGGTAGCGGGCAGTCTGGTTTCCTATGCCATGGGGATTACCGATGTCGACCCACTCCACTACGACCTGCTCTTCGAGCGCTTCTTGAACCCAGAACGTGTGACACCTCCCGACATCGATATCGACTTCTGTACGCGCCGGCGCAGCGAGGTCATCGACTACGTCACCGAAAAGTATGGGCGTGACAACGTCAGCCAGATCATTACCTTCGGCACCATGGCTGCCCGGGGAGCCATTCGTGACGTGGGCCGCGGTCTGAATATTCCCTATGGCGAAGTCGATCGTCTGGCCCGCCTGGTACCTTCAGTTCTCGATACCACCCTGGAAAAGTCCCTGCAAAACGTTAAGGAGCTGCGGGAGTTGTCCCAGAGTGATCCGCGCTATGAGCAGTTGATCCAGGTAGCGCAGCGATTGGAGGGCCTGGCCCGGCATGCTTCCACCCATGCAGCAGGTGTCGTCATCGCTCCACGACCCTTGATCGAGCTGATCCCCCTGTACAAGAGCAACAAGGATGAGATCACGACGCAGTACAGCATGAGCGACCTGGAGAGGCTGGGAATGCTCAAGATGGACTTCCTTGCCTTGACCACGCTGACCGTGATCGAACAAACGCTGTCTCAAATCGAGGGCCAGCAGGAGACTCTGGAGCTGTCCGAGATCGATCTCCAGGATAAGCAGACCCTTGAGCTTTTCTGCGAGGGAAGGACGACGGGCATCTTCCAGTTTGAGTCCCAGGGAATGCGCGAGATCCTACGAAGGCTGCAGCCCAGTCGGTTCGAAGACTTGATCGCCCTCAATGCCCTCTACCGCCCCGGTCCCATCCAAGGCGGCATGATCGATGACTTCATCGATCGCAGACATGGCAAGGTCGAGATCGAATACGAGCTGCCCCAGCTCGAGGATATCCTCCAAGAGACCTATGGAGTCATCGTCTACCAGGAACAGGTAATGCAGATCGCCAGCAAACTGGGGGGGTTCTCTCTGGGCGAAGCTGATCTGCTGCGTCGGGCCATGGGGAAGAAGAAGAAGAGTGTGATGCAGGCGCAAAGGAAGAAATTCCTGCAGGGCTCGAAGGATCGAGACATCGACAAAAGCAAGGCAGTGAAGATCTTTGAGCTGATGGAACAGTTTGCCGGGTATGGCTTCAACAAGAGCCATTCTGCTGCCTACGCCCTCCTCGCCTATCAAACGGCATATCTGAAGGTCCACCATCCGGTCCAGTTCCTGGCAGCGCTGCTGACCAGTGAAACTTCGAACACTGACAAGATCGTCCAATACTTGAACGAGTGCCGGGAAATGGGAATTCGTGTCCTACCACCGGACATCAACAGCGGAGACTTACATTTCTCGGCGCGCGGCCGCGACATCCAGTTTGGTCTGGCAGCCATCCGTAACGTGGGCGAATCGGCCATCGGAGCGATTCTCGATTGCCGAGCGGAAACCGGTCACTTCTCGGGCTTCGATGAGTTTTGCGAAAAGGTGGATTTGAAGAACGTCAACAGGCGCGTCCTTGAAGCGCTCATAAAGGCTGGTACCTTCGACTCCATGGGTTGCTCTCGACGCTCCCTGATGGAAGGGCTTGATCGGAGCATCGAGCAAGGTAATAGGGCTCAGCGGGATCGGCTCAGCGGCCAGAAGGGTCTTTTTCAGGCGATTCCGTCCACGCCTTCCACGACCTTCGTTGACCCAGGTAGCTCTGAGGAATGGCCTGATGCCATCCTATGGGCCTACGAGAAGGAGACACTCGGCTACTACCTCACGGGGCATCCTCTCCAGCAGTACAGAGATGAGCTGGAACGATTCAGCCAGGTTAACGCTCATGAACTGACCGAGGAGGTTTTTGGCAAAGAGATCACCATTGGAGGAGTGATTACCGGCGTCAAGCTCCTTCGTACTCGTAAGGGAGACCAGATGGCCACCTTTGTCCTCGAGGATCTGACCGGAACCGTAGAGGCATTGGTCTGGCCGAAAGCCTACGAACGCTACCGCCCCCTTCTGGAATCGGACGCACCTGTTTTGGTGAAGGGACGTTGCGAAGGAGACGCCAGAGGTCAGCTGCGCCTACTTTGCTCTGAGATGAAGCCTCTCGAGACTCTGTGGAGCAACGCCGTGCAAAAGGCCAGTATAACCATCCCGCTGCCTAGCCTTGACGAGGAGAAGGCCGAACAACTCGAATCCCTGCTCCAACGGCATCCCGGAGGGTGTCCGCTGCACTTTGAGCTGGTCAATAACCAAGCCTATCGCATCCGCCTCATCCCCCAGGACGAGCTTGCCATCAACCCGATTCCCGATTTCATCTCGGAGGTCGAGCACCTCTTTGGAGAAAGCTCGGTAAAACTGTATACTTGAACCTGAGTTGGGCGACTATTTGGTGCTTACCGTAGTTGAGAATTGCTCAATTCCGGTTGAAGTGAGGTGACAATCGATCCTGGCCCTCGTTTGTTTTGAGCAAAGTAGAGCAGCTATCAGCCCTCAGGGAGCGAATGGGAGAACTTCCTCTGGGGTCCGAAGCGGAAATCGTCTCCCTACAACAGACCATCGCCCACTTGGAAGAGGAAATCCAACAGGGCGCTAGCGCCTGGGATCGAGTCCAACTCTCACGCCACCAGTCTCGACCCTACACCCTCGACTATATCGAACGCATTTTTGACTCGTTCCGTGCACTTCACGGAGACCGAAGATATGCCGACGATCCCGCTATCGTTGGCGGCACGGCACTTCTGGAGGGTCGACCCGTAATGGTTCTGGGGCAGCAGAAGGGGCGTAACACACGGGAGCGCCTCTATCGCAACTACGGGATGCCTCGGCCTGAGGGATATCGAAAAGCGCTGCGTCTGATGCAGCTAGCTGAGAAGTTCCGTCGCCCTATTCTCAGCTTCGTCGATACACCGGGTGCCTATCCGGGATTGGGCGCCGAGGAGCGAGGCCAGGCCCAAGCTATCGCTCACAATCTTCGCTCCATGGCATGCCTCAAGACTCCCATAATTGTCACTATCCTGGGAGAAGGTGGAAGTGGCGGGGCCCTGGCGATAGCTCTGGGCGATCGCGTGCTGATGCTCGAAAATTCGATCTACTCAGTAATCTCACCGGAGAGCTGCTCGGCCATCCTGTGGAAGGACCAGGACCACGTGCGCGAGGCGGCAGAAAGTCTGAAACTGACAGCCAGTGACCTGCAGGGATTCGGAATCATCGATGAAATCCTGCCTGAGCCCCAGCCGGGTGCACACACGGATTGGGATCAGATGGCGAGCCGCTTGAAGGGTGCTCTGCTGCGCCATTTGGACGATTTCGAGGGTTTCGAATCCGAAGAACTTCTGGCCAGTCGCTACCAGAAGTTCCGACACATGGGCCAGTTTATTGAGGAGACCGAGCCAACCTAAGGGTCTGCGCAAGGATAACCTGGTAGAATTGGCGCTCAGATTTGCGCCAGATTTGGCCGCGAACGATTGAGGGAAACCGCAGGCTTAGCCGGGTCTAAGTTGAGGATTTCACGATTGAGGAGCGGCCGAAGATGGTGTGAAGATGAGATGCTAAAATGCCAAGTTATTTTTGTGCAGACCCTAAAGATTCCAGAAGCGCTAGCCAGGACTGCCTAGATTCCTGGCCGACGTGATGCTGGGAACCCTGGCCAAATAGCTGCGTATCCTGGTGGTTCGGTCCGAGTTCCCTGAGCAGCCGCTCCAGCAGACTCCCACAGTTCAATCTGCCCTCGCCGTACCTAACTCGGAGCAGCGGGATTGACTTTGGCTGCGCCCTGCCAACCGTTTCCAAGCTACTGTTTGTAGGGGAGCAACTCCTGCTCGATCTGCACCCTCTTCGTCCCCGATCAGCTTCAGGAGGGCCGATGTGTCGAGCAGATAGTGTTTAGGAATCATGTCCCCGATCTCTTTTTTGACCCTTCAGTAGGGCATCGATCAGCCGTTCTCCCCGGCCGCTCCCACGCAGCGAGGAGAGAGGTGATCGCGCCACTGGAACAATTCGAATCATCTGTCCGTCGTCTAGCCAGACCAAGCGGTCACCCGCCTGAATGTGGTGACGCCTTCTGATTGGGGCCGGCACGACTGTTTGGCCTCGAGTCGTGACGGAAGATTCAATCGATTTGATCGTCATACATACATTTTACAAGATGAATTGGGGATATAAAACACATCATCTAATTTTGACTGCTCTCGGGTGGGTTCGTGCGAAACCTCATCCCGGTTGTTCTCATACTGAGCGGTTCTATACTCAACTGAGGAGAAGACTTCGCGATGTGCAGCGGCGTAGGTCTTGAGCTTGTCAGTGATCAGCCTCCACGGGGCCCTGCCTTGGCCCTTCAACACCTTGCGGAAGAACCGCGTGGGCGCTCGCTTGTTCCGGCTCTTTAACGGGGTGTTTTGAGCTCGAAGCTTTCCATGCGAATCGAGCCCACCAGGTCGGCTTCCCTGGCGCCGACCTGGTTGATGGTCCAGTCCTTGCCAACCACGTAGCTGACCCAGATCTCTCCCGGCCGGCGCTCCCAGATCTGGGGATAGCAGACCCGTTCGCCCCTGACGAAGACGTCCGGTTGCGTCCAGCTTTGGCCCTCGTCCTCGGAGAAGGCAATGGACAGCTCCTCCCGGTGTCGGCTGGCGGGATACAGCGACGCCTGTCCGGCGTGTCTTCGGTACTCGGTCTCGCCCCTGGGATAGAGCCGGTTCCAGACCAGCACCAGCCGGCCGCTGGCCAGCCGTCTCAGGTAGCCGGGGGCACTGCTGGCGTCGATCGAACTGGGACGCAGCTCTCGCCAGGAGTAGCCGTGGTCTTCTGAGAGGGCTTCCCAGAAGCGGTCCAGGTTGGTGCGGAGCAGCATGTAGAGCCGGCCCCCTCCCAGCTCTACCAGCGTGCCTTCATAGGCCCCCGCGTGGTGGCCCTGGTCACCGAAGTCGATGATGTTGCTCCGCTTCCAGGTCTTGCCGTCATCCTCGGAGACGTAGGTGCAGGTGGCGTGTCGCCCGGGATTAGGCAGATAGCGCTGGATGGGCACCACCACCTGTCCTTCCCCCGTCTGGATGATGTCGATCAGGGCGCCGCAATAGCCCTCGAAGACCCGCTGCCGGTTGACCCAGGTCCTGCCCCCGTCCAGGCTGCGAATGGACCAGACGTCCCGATGGGCCTCGGTCGCCTCACCCTTCTCTTCATCCCAGGACCAGCTGCCGTTCTCCCAGTCCCGGTAGATCCAGATGATGACGCCCTTCCGGGTCCTGAGGGCCAAAGCCGTCTCCACATTGGGAATGGAAGTCATCCCGGTAGGTCGTCCCGGGCCCGGACCGTCGTACATGGTAGCCAGATGGCTCCAGGTCTTCCCGTCGTCCCGACTCACCTGGACGGTGCCGCCGTTGTCGCTGCTCAGGCACAGGAGTTGATCCCCGTCCAAAAGCACGAGGGACCCTGCCGGCGATCCTTGGGAGATGACGTGAAATCGAGAATCCAGAAGATAGCCGGACCTGCCCAACCCTAGGAGCACGGAACCCACGAAAAAGGTCAGGATCAGGGTGAGACCTCTTACACGCATGCCTGCTTTCTCCCTCTACCAGGGCAGGATGGACTCGTTCTCGATGTAGGTCAAGCGGATGCCGTCGAGGGGGAGTATTAGGTCAAGATCAGCACTCATGCGACCGCGCCGAACACCCGGTATTCCAAAGGAAACCTCAGTACCCAGCGTTTTTGCCACCAGACGTTCTGCTTGCTGATGTCCTGACCAACAAACCTGTGCTCCAGGCAACCGAATTGCTCAGTGGTCCCATGGTTGGGCACACCACCACCACATCGGCCAAGATCTGGATTGAAACTGATGTTCCCGCGTCGGTGAAAGTCCAATACTGGTTGGATCGCCAGCAGAATTACGAACGCTATCTGGGACAACCCGTCGTGAAGGGAACTGCCAAGGGAGGACATCGAGCAGCGTTCCCCACACCGGAGTGGTGCAACTGAAAGATCTGAACCCGGGCTGGCTGGTCTACTATGAACTGGAGGTCTACGGGCGGCTAATTTGACCCCAGCCCCCCCAGGCTTTCAGCTTGCTCCGATTTGCTGGCACGAAGGGAAATCGCACGGTGAGCCTTCAGGTTATCGACCAAGAGGGCCAGGCCCAGATCGATTTTCGACTCAGTGAACAGCACTTGACCCCGGAATGGATACGCTTCGACCTGGACGGAGTCGCGAGATGACCGTGATTTCGGTGGTCGGAAGCGCACCGCCGCCTTCCGGAGCCGTGAGCATACCCAACTTCCCTGGCGCCAGGATGTCCCTTGCGGCGCCTCGCTACGACAGGCGATGAGAAATGCGGGTTAGAACAAATCAAGCCCAGCCTCTCTATAGAAGTTGATCGTGAAGGCGTTCGGCCCAAATAGCTAACCAAAAGCTAACCAAGTCTCCATAATTGGGAGATATTTGGCGGTTTTTTTGTTTTCTATAAACTAGTGTAAGCCTTTAAATAATATTAAGTTACAGTACTACTCGACACTATACGGTGATAGCATGTTAGAATTTTCGATTCGGTTGAGGACTATGAAGATTCACTCAATACAGGGCATGCACGACATCCTGCCTGGATCGGTTGAACTGTGGCAGAAGATCGAGGTTGCCACCCGTTCGCTGTTCCGGCTCTATGGTTATGCAGAAGTGCGTACCCCCATTCTCGAAGAGCAAGAACTCTTCTCTCGCAGCATCGGACAGGAAACCGACATTGTCCAAAAGGAGATGTATACCTTGGCCGGTCACAGGGGCAAGCCCATCACCCTGAGGCCGGAGGGCACGGCTTCGGTCGTTCGTGCCTATATCGAGCACCGTCTGGATCGGGAGCAGCTGCTGAGCAAGCTCTACTACATTGGTCCCATGTTCCGGCGGGAACGCCCCCAGAAGGGCCGCTATCGACAGTTTCACCAGCTGGGTGCCGAGGTGCTGGGATCAGATAATCCGGCCATCGAAGCCGAGGTAATCGAGATGCTGACGCGCCTGCTCGAGGAACTCGGCGTGGAGGATGTTCGGCTCTTGCTCAACTCGGTGGGCTGTCCCGAGTGTCGCCCCGGCTATGTGCAGAAGTTACGCGAAGCACTCGAGGATAACGCTTCTTCGCTGTGTTCTGAATGCCTGCGTCGGATGGAAACGAATACACTGCGTGTCCTCGACTGCAAGGTTCCTGCTTGCCAACCCATAATCGACCGCCTTCCCTCTATTCAGGACCATCTCTGCCAGACATGTACCGAGCACTTCGCCCACTTTATCGAGTATCTGGACCTGGCGGGCATCACCTACGAAGTTGCGCCGCGCCTGGTTCGAGGTCTGGATTACTACATCCGGACCACCTTTGAGATCATCAGTGACCGTCTAGGTCCTACCCAGAACGCCCTCCTGGGGGGAGGACGTTACGATGGTCTCTCAGAGCTCCTGAACGGTCCTCCCACACAGGGATTTGGGTTTGCTCTTGGTATCGAACGGCTGGTGCTTCTGCTATCCAGGCAGGAGGACCTGGAGGGAACCTATGCGCCTCCCGAGCCCGAGCTGTTTCTGGCCTATCCAGACAAAGCGACCCTGGGAGAGGCACTGCTGCTGGCACGCCGGCTTCGACAGGATGGAATCTTCGTCTATGTCGATTTTGGCGAACGAAGCTTGAAAGCTCAGATGCGCCTTGCCAATCGGCTTCGGGCGCTGTTTGTTTGCGTGGTGGGCGAGGAAGAGGTCGACAGCGGCCAGTTTTCCCTGAAGCGAATGTCGGATGGGGTTCAGCAAAAGCTTCCAAGAGACGCCATTGCGGAACACGTACGACAAGCCGTTTAGAACTGAATCTGAACAGGAGACTTCCTGGACAGAAGGCGGAAGGATGTAAGCAAGTGGCACCATCAGAACAGACCACGACCACGAGTAGAAGTCACTTTACCATCGAGGCGATGGGAGATCTAAGTCGCACCTGTTATTGCGGCGAGATCACCGAGAAGCATATCAATCAGAGAGTCACGGTGATGGGATGGGTGGACCGTTCGCGGGACCTCGGAAACCTGGTATTTCTCGATTTGCGAGACCGCGAGGGCATGGTTCAGATCGTCGCCGATCCTGTGTGTTCCAAGGCACACAAGAAGTCCAAAGAGATCCGGTCCGAAGATGTAATCGCGGTCGTTGGTCGTGTGGTGGAACGCTCGGAGGAGACGGTCAATCCTCAGATGCCGACCGGCCGTCTCGAGGTGCAGGCGGAAGAGATCCGGCTGCTCAACCCTTCCTTGACTCCGCCTTTTCCGATCACGGATGGAGAAGGTACAGCCGAAGAGAGACGGCTCAAGTACCGCTATCTGGATCTCCGCCGTCCCCGGCTCCAGGGTAACCTGCGGCTGCGCCACCAGATTAGCCTGGAAGTGCGCAACTTTCTCGACAGCCAGGGTTTCACTGAAATCGAGACGCCGTTCTTGACGAAATCGACTCCCGAAGGAGCCCGCGATTATCTGGTTCCGAGCCGGATCCATCCGGGGCAGTTCTATGCCCTGCCCCAGTCTCCTCAACTCTTCAAACAGCTATTGATGGTGGCGGGTTTCGATCGCTATTTTCAAATCGTGCGGTGCTTCCGCGACGAGGATCTTCGTGCGGATCGACAGCCCGAGTTCACCCAGGTCGACATCGAGATGTCCTTCGTTCGAAGCGAGGACGTCTTTACCTTGGTAGAGTCTCTTCTGGCACGGGTCTTTCAAGTTGCTGGCCTGGATCTAGCCCCCCCTTTTCCCCGCTTGACCCATGAAGAAGCAGTAGCCCGTTACGGGACAGATCACCCTGACACGCGCTTCGGTCTGGAGATTGTGGACGTGGGTACGGCCTTTGCTGACAGCGCCTTCGAGGTCTTTCGTCAGATTCTAGACCGGGGCGGACAGATTCGGGGAATTCCGGTTTCAGGTGGCGGAAACTATTCCCGGAGGGAGTTGGATGATCTCACCGCCAAGATGATCGAGGTAGGAGCCAGTGGTCTGGCCTGGATCAAGTCCACGGCCGACGGCATGAGGAGTTCTCTTCCCAAGGTTGTGGAGGTGGTGACGTTAGAGCAGGCAGCGAATCAGGCAGGCCTTGGCAAGGGAGACATTCTGTTGATGGTCGCCGGTCCCGCTACCACGGTAAACGATGCCCTGTCGCAGTTGCGGCTGCATCTGGCTAAGACCGGAAATCTTGTTCCCGAGGGGGCACATCAATGTGTCTGGGTTTACGACTTCCCCCTGCTGGAATGGAATGAAGAAGAAGGACGCTTCCTGGCTTGCCATCATCCCTTTACCTCACCCCGCGATGAGAACATAGAGTTGCTGAAAACCGATCCAGGAGCGGTCCTAGCAAAGGCCTATGACGTTGTTCTAGACGGAACCGAGATTGGGGGAGGTTCAATCCGAATCCACAGACAGGAGCTCCAGGAACAGGTTTTCGAGGCACTCGGGATCCTGTCTGAAGAGGCCCAGCAGAAATTCGGATTCTTCCTCGAGGCGCTACGCTTTGGCGCTCCTCCCCACGGAGGCATTGCGCTAGGTCTGGATCGTATCGTGATGCTGCTCGCAGGAGGCCGCTCGCTTCGGGATGTGATCTCCTTTCCTAAGACAGCCCGGGCAGTGGACCTCATGTCAGGATCTCCCTCGACCGTCAGTCCTCACCAGCATCGAGAGCTGCATATCCAGGTCAAGGATTGATTCTGGGAAAAACCCAAGTTCCAGTCCAAGTGAGCAGTGAGCAGTGAAGAGGCAGTGGACGTGATGGAGCGGATCGTATGAAATGGGGAAAATCAGAGACGTGAGAAACTGGTGACTAAGCATTGGTACGATTCTTACCATTCTTCACTGCTCACTGCTCACTCCTCACTGACTCACTGCGTCAGCAGCCGCAGCTATACTGATCAACATGGCTAGAGTCCGCCTGCTTCCCGAAATTCTGGCTCACAAGATTGCGGCAGGTGAAATCGTCGAGCGCCCTGCTTCGGTCGTCAAGGAACTCCTGGAAAACGCACTGGATGCAGAAGCCACCTCGGTTCAGGTGAAGGCCTACCTGGGAGGCCAACGTTTGATTTCGATCCGAGATGATGGAATAGGAATGAGTCCCGAGGACGCTCGGTTGGCCTTCGAGCACCATGCCACCAGCAAACTAGCGACCTTCGAGGATCTCAGCTGCATCAACACCCTCGGTTTTCGAGGCGAGGCTTTACCTGCTATTGCGTCGATCTCCCGTCTTCGCCTGCGAACCGTCGAGCCGGCCGAAGATGGAGCCCAGATGGCGCCGGGGACCGAGGTGCGATACGAAGGGGGAGAGCTCAGGGACACCCGACAAATTTCCTGGCCGCAAGGCACCGAGGTCGAGGTACGGGACCTGTTCTTCAACGTTCCAGTTCGGCGCAAGTTCTTGAAAACCACCAGCACCGAGCTGAGCCACATCAGTCGCCAGATTACCCACTACGCCCTGGCGCATCCGGAGGTAGAGTTCGTTTTCCATCACGGAGGGCGCACCCTGCTGGAAGCACCCGCTGTGAAAACTCTCAAAGAACGGGTCTTTCAGGTAATGGGCGATTCCTTCTTGAGCCATCTGGTACCCGTTGACTACCAGAAGGAGGGGGTCCGAGTGCATGGGCTGGCCTCCCTTCCCCACGAGCAGCGCAGTAATGCCAGCTCCCAGTTTCTGTTCGTGAACCGACGCATGGTCCGCGACCGAGTCATCACTCACGCAATCCACCTTTCCTATCGGGATCTGATCCCGTCGAGGACTTATCCGGTGGTTCTCCTGTTCCTGGAGATCGACCCGCAGCAGATTGACGTGAACGTGCATCCGGCCAAGACCGAGATTCGTTTCAAGGACAGCCATTCGGTTCACACTGCGGTCTACCACGGGATCGAGGAGGCCCTGCTCAAATCGAGTCGGAATCTCCAGAGCGTAGCCCGCGACGTGCCCGCGAGCTTTCTCAGGTCGTCTGAGGCCGTGCCCGGCGCTGCCACTTCCATGTCCTCTCCGGCAAGTCCGCTCTTCTCAGTCCCGACTTCTACGAACCCGCACGCCTTTTCACCACGACACCTGGGCGGCCAGTTCCTCTCTTCCCCACTTCTCGCCAAAGAGACGCTAAGCAGCGATCCTCATCTCCAAAACATACCAGAGACCTACCATCTGAGCCCCACGCCGGTCGTCCTGGGCCAGTTCGTGGAGAGTTTCATCGTAGCGGCAGATCGTGAAGGTGTCCTGCTCATCGACCAGCACGTCGCCCACGAGCGCATTTTGTACGATCGCGCACTACGAACTTTTCAAGAAGGGCAGACCTGGCCCGTACAACGGCTTCTTGAGCCTGTCACGTTGGAGCTCACCTCCCAGCAGAAGTCGGTCATGGACGAGCTTCTAGATGAACTCAATGCCAACGGTTTCGTGGTGGATTGGTTTGGAAACAGTACAGCGGTGATTAGAGGCGTACCGGCTATCGCCTCAAATTGCGATGGGCGCAAGCTCCTGCAGGAGATTCTGGACCGGTTTCAGGACGCCGACTCCCCTTCTCTACCGGGAGAAAACGGGATCAAGCGTCGACGCGAAAAAATCGCAATCAGCCTCTCCTGCCGAGCCGCAATCAAGATCAATACGCCTTTGACAGCAGAGAAGATCCAATGGCTACTCGATGAGCTATTCACCTGCGAGAATCCCTACACCTGTCCGCATGGACGGCCCATCATCCTGCGAGTCAATATCGAAGACGTCCTCCGAGGGTTCAAGCGGATCTGAATTGGTTGCAGGTTTTCAGACCGAGCAGAGCTGCGAGCGACTTGACTTGTCAGCTTTACGGGCCCAGATTCCTGCAACCTGTAACCTGGTCCAACCTCACTCCGTGACCCAAAACGAATAGAGCCGTGCCCGCCGAAGATGGAAGCGGATGCGTACCTGCTTATCGCCAAGAACCGAGAGATCCGCTCCACCACTCCACTTCAGCTCCGCTTCCAGATGATCTCCACGGACAGGCTGACTGTGCTCTACTGAAAAAGAGCCCATCACCTCTCTGCCACGCGAATCGAAGATTTCGGCTGTGACCTCACCATCCAAGGCGTCGATATTGACGAACAGCCGTCGTCCCTTCAGGTGGAGCGGCACCGTCAGGAGGGTTCCCTTCAACTCCCCGGCATCCATCGAAACGAAACCATCCAGACGTAGCTTGGCCAGCAAGATAGCCCCAATGTCCGGAACCGACCTGTAGCGGCGGCTCCCGTCTGCCATCGTGGCTATATTGGCCTCTTGGAAACGTCTCTTCAATCCTGTGTAGTAGAACCAGAGCTCTCCGTCTCTGACAACAGGCCGGGTCGGAGGTACCACGGTACCCGTGTCATAGACATCAGGTCCAGCAAAGGAGGGAGGAATGAAGGCACGCCGGCCAGCCACGGGAGACCATCGGTGCAGATCGCGACTCGATACCATCTCGACCAGGTGAAAGCCATCGGAGTTTCCGATCGGCGTAGGCCCACTCTGGTAAAACTTCATTGGAAGACCTATGTAGTGTCCTTCGTAGGGAAAGACCGGCATGTTATAGATGTCGACGTTGTACTGTGAGGGCTGATTGATGGTCAACGGAACCCAACGAGGATTGGACATCCGATCAGCCAGTCGCTGGCGGCCTAGTTCCTGGTCATAGCCGTCGGCGTGGAAGATGAGCTTGGGCTCTGTCCACTCGTTGAAATTCTTGCTGGTAGTGAGATAGACGGATCGACCGTAGGGACCCGTATGCTTAACCGTGCTCAGAAACTGTTTGCCCAGCTCATCGTAGATCAGCTGAGATTCATCGGCACTGGGTATGGAGGGAGTCGGCAACAGGCTCCAATGGAGTCCGTCGGCTGAGACCGCAGGCTGCCGCTTTCCAATACCAAAGAGGGCCTTGTAGCGACGCTCGGGAACGTCTGCCGGGTCGTAGAGAGCGTGATAGAGAAACTGGTCGCTGTTGTCATGGCGCGCAACCAGGTTGTTGGCCTTGGACCCATCCCATTCAATCAGATTCAGAACCGGCTTTTCCCAATGTAGCCCATCTTTCGAAATCGCCAGGGAAGTGGTGTGTTGTTCGCGCTTCCCTTTTCGGGCAAAGGCCATGTAGTAGAGTTTCCACACCTTCTCATCCGGCACCCAGAAGGGGACGTTACGGGTTTGAAGCGCCAGGTTCTCCCAGGAGTTTTCAGGACGCAGTATGGGGCCATGTTTGATGGGTTGGTGAAGGGTTCGCTTCAGATTGACGAGCTTTCCGATGAGGTAGTCGTCGACGAATAGCTCCTTGTGCTCTGGGGAGACAGTGGGAAACTGCTGGCCCCTGACCCACGCGGGGACTGCTGTGAGTAGCCCCAGGACGGACAAAACAAGGACGACAACTCTCTTCCTTCTATTCATGTTTGAACAATCTCCTGTCGTGCGGGTAGCAGCCGTGAAGGTAACGAGACCAACGACGCGGTCCTTCAAATATCAATCAATTCTGCCTTTGCCTTGATTTCTTCTAGGCTAGCCAGCTCCCCGATGCCCGCACCGGGGCAAACCCGCTCCGTTTCTCTCCAAGCAGCCGGACTTTTCAAATTCGATTTCCAGAAGGGCCAGCTTCGGCATTGGCGGGGTCGAACCGAGTAGATCAGACAGCGGCGCGTCTCCCCGTCAAGGAAAGTGCAATCACCATCTTCGCGCTCCGTCAGGGAGAGTTCCTTGCCTATCGGGCGCACATGATCATTGCGCACCTGGCTGCTGGATTTCCCAAGGTACCCCGAGATTCCCTCAATCTCCTGGTCATTAACCACCACCATCCCAGGATCGCCGGTGCAGCAGTCGCCACACTGCGTACAGCTAAAGCAAAGGCCGTCCTTATACCAGGGCCCCCGATCACTCAT
>Ga0310121_10001999_pt1 | contig 19931 bp, 14 predicted proteins | sample CB27_Tmax_986_MG_FD_203504 | JGI IMG/M metagenome (GOLD analysis project Ga0310121, IMG submission 203504) | Marine microbial communities from Western Arctic Ocean, Canada - CB27_Tmax_986 | ecosystem: Environmental > Aquatic > Marine > Oceanic | place: Canada: Western Arctic Ocean | collected...
GGGGGGAGGCTGGGCGCAGGTAGCGAGAGCATCAATCGATACGCTCGCACGTACAGCTCGGTTCCGGGTCGAATCCTGGGTGTCCCGCCGAGATGTGGAGTACCGTATTCGGGTGACAATCCCACTTACTACCGGGCCGACGGTCTATGAGTATCTGGGGACTGTGGCCACCGAGCCCAATCCGATGGATCCGCTCAAGGCGGCAGTGTTCAGTTGCAATGCTGATCACGGATTTCCGGATAGCGAAGTCGTAGAGAATGTCTCAGTGCACAATCCAGACTTATCACTGTTCCTAGGTGACCAGTTCTATGAGGGATCCGGAGGCTTCGGCGTTCAGACAGGCTCAGTCGAAGCTGCTGCACTCGATATGCTGCACAAGTGGTACATGTTTGGGTGGTCGTACCGGGATCTTTTTCGGCATATACCAGCAGCCTTCATTCCGGACGACCATGATGTTTATCACGGCAATGTGTGGGGTGAGGGTGGAAAATCAGCCCCTACGGATCAGGGATGGGGAGCGATAGCCCAGGACCAGGGCGGCTATAAGATGCCCAGCGAATGGGTCAATGCGGTACAAATAGCGCAGACCAGCCATCTCCCTGACCCGGTTGATCCGACACCCGTGGAGCAGGGAATCGGAGTGTATTTCACCCGCTGGGATTATGCGGGCGTGAGCTTCGCGATTTTGGAGGACCGTAAGTTTAAGTCAGCTCCTGCGAATGTTCTTCCTGCTGATGCCCAAGTTCTCAACGGATGGATTCAGAACCCTGACTTCGACGTTCGTGAGTATCGGGATCTTCCTGAGGCTTCACTTCTCGGTGAACGTCAAACGAGGTTCCTTGATAACTGGGCGGATGATTGGAGTGGCCCTTCGTATATGAAGGTCGTGCTTTCACAGACGAACTTCGCCTCCGTTCATACTATCCCCGAAGATGCGATGAGCGGTGCCGTGTTGCCTGGTCTACCTGTGCCCGAGCCTGGTAACTACGTCCTTGGCGACAAGATAGCTGCGGATATGGATTCCAACGGATGGCCGCAGGACCGTAGGGATGAGGTTCTTACCCTTTTGCAAAGTTGCTCGGCTTTTCATATCGCGGGAGATCAGCACCTTGCCACCGTGGTTCGCCACGGAATAAAGGAGTTTGGTGATGCGGCCTTTACTTTCACTGGTCCTGCTTTGAACAACATCTGGCCTCGTCGCTGGTGGCCACCTGCATTGGGTCGGGAAACCTCACTCGACGGTGATCGAGCATACACTGGAGATTTTTTCGATGGCTTTGGGAACCGAATCACGGTGCACGCGGCGGCAAATCCACGAGCGACGGGACTAGAGCCGAGCATCATTAGAGACCGTGTAACGGGCTACGGGATTGTGACCTTTGACAAGCAACGCGAGTCGATCCGGATCGAGTGTTGGCCCCGGCATATCGACCCTTCATCCGGGCGAGGGCAATACGAGGGTTGGCCCATATCTATAGACCGTGGAGATGGTGATGGTCGCTCACCAGTGGGCTTCCTGCCAACCATAGAGGTTCGTGGTATGAGTGATGCAGTTATTGATGTGAGAAGTACTGATGGAGGGCGCGTCTACGTGCGCCGTATCGTCGGGCGCACTTTCAGGCCACCAATTTTCACTCCTGGGACCCACGTTGTGCGGGTCGGTGACCCGAGTGAGGGGCGGTGGTTAGAACAATCAGTGAGCGAGGAAGAGTGGGGGCAAGGCAAGCTCATTTTTGATTTCTCAGGCTGATAGAGAGAACTCAAAAACCGTCCTGAGCCTAAGGCGTACCGGCGGATATTAGGGAACCCATTTCGCAGTTTATCTCTCCTGACCATCATGCTTACCATGCTGAATACATGTGTTGCCTTAAGAGCACTGCTCATCGTTTCTGTGCCCCTAACTTTGGGGTCACAGTATTTCAAGCTTAACGCCCAAGAGAGCCGTGCACAGATCAGCGAAGAGGTTCGTGTGATCGAGACTTATCCATTCGCTGATCCGAATCCACTGCCTATCCTGGCCAGTGACGACCGCCTCTACCCGTACCATCGCTTCGAGGGCTACGCACACAACTCGGAAGCAGTGGAGTGGCGGGTTATTCACCTCGAAAATGAATGGATTGAGCTATGGGTGCTTCCCGAAGCAGGAGGGAAGGTGTGGGGTGCGAGGGTTAAGGAGACCGGACACGAGTTCATCTACCGTAACGAAGTGATGAAATTCCGGAACATTGCGCTTCGTGGGCCGTGGACCTCGGGCGGTATCGAGTTCAATTTTGGGGTCATCGGGCATACGCCTTCTACGGCGACACCGGTTGACTATCGAACGCGAGAAAATGACGACGGTAGCGTCAGTGTAATTGTTGGCGCGATGGACCTCCCTTCTCGTACCCATTGGCGAGTAGAAGTTCGACTACCCCCTGATCGGGCATACTTCGAAACGAATGTTCTATGGTGGAATCCCACTACCCTAGAGCAGCCCTACTATAACTGGATGACCGCAGCAGCATTTGCCCAAGATGACCTCGTCATGAGTATTCCAGGGAACTCCTACCTCGAACATCCGGGTGCTCAGCGGGATTGGCCGTTCGATTCCGATGGTCGAGAGCTATCGGTATATGACCAAAACCGGTTCGGTAGTAATAAATCGTTTCATGTAGTAGGTGAACTAAACGATTTTTTTGGAGGGTACTACCTCGACGATGATTACGGCTTTGGCCACTGGTCACGTTATGAAGAAATGCCGGGCCAAAAGCTTTGGTTGTGGGCCTTGTCACGGCAGGGCGGTATTTGGGAGGACCTCCTCACCGACACGGATGGACAGTACGTCGAATTCCAAGCGGGTCGACTCCTAGTCCAGTATTCCCCAGGTGACGATGTGAATCCGATCTCCCAGGTAGGATTCGATCCAGGTGCCACAGATCGATGGACAGAGACATGGTTTCCAGTTGAGGGTCTCGGCGGGCTCAGTGATGCATCACGTGATGGAGCAATGTTTGTCGAGAGAGAAGGAGGGCACCTTCTCGTCCGAGCTCATGCATTTGTAGAGACCGATGACACCGTGCGAGTTTTGGTGAACGGGGTGGTAGTATTCACGGATGAGGTCTCGTTAGACGTACTCGAGCCGATTGAGCGTGAATTCGGATCCGTTGATCTGACGAGAGAAGCTCCGATGATCCCTCAGGATGCTGAGGTCATCGTTGAATTTCCTAGGCTTAGGCTCCGCTATCATTCGAAACCAGAATCTCGCCAGATCTCGAAGCCATTTTCGACAGATGCCGAAGCGATACCGAGCATACCGCTGTCAGATCGAGAGGTCATGGCCGCTCGAGAGCTTGTGCAGGGCCGGCGCTTCAATGAGGCTCGAAACTTATTCGAAACAGTCTTGGCTAAAGAGCCCTGGAATAGAGAGGTGCTTCTCGGCCTAGCCGATTTGGAGTACCGGCGAGGGCGATACGCTGAAGGTCTGGATTTCGCCGACCAAGTTTTGCGTCTCGATGCCTATGATTCCGAAGGCAACTTCATCGCGGGAAACCTCTATCGAACTCTAGGGCAGACTGTCGACGCTCGCGAAGCCTTCGGGTGGTCAGCTCGATCTATAGCGTTCCGAGCTGTGTCTTACGTCCAGCTGGCTGAACTAGCTCTGGTGGGTGGCGACTATTTAGAGGCTGATCGGTATGCGCGACTCGCGAAGGACTATGATAGAAATAGTCTTTCTGCCGACAGGCTGTTGGCGATTCTCGCCCGTATAGGGGGCGATGTGGCAGAACGGGATCGAGTTCTCTCCTCCATATTAGAACTGGATCCGCTACACCACTTCGCAGAGGCAGAACTCTATCTAGCTGGTGTCCCCATAGAAGAAAATATTGTTGAAGGATTAAGGAGTGAATATCCAGAGCAGGAGCTTTTAGAACTTGTCATCGATTATGTGGATCTAGGTCGGAGAGATGATGCGATAGCACTTCTTGAGCTCGGTGAAACCGAGCTTAGCCACCCTATGCTGCGTGTGTGGTTAGCGTACTTAACTGAAAATCCAGAAGCCTTGGATGGTGGTGTCGATCCGGACTTCGTATTCCCATATCGCCCCGAATCGATCCCCATACTTGAGTGGGCGGTCGCGAACGAGTCTGACTGGTCATGGGCGTACCTGCTTGGACTCAACCTATGGGCACGAGATCGGGTTCCTGAGGCCGCTGAGCTATTCATGGGCTTAGATCAAAGGCCGGATTACGGTCCGTTCTATGCTTCAAGAGCGTTGATAGCATTAGATTTCGAGGATGGCGATTTGATCGGCCAAATCAACTCCGAATCAGACTTTAGGCGTGCAGTTGAGATGGCGCCGGATCTGCGGGTGGTCCACGTTTCACTCATTCAGTACTTACATGGTGCAGCTCGATGGGAGGATGCATTGTCGGTGTCGGCGGATGCTCAGCGCCGGTTTCCAGAAGACTTCGATCTTGGTCTACTCCACGCTCTAGCACTCAATCAAACACAACGCTTTGAAGCTTCAATCGAGTTGTTAGATGCGATCGAAGTTCTACCCTCTGAAAACTCGAGTGTTAGTCACCAGATTTTTGCAGAAGCTCACGTGTTGGCTGGCTTGAATTTGCTTGATAGGGGTAACCCAACCGCTGCTTTAGACCATTTCGATATGGCGTTGACTTGGCCTGAACATCTGGGTCTAGGACGGCCCTACAATCCTGAGGAACGCATTGAGCAATACTTGCGAGGCGTTGCCCTCCGGCTCAGTGGGAATGAATCAGAGGCGCTCTCAGCCTTCGAAGCAGTGATAGCTGGGACCCCGCGGGACGTCCTGGAGGGGGAAATAAGTGCGAACAGGATGGACTTATTGGCTATAGCAGCTCTCGATGCCCTGGGGCGTTCTGATCAAATACGACTTGTTGCTGATGGGGAAGACGGTGTGTTAGCCCAGATCATTACACGAGCAAGCTCCGCATCTACGAGTGGAGCAGATGTACAGCAGGCGCTAAAGAACGCAGCTCAATCAGCCCTGAATTTGTTCTCTGACTTAACGGGACGGTTGATCTACCGAGCTTTGAATCTGGCGCGCTAGGCAGCGTAGCCTGAACAGTATGTAGCCCGATCAATTTCCTGGTTGGATAATTCTGAATTGGTTCGGTGGTGTTCGCCCCTGTAGATGCGTGACGAAGTAATCCCAGGTGCGCCGGATCACGTAAGGTTCGTTAGCAAACCCATGATTCCGGTTTGGCATCACAAGCAGATCGAAATCCTTGTTATGCTCGATCAGTTCGTCAATCACCATGATTGTCGCATTTGGGTGTACGTTATCGTCCAATGTTCCGTACATGAGTAGAAGTTTTCCAGAGAGGTCCCCTGCGAGATTCTGGTTCGCTTGAGAATTAAAGGAATCACTCCCGTCATCGTTCTTCTCGAGGAGACCGTGGTACTTCTCTCCCCATGTGTAATCGTAGCTTCGATTGTCATGGTTGCCCGCACTTGATACGGCAACTTTGAAGAAGTCTGGATAACTGAGGATTGCGTCCGTAGAGCTGAACCCACCACCGGAATGACCGAATATCCCTACGTGATCTAGATCGATTTGGGGGTATCTTCTCGCGAGTTGTCTCAGGGCTGAGATGTGATCAGGCAAGCCGTTATCGCGCATGTTCCCGTAGTAGCTGTCATGAAAAGCTTTGTCACGGGCCGGGGTTCCCATCGCGTCGATGAGGAAGACGATGAACCCCAACTCTGCTAAAGCAGCAGCATTACCACCCTGTTGAACTGAAGCCTGCCTACCACGGACTGCACCAACCTGGGGTCCAGGATAGGTGTAGTCTACGACCGGGTATTTAGTGTTAGGATCAAAATTCGATGGGAAGAACAGGAGGCCGTGGACAGGGGTAATGCCATCCCGTCCGGTTGCTACAAAGTGGGTTGGAAAATTCCAGCCTGTTGCTAATAATTCAGAGAAGTCACCCTCTTCTAGGCCGAGCAAGATACTTCCACTGGAATCTCTTAGAACTGTCGTGGGCGCAGATTCAAAGTTTCCGAACTGATCGATGAAATAGCGACCTGATGGACTCACCCAGATTTCGTGGTCTGCATCTTCTGGAGACAGTAACTCGATAGAGCCTCCATCTAGGGCTGCCCGATAAAGGTGGCGGTTGTATACATCACGGCCTTCTTCTCGGCCGACTCCCGTGAAGTATGCCCAGCGGCCCGTATCATCGACATGCAGAAGATCAAGGACCATCCAGGGGCCTTCTGTGATGCGGTTCTTCAATTCTCCGGTTACTGCATCGAACAGATACAGATGACCCCATCCATCTCGTTGTGACCACCACACAACCTCCGAATTTCGGTTGATCACCCGCCAATTTGGGATGCCACCAGAGCGCCCGTTGGCTTCGACGAACGTTTTCGAACGTTCTTCGATTATCAAACGGACCTCACCGTTATCGGTATCAGCCGCATATAACTGGAGCGTGTCATAGCTGCGCACGCTCCGTGTGAAGAAGACCTGCTCAGAATCATCACCCCAGCTTACGTCCTTCCAGAGCGTGTCGATCATTAATCCACAGCATGATGTGTTCATTGCTTCGAGAGGGTCTACTCGAACCTGCGTTGCCGTAGAGTTTTCTACATCGAAGATATAGACCTCATAAGTCGGAATGACTGAATCCCCAGGGAGAGCTACGCGATAGCTGTGTAGTTCAGGGCGTCCTGTTTTCGCTTCCAGGAGGTGCAACTGCTTCACGTCACGCTCATCCAATCGATGTGTTGCAATCCGCCGTGAGTCAGGGGACCAGGTCAGGACTGGTGGAGCCTCATTTCCTTCTCGTTTCAGGGTGACAGCAGAGCAGCAGCCCTCGGGTGGGACAGCATAGCCAAAGTTCTCCTCACCATCGTCAGATAGACGTATTTCCTGACCATCAGCAAGAGAACGAATCCAAAGATTCTCGTCTCTGGTAAATGCAACCCAACGTCCGTCAGGTGACAGACGCTCTGTGCTTGGACGGTCTGGTATAGGATCTGGTCCCGTGCACGTGTAGGAGGCTAGGGAGCATTCCCATCGTATTGAGTCACCTGTATGGAATTGAATTGCCTGATCTTCTACAAAGTCGAATGTCTCGAAGGGAAGCTTGTTCGCGACATAGGAGGTGTCGGCGGCGATCGAAAGCGCTGCAGCGAGACGGTCGTGATCAAATGCGACACCGCGCGTTCGTGAATTGGGATCGACCAGAATGAACTCGTGACCGTCACCGATATGGCTGCGGTACCAGAAGCGGTCAGCATCAAGCCATTCTGGACTCATCTCGTCGCCCTCGACAAGGAGCGTTGCATTCCAACTCAAGAATTGGTCAGCGCGTGTGTAGTCAGTTGCGGTGGTTTGCCCCGAAACGGGGATGCATAAGCCTGTGAATGCTAGCATCGCGAGCGTTAAAATGTGCCTGGTGAGTGTCGACACAGGAGTCTCCTATCAAAGGAATCGACGATACCGTGATCTTTCTGACTACGGTTGCTGAAAGAGAAGCATCAGCAGTTGTCCTTGGGTCACGAACCTGAAAGATGTAGTTAAAGCCTGTTTTTTCGCTAGCGCTAGCTGCGGATAACAAATGAAACTCCTACTTCCATAATGTGATCTAGGTCTTACATCGAATTGCCGACAGCTCTGAATACACCGTAGGTTCGCTGTCCAATTTATGTCGCAAAGTGAGGTCCCAGATGCATTTACTGTGTTCGGTAGTCACGCTCATGGCTTGGGTGGTGACAACGACACCGCTATCCGCGCAAGACGATGATGAACTTCGTTGGACTCCGAGCAAGAGTATGGAGTTTAGTGTCGTGCAACAGACTGCGATTTCCCCGGACGGTAGCCGAATAGCCTATGTGGTTCGGGTTCCGTTGATTGAAGGCGAGCAATCCGAATATCTGAGCCATATCTGGTTGGTGAATTCGGATGGCACAGGGAACACACAGTTCACAAGAGGTAAAATCTCAGCTTCTGGACCAGCGTTTTCACCTAATGGAGAATGGCTGGCTTTTAGTAGTCAGAGAAGTGAACCAGAAGGAGAAAGCGAAGGGGGCTCGCGCACCCAAGTTTGGGTGATTTCAGTCAATGGTGGTGAGGCATTTCCCGTAACGGATGCTGCTTCCGGGGCAAGTTCATATCAGTGGTCTCCTTCAGGAGATCGCATTGCTTATCTGATGCGTGATCCTGATACGGATGAAGAGAAGGCCCAAAGGCGTGAGAAGCGTGACCCGATCTTTGTAGATCAAAACTTTAAATACAATCACATCTATAGTGTGTCGTTCGACCCTTCTTCGTCTGAGCCACAGGAAGTGACTCGGCATACTGAAGGTGAATTTCACGTTACTGGATTCGACTGGTCAGTGGATGGCAGTGGATTTGCTTTCAGCCATCAAGCTGATCCTAGGCTAGATGAAGGAGCCCGAGCTTCGGATATTTCGACGGTATCGGCTGAGGGCGATATGACCGTAACCCCCCTTGTCACGCTCGGTGGTACCGATGGCAGCCCACTCTATTCCCCTGATGGTCAGTGGCTAGCGTTCACATCATCAGGTGACACACCCCAACGGGTTGGCTTGAGTGATGTGTACATCATCCCCTCGACAGGTGGCATGCCCACAAAGCTTGCGGATAGCCACGACCGAAGTGGGGGCTTGATGGGTTGGGCGAGGGATGGATCATCGGTACTACTCTCGGAATCTCTCGGGACAACCAGGCATCTGACCTCTCTTCCGGTAAATGGGGAGCCACTGCGGCAATTGACTAGCGGATCGGGTGTGCTCGGATCGGTAGCTTTAGCAGCTGACTCAGACGCAATGGTGTTCACCTGGCAGACAACGGATACGCCAGCGGACGTGCACGTTTCTTCGGTTTCCTCATTCCAGCCAGAACCGGTAACTGATCTACATGCGAATGTGGAAATGCCGGAGCTAGGAAGAACAGAAGTGCTCTCATGGGAATCCAAAGATGGTCGCTTCGAGATTGAGGGCCTACTGACTTATCCGGTAGACTACGATCCTGATCGCAGCTACCCACTGATCCTGAACGTTCACGGTGGACCCTCGGGTGTGTTCGTGCAGTCGTTCACGGGAAGCGCATCTACGTACAACCTCCAGTATTTCGCTCAAGAAGGGTATGCTGTCCTGCGACCTAATCCGCGTGGAAGCTCAGGCTATGGCCGTGATTTCCGGTTCGCAAACGTACGTGACTGGGGTTACGGAGATATGGATGACCTGATGGAGGGAGTGGATGAGGTCATCGATATGGGAGTCGCGCATCCGGACTCGCTGCTTCTCATGGGATGGAGCTACGGTGGCTACATGACCTCGTTCGCTGTCACGCGCACGGACCGGTTCAAGGCAGCCAGTATGGGCGCAGGCCTCCCGAATCTCGTTAGCATGGTGACTACCACCGATATCGGTGAATATCTCGTCGCTCACATGGGTGGCGAGGAATTTTGGGAAGATTACGAGGGTTACGAACGGCACTCGGCCATGTACCGGATTGCGAATGTCACAACACCTACTCAGGTGATCCATGGAGAAAATGATCTCAGAGTTCCGTTCACGCAGGGTCAGGAATTCTACCGGGCCTTGGGGCGCTTAGGTGTCCCTACAGAAATGATCGTGTTACCCAGGACCCCGCACGGACCTCGTGAGCCTAAGCTGCAGATGGAAGTCTCTAAGGTCATTATGAAATGGTTTGATAAGCACCTAAGGCCTGCTGGGCCAAGGGTTACAACGGAGTAATCGTATGAGGAATCTAGCATCCCACAAGAAATCCTGAGGACTCCAGAATAGGATCTGCTACTACCCCGAAACGTTGAAGATTAGGATAAGGGAAACTGGAGTACCGTTCCTACTGCTGTTGCTGGTCCCCCATCCATCCGGTGTGCCCATTCGGTGTAAGCACATAGAGATAACCCTCATATCGGCCAAGTATCGGCAGTTCGGTACCGGCATTTAGCTGTACGATTACAGATGCGTTATGCGAAGGACTTGAGAGTATCGTCTGGTTCCGGGCTATGACTTCCGAGCCGAGCGGAAGATCTGCAGGTTCCGTAAGACGGGAAGCTACATAGCCGTATGCGCCGTCTGGGAGTTTAACACGGAAATATTCACCGGATCCTGCCAGTACTCGGAGTGGGGTGTGTTGACCGAGTTCTCGAACGACTTCCCCACGACGGTTCGGCGCTGCACGTAGGCGGATGCCGTCATTCAAGAGTCGAACCCATTCCCCGAGTTGTCCAAGGTCTGCGGTTTGCTCCTCCATAGTGCCACGGGGTGGTCTCAGGAATGGGTCAGGATTAACTGGCCCCTCTCCGCGCTGATAAATCCCAAAATGTAAATGTGGAGGGGTCGTTCGTGCGTTCCCGGTATTGCCCACGAAACCGAGTGTATCTCCTATCTCTACCTCTTGGCCACGACTTACTGCCTGACTGTCCAGGTGAGCGAAGTAGATATTTGAGTTTCTGATTGGATCACGCAGCCAGACGACCTTGCCTCCCAAGTTGGTCACCTGTACACGGTTGACCTGACCAGCTGATGTAGCGAGTACCGGCGTCCCTCTTCGTGCGAAAATATCGACTCCGTCATGACTTCTTCGCCCAGCATCTCTGTCCGCACCAAACACACTCTGAATCGAGCGGACCCCATATCCCTCTACAGGGAAGGCGAGTTGGGCTTCAAGCTGGAGTGTGACCGTATAGTTGCCACCTCTGAGGAGTTCTGGTTGCAGCCTCAGCAGAAAATCTCCGCCTCTCCGGGGTTCGTGTTCGAATGTCCCAGGTACCGAATCTGTAGAGAGGATTGGTCGTGGTGGATCGTCTTCATTTTCTGCCACTCGAAAGAGATCGACAAAAACCTGTGTCTCTTCTCCGTTTGTTAAGGAAACCTTAGCAGTAAGGCGCTGACCCCGACCGATCGTCAAACGATACGCTACGGCACTTGGTTGCTCAGGTGGTATGAACCCCTCTTCCTGGAAAGGGAGAGATATCTCCACAGGGCCCTGGACGGCTTGGTATGCTGCAAGAAGCCAATCACGCCCAAGTGCTGTGTTCGTGAGTCCCGCATCAGATAGTGAGGCTTGGTAGGCCTCGTGCGGGGTCATGTCCCGGAAGCGGTCTTGGACCTGTTCGATCTCCTCACAACCCAAGAGACCTATGAGGGACAGAACTGCAGTTAAACCGAGTGTTGATCTATTGAGCTTCAACACATCACTCCAGAGATCTGTTCAGCGGGCATAAGGCCCCTTAAGCCGCAAGTCTGGGTTGTCCTCTACAGACGAACTTGCTTAGAAAGGCATCAAGAGGTCAAGCATAGAAATTGTAGGCCTGATATGTGCTAGTTAGCTTTTCTCGGCTTATCACCCTGTTTTTCCCTCGTCACTCAGTGAGGCATCTGTGATCCGGATCGCCGAAATTGAAGCTGGAAGCATCGCGGAAGAGCTCAATCTTGAGATCGGAACGCGAGTCGTGCGCATCAACGGTGAACATGTGCGCGACGGGATCGACCTCACTTTCCTTCTTGCTGATACTGAGATTGAGCTGGAGACCGTGTCTCCTGCTGGGGAAACTCTCTTCTATGAGATCGAGCGGGAACCGGGAAATGCGATTGGGATCATCCCTGCTCCAGACCAGATCCGAGAGTGCGCAAATAAGTGCGTCTTTTGCTTTATTGATGGAAATCCTGAAGGTGCGAGACAGACGCTATGGCTCCGGGATGATGACTTCCGACTTTCATTCACATACGGGAGTTATGTCACCCTAACCAATCTCGGACCGAGGGGCCTTCAACGGCTGATCGACCAGGGGATCTCCCCACTATACGTGAGTGTGCATGCGACCGAGGCCGAAGTAAGAGAACGTCTTCTGGTTAACGAGAGAGCCGGTCTCATAATGGATCAGCTACGCGAGCTAATGGACGGTGGCATTGAAGTACATACACAGGTGGTGTTGTGTCCGAGCTGGAACGACGGAGAACACCTTGATCGCACGATAGCTGATCTCTGGGCACTTGGACCATCAGTTCGATCTCTCTCGGTCGTACCAGTTGGCTTGACTCGCTACAACCTTAATCGGCCCGTACGACTACTCCGGCCTTCGGAAGCGGCCGCGGCGATAACGAAGGTTGATGAAGCCCGTCGGCTTGGGGACCAAGGTAGAGGGTTCGGTTGGTGTTATGCAGCTGATGAAATGTACTTGATCGCAGGCCTACCACTTCCGGAGGCTTCCTACTACGACGACGGTGCGCTTTATGAGAACGGAGTTGGTGCGGTCCGACGCTTTGTAGACGGGTTCGAGCGTGGGTTGGCTGAAGTCCCTCGATTTGAAGGACGGAGAATCCGATTGGTGACCGGTGGGTCTATGGCTCCATTTCTGAATGAGAGAACCTCGGCACTGGCGGCAGCAACAGCAGCAGCGTCCGTTGAGGTAGTGCAGGTTGAGAATCGCTACTTTGGTGATACGGTCACGATAGCTGGGTTGCTAGGAGGGAGAGACATCATTGATGCTCTGCAGAATGGGCAGTCCGGAGATCTGGTCGTCCTACCCGCTGAAGCTCTTAATGCTGACGATATCTTTATTGATGACGTTCCGATGAATGAGCTCCAAAAGGCACTTGCGCCAGCAGCGGTCTGTATCGGACATGAGGTGACGGAAGCCTTGAGGTCAGCATGAGCAGACAGCTTCCTGTCCTCGCGGTTGTTGGTCGCCCGAACGTTGGTAAATCAACCTTCTTCAATCGGGTTATCGGGGCCCGGGTCGCGATCGTAGATAATCAGCCAGGCGTAACTAGAGACCGGAATTTTGCGGCTGCGGATTGGGCGGGTCGGCATTTTTTCATTGTTGATACTGGGGGAGTTATCGAGGGGAGTGACGAACCGCTCGATAGAGCTGTACGTGAGCAGGCGTTTGCTGCTGTCACAGAATCTGACGTAATCCTGTTCCTCGTTGACGGGCATCAGGGCGTACATCCTCTCGACGAGAAACTCGCTGACGTTCTGCGTAAATCACAAAAGCCAGTGCTCTTGGTAGCAAATAAGATTGATAATCTCCCTAATGACCAACGACATCAGGAGTTCTGGTCACTGGGTATGGGAGAGCCTATCCCGGTTAGTTCATTGTCGGGTAAGGGGTCTGGAGACCTCTTGGACCTAGTGGTGGAGGCACTTCCTGAAGTGACATCAGTGGATCAAGAGGATGAGACATCGATCCGGGTAGCAGTTGTCGGGAAACCCAATGTGGGTAAATCGAGTTTCGTGAACCGGCTGATCGGGGAAGACAGGGTTGTCGTTTCCGATATTCCGGGCACCACTCGCGATCCAGTAGATACACTATTCCGGTACCACAACCGGACACTTGTTTTCATCGACACAGCAGGGCTCAGACGTCAGACGAAAGTGAAGGACAACCTAGAGTATTACAGTGCGCTCAGAACTGATCGAGTTGTACACGCAGCTGATGTGTGTGTCGCCTTGATTGACGCGAGTGAGCAGGAATTGCATGCCCAGGATATCAGGATCCTGAGAACAGCTTGGGAGGCAGGGAAGGCGGTCATTCTACTCATGAACAAGTGGGATCTTGTTGAGAAAGATACGATGACCGGGCCCGCATTCGAAAAGAAAATGCGTGAGCGCATTCCCTTCCTCCGCTCGATCCCCATGCTCTTTACGTCAGCGTTAACGGGGCAAAGAATTCGAAAGTGCCTGGACTTGATCCTTGAGGTACATGAAGAGAGATGCAGGCGGATAGAAACGCATGAGGTCAACGAAGTTTTAGGGGCCGTGCTCAACCGCCAGCCGCCTCCGCTTTATAGGGGGCGTCGGGTAAAGGTGAAGTACGGAACTCAAGTAACCGTTGCCCCACCCACTTTTGCTATTTTCTCGAACTATCCGAACGCCTTACCCGCTCCCTACATTCGCTACCTTGAAAGTGGTTTCCGTGAAGCTTGGGGGTTTATGGGGACACCCATTCGTCTTCGTTTCAGAACCGGTCGAGAAAAGTGACTTACGCCTTGCTCGCGCTGTCCTATGTGCTCGGGGCCACACCCAGTAGTTACTGGGTCTCCCGGATGGTACGTGGTATCGACCTGCGGCAGCACGGCTCAGGTAATCTTGGAGCGACCAATGTCTTCCGCATTGTAGGCCCTGGTTGGGCAGCCCTAGTCATGGTTGTTGATGTAACAAAAGGGTTTGTCCCGGTATGGTTTTTCCCGGGGTTGATTGATGCGACTTTTGGCTGGACGCTTGCATTCGGTGGAGCAGCGATTGTCGGGCACATCTTCTCATTCTGGGTGGGGTTCAAGGGAGGGAAAGGAGTCGCTACCAGTGCTGGAGTCCTATTAGCACTTGCTCCGTGGGCTGTTCTTGGATGCTTTGCGGTATGGTGCGTACTCACATTTCCAACCGGTTATGTGGCACTAGGATCGACCGGTGCTGCGGCTAGCCTTCCGATCTTTGTCTCGCTTATACCTCACCAAGGTGGTGAGGTGCTCATGTGGTTCTCACTAGCACTGGCAGTTTTCGTTACCTGGGCTCATCGCTCAAACCTCAAACGGCTTCTGGCTGGTACTGAGAGTAGATTCAGGTGGAGCGGTGATGCTAAAGCTGAGGATCATAGCGAGGTAGAGTGAGCGAAAATCGACGGGTTGCTGTGATTGGTGCAGGTGCTTGGGGCACCGCGCTGGGAATGCTTTTGGCCGAGAAGAATGAACTCACGGTAACAATGTGGTCTTTCGAAGCAGATGTAGCAGATAGTATCAACGAGTTTCACCAGAATCGGTATTTGCCGGGCATAGATCTGCCGGACGCACTTCGAGCGGAGACTGACCTCCGGAGGACCCTGGAGGGAGCTTCGGTAGTGCTTTCCGTTAGTCCGGCCCAGGTGGTACGTGAGGTAATGACCGAAGCAGCCTCTAGCGTGTCAGCGGACGCTCTCATTGTGAGTGCCTCTAAGGGAATTGAGAACGGAACGCTGCTTAGAATGGACGAAGTCCTTGGTCAGATTTTTCCGGAACAGATCATGGGGCGCTTTTGTGTGCTTTCTGGCCCGGGCTTTGCAAAAGAGGTTGCAGGTCATGCTCCCACGGCTGTGGTAGTAGCTGGCCGAACAACTGAGGCAGCGAACGAGACTCAGGACATTTTCCAGACCCCTTATTTTCGGATCTATACCAACACAGACACTGTTGGTGTGGAGTTAGGTGGCGCGCTTAAGAATGTTGTGGCACTTGCAGCAGGAATTGCCTCTGGACTGGGGTACGGACACAATACAATTGCTGCTGTTATTACTCGTGGCTTGGCTGAGATAACTCGTCTTGGGGTCGCGATGGGGGGTGACAGAGCTACTTTCTCAGGGTTGGCTGGCATGGGTGACCTCTTGTTGACTTGCACGGGGGACCTGAGTCGCAATCGCACGGTTGGGTACCGGTTAGGGCAAGGAGAGTCACTGCAGGACATCCTAGCCGACATGAAGGCGGTAGCCGAGGGAGTAAAGACTACTGAGTCGGTATACGAATTGGCGAAAGGTCGGGGTGTAGAAATGCCGATTGTCGAGCAAGTCTACGGGATCTTGAATAATGCAGTTATGCCGGCAGATGCCCTAGAAATGCTAATGCTTAGAGAGCCCACGTCTGAGGAATGGTAGTGGTGGGTGCAGTCGGATTCCCAGACCTCCAGGAGCGAGAATGAACGAGCCCGTTACCAAAAAGGTGTACTACTCTATTGGCGAGGTCTGTGACCTGACAGGGTTAAAGCCACATGTCCTCCGTTATTGGGAAACTCAATTTAAAGTATTGAGGCCGACCAAGAATCGGGCAGGGAATCGGGTTTTTAGGTCAAAAGAGATCGGAGTCATTATGCTTGTGAAACGACTTCTTTATGAGCAGAAATACACAATTGAGGGTGCGAATAAGAGGCTTCTCGAAATGCGCGCAGGTGGTAAACTTGAAGAAGAACGGCGTGGCGTACTTGAATCCGAGGTGTTACAAGGTCTGAAGGCTGATCTGCTAGAGCTAAAGGACACACTCGGTCACAGTTAACCGGTACGGACTAGCGATGAATATCCTCTGCACGAACGACGACGGTTATCTCGCTAATGGAATTCGTGTACTCGCTAGTGCAGCAAGTGCGTTGGGTTCCGTGACGGTTGTTGCACCTGACCGGGAGCAGAGTGCCACCAGCAATTCCCTTACTCTCCATCACCCATTACGTGCACGTCTGATCTCGGACAACTCGTATGTGGTCGACGGAACTCCGACGGACTGTGTGATCCTCGCGGTCAATGGGCTTCTCCCCGGTCAGCCAGACGTCTGTCTATCAGGGGTGAATCATGGCCCAAATATGGGCGAAGATGTTCTCTACTCGGGAACTGTTGCAGCTGCGATGGAAGCGACAGTGATTGGAATTCCAGCAATTGCAATTTCCTACATTCGAGATCGTCCAGAAGAATTAGAAGGCTGGGAGTCAGTGGTGCGTGTGATCTTGGGAGAAATCTTAGGACGGGAGGAATTCCCTAAGGACTCCCTCTTCAATGTGAACTTACCTGCAGTGCCGCCCGATGAAGTGCGAGGGATTAAGGTTACCTCACTTGGTCGCCGACGATATTCGGATGCGATTACGCGAGCGAACGACCCCTCTGGCAGGGAATACTTTTGGATCGGGGGCGGTGCAGTCAATTGGAGGGGTACAGAGGATTCTGACTTTCAGGCGGTTGAAGACGGCTATGTATCTGTCACACCGCTGCATCTTGACCTCACGAACTACAAGCTCCTTGAGGAGATTCGGGCGTGGGAACTAGCCCTTTAGACGACACTCGCTTCGTCGGTCATCGCCGCAAGCTGATCGAAGAGATCCAAGCCAAGGGCATCGATGACCTTGAGACACTTCAGTATTTCGATATCGTACCCCGCCATATCTTTATTCCGGAAGTACTATGGCCGCGGGCCTATGAGGATGCTCCTCTTCCGATTGGATTTGGACAGACGGCTTCCCAACCTTCTCTTCAGGCCTACTATCTCCAACTACTTTCGCCTGCCAGGAATGAAAAGGTTCTAGAAATCGGGACTGGGAGTGGGTATCTGACCGCGATCCTCGGGCTCGCTGCCGATCGTGTTTATTCGATAGAGCGACTGAGTGAGCTGTCTCAACGTGCTCGCAAGGTGCTTGACTCACTAAGTGCGAATAACATTGCTTTGCTTGTGGGCGATGGGACTATTGGATGGAAGAAGTTCGCACCATTCGATGTGATCGTTGTATCCGCAGCCTCTCCTTCGATTCCGTCTGCACTTGTGGATCAACTGGACGAGGGTGGGCGTATGCTGATTCCCGTGGGTTCGAGAGAATCCCAGGAATTGGTCCAGATCAAGAAAACCGGTTTTATGGTGACGGAAGAAGTAGTTAAGGGGGCCGTTACTTTTGTTCCACTTCTAGGTCGATTCGCCTGGCAGGGAGAGAGTATATGAGCGAGGTGGGACAGCGCAGGGGCCCTGTTAGGCGGCTATACGACTGGGTACTGCACTGGGCAGACACCCCGTACGGCCCCGCAGCCTTATTCTTGCTTGCTTGTGCAGAGTCTTCGTTCTTCCCCATACCTCCTGATCCGCTACTGATTGCGCTTTGCCTTGGTGCCGCGAGCAGATCTCTTCGTTTCGCCGTGATTGCAACCAGCGCGTCTGTTCTGGGTGGGGTGATCGGATATGGGATTGGTGCAGGAGCATGGACCTTAGCTGAACCCTGGTTCTATCAATACGTTCCGGGAGTAAATCCCGAAGCATTTGAGGAGGTACGGTCCCTGTATGATCGCTGGGGCTTCTGGGCAATCTTTATTGCAGGGCTGACTCCGATTCCCTATAAAGTTTTCACGCTTTCGGCGGGCGTATTCTCGATCAATTTTGGAATCTTTGTCCTGGCATCTGTGCTTAGCAGAAGCCTTCGTTTCTTTGTATTAGCCGGGTTGATTTTCAAGTTTGGTAAGCCGATTGCTTCGTTTATCGACCGTTACTTTAATTTGTTGGTCTGGGTTTTTGGAATCCTGCTTCTTGGAGGATTCCTTGTAGTTGAGCTTCTGCTTTAGTCGTTGATTATCGAACCATAGAGGTGGCTCATTGTTATCTTGATGCCAGCCTGAGTTGGACGAGGCCTGTAATAGCGCCTAGTAATCTATAAATAACATTAGATTGAATGGCATAAACTACAGGCGCATAATGTTTTATGCGGTATAATATTTATTCCATAGACAAACCGAGAGGATTCAATGCTGAAGAAACTGATGACCATCTCGTTATTGAGCAGTGTGAGTATCAGTTGCGCTGATGCCCAGACTAGCACCGACGCTCAGGCTACTCCTGGGGCAACTCGGATATCTATAGCATCCCACAGCGTTCGCTTTAGTGCTATTCCTGCTTTTGCTGCACTCTATTAGGGGTGCGGCAGTGCCTATAATGGAAACCCTAGTGGAAGATGGAATGATTACGGGTTATGGCGTATGGATGCATAACACGGGTGGTAAGTACAATCTCCGCTGGCATTTAGCAGGTATGGAAGGGACTGATTTTGAACAAGCTTGGACAGCGGTCAATACTGGAATAGCTGCTGTGGATTCTGAAGCATTAGAGGCATTCAACAGGAGTATTTTGGCTCACAAGGATGAAACCTGGAATATTGGTGCCCGGAACGTGGAATCACCGGGGGACGCAGGCTACGTGTATGAAAATCTCTTCCAAGTTAATCGCGCTGATCTTTCCGAATGGAATCAACTTTGGGGCGCTGTCCTACCAGCGCTTGATGGAGCAATTTCTGATGGACTGATGAGAGGCTACATAGTGGAAGAGCACAATATGGGCGGTGAATTCAACTGGAAGATCAACGTCTTTTTTGATGATTGGGATACTATTGACGATGCTCAGGTTGTTTTCTTTGAGAACATACCACTAGATCATCCGATCTGGACCATGGCTCTCGCGCACAAAGATGAACTCTGGCAAAGACCTCCGGAGATGTAGTATGAGATCTACGGCCAAGGCCCTTGTCAATCATGAACGGAGGGCGAGTTCATGGTAGGTGATACAGGCTGAAGTTCATCTAAAATAATATTTCGCCTCCGTAGCTCAGGTGGATAGAGCGTCTGCCTCCTAAGCAGAAGGTCACAGGTTCGAGTCCTGTCGGGGGCATGGCCGGGAACCCTTTGTTTGCAGGGGTTTCCGGCTTTTATGTTTGCTGAAGCTCGGTCTGGGTTTTAGGGCTAAGTAACCCACTGAATCGCTTTCGTAACAATTTTCCGGGATTGGTCGAATTCTGCCAGTGAAGACCCCCCAGTACCGTACACCCCCCCTATTTGGTCACCAATCGCCTCTGACTATAGAACAGTATTTTGCTCAGGAGGTTTTTTAATTTCAAATTGGCTAGGAGTCCCAGCACTCAAAAAAATTCTGCAAAAATTTCAACTCACTCATAGAAGGCAGGTATGGAATCACTCTGGGATCTACTTGGAACGTTGTGGATCTGGATCAACTCGTCTGGACCCTTCCCTCTATTGGTAAAATGTTTCGTCCTCATTTTCACAATTTACATTTTCCTAAAGTGGATCGTCTGGATCTTTGATCGCTCGTAGGTAGGACTAGGACTAGAAACATGAGTTAGGGTCCACCCAGACTCCTAACACTCTCAGCACTTCAAGCATGGATGTTCTCAGTGCCTATACATCGGTATAGCAGATAGCAGGGGTAGGTATCGGAAGAGTCAGGATATATATCAGGTTCGGTAACTAGCGTTAGGGGGTCGTTCGATCACCCTGCTTTCAAAAAAGTTAGGGTGGATGATTTTCGGGTCAGTCATGGATCAGTCATTTAATGGTAGGTTACACGCGATACTAAATAGGAGGGATACAATGGATACTAAGAAACTTTTGGTAGGCACGGTCAATGGTACAGCG
>Ga0310121_10002000_pt1 | contig 19926 bp, 10 predicted proteins | sample CB27_Tmax_986_MG_FD_203504 | JGI IMG/M metagenome (GOLD analysis project Ga0310121, IMG submission 203504) | Marine microbial communities from Western Arctic Ocean, Canada - CB27_Tmax_986 | ecosystem: Environmental > Aquatic > Marine > Oceanic | place: Canada: Western Arctic Ocean | collected...
CACCTTGCACGCATCGGCATCTTCGACCGGCAGATTGGTCAGCAGAACCACTTCCACATCCTGATCCCGGGTCGCCTCAAACAAGTGAACCACCACCCGGCGAACGGTCATCGTTTGTCCCTCATATTCCGGCAACTCCAACCGATGCTCGTAGAGGATGCCGGTCTCGGTTTCACCGATCTTGCGAAGCTTTCCTTTCTCGGTGCCGTGAAGTTGTCCGTGCTGTCGAATGACGAACGCTCCGCATCTGGCAGCGATGGAATACAAGAATTTCAGCGTGCAAAAGTTGCGATCGGCAAGCCACAGCTCATGACGCTGTAGCGTCTCGATCACCTCGTCAAGCGCGGAACGCTCCTGGGCGTGGCCGTCTTCGATGGGAAAGAAATCGGCGATCGCATCGCGGCGGGGGTCGTAAACCACCAGTGACTTGCCCGGCAGCGGCCCGGCCGTGATCTCACGCGTTTCTTTCAGGCGATGCTCGGTTTTGGAAAGATGGTTCCCGTCAAGAATTCGCGTGGTATAGCCAGCCAGATCGTGACGTGCGATGCCACCAATTCCCTGACGTACCAGGAATGCCTGTTGATACGAATGGCGAACGAGTGCTTGCGAAGTTTGCAATTCCACGCGGTTCAATTTCTGGTAAACCGCATAAAGCGAGACGCCCAGTGCTTGCTTCATCTTTTTGTAACCGGCGTTAATGCTGGCAAATTTACCCAACACAACCGAGGACATCAAATGCGTCAATGTCGAAAACAGCAACGTGCGGTGATACTGAAACTCCGCATTGTCCTTAAACAGCTGTTCGAGCGCACCAACATCGAGCAACCGACGAAGCGCCAACTGGCTCATCGTCGCTATGGGTCTTTCGGTTGCGAAGTCCTGGAACACACGATCATCGAATAAATTCTTCATCGTTCGCCATCCTTGGCAAAACACTTTCTCTGTGCCAATTCGCCGTCCAAGTCAAGTCGTTTGATCAAGCAGTATCAAGTGCAGCAGAAAGCCCAACTGGAAGAGTACCGGAATTCAGAAGAACTGTTGCGTGCCGCTATCCGCGGCAGAGACAACATTGATGACCTCAATGAGATTCTAGCGATATCAGCTCGGACACCTCAGCTGAGAAAGAGGCAGCTCAACACTTTCCTCATGACATTGAGGCACGGAGTAAGATCTATGATGTCGCAGTGCTTCGCCGTTGTTATGAGCTCGCTGATTTTTGGTCTTGTCCATTCTGATTGGGGATTGCCTGGGATGGTGCAGGCGAGCTGCATCGGCGCGGCCTTGGGTGTTTCTTACCTGATCGTTGGACGCAACCTATGGGTGACCATTCTCGCCCACGCATACATGGACACCCTATTGATTCTGCAAATGTATTGGGCGCAAGGATAGCAACTCAATTCGTTGATGAAGTTACTTCAGAGGTGTGAATTCAGCGAACTCAATCGTCTGGGAAAATGTAGTGTAAGATGATGTGGCAAGACCATCGCCCAACCGGAATGGCAGTTGGACACGATATCTGAAATCGACATCACTGGCCGCCATCCGGTTGGCTCGGTCGCTCATACTACTTCACTGAAGAGATGATACATTAGTATGCCACGAAACATGATGCCTTTGACCTACCAATTATTGATCGTTATTGCCCTGCTGTCGGCCATCAGCAATCAGGGAAAGGCTGTGAACGAAGCTACCGATACGGCCCCGGAGCAGGCTAACGATTATGACGTGGTCGTCATCGGCGGGACGCCGGCGGGAATCGCGGCAGCTATCGCCGCAGGCCGTGCAGGAAAGACCGTGATTGTTATTGAGCAGTCTCCGGTTCTCGGGGGTGTGCTCTCTTCAGGCGTGATTCGATTGGATGATCTCTACGTGGAATCGAATAGTGGCGTGATGGAGGAATTCCGGCAACGCGTAAGAACTTATCATCGCACAGAGCTGGCGGACGATCCTCTCGTGAAAGCGCACCTAAAGTTAGACCCGCGCTTCCCCTGGAATGTGGCGGAAGGAAGAGCCTGGGAACCGCATACTGCAGCCAGGGTTTATGCTGAAATGGTTGCCGAGCTAAAGATCATCACGACGCGCTTCAACGAGGTGGCTGTGGATGTGAAAATGAAAGAGGAGCGGATCACAGGCGTAATCACGCGAGATCGTGACAATCAAGGGAAGTTGGGAAAAAAGCGATCATACACTGGCAAGGTGATCATCGATGCGACCTACGAGGCAGACCTGGCAGCCTTTGCCAAAGTGCCCTTTCGCATTGGACGGGAAGCTCGTTCCAAAGAAGAGCCACACGCCGGGCGCATCTACACCAATTTCTTCCGCAGTGTACCGGGGACATTGAAAGCAACCATCCTTCCGGAAAGCACGGGAGAGGCGGACCATAGTTCACAAGCTTTCACCTATCGTCTCACTGGCAAGGATTACGGTCGAGCCGATCACCCCTATCGTTTGAAAGAACCGCCACCCAACTATGATCCGGGCAAATACCGATGGAATCGCAGCGAGAAGCCGATCATTCCCAACAGAAAGTTTGATTTACTGGGAATCAGCTGGGGAGGTGATCTGACCGGACATGGAACGAGTTGGGTGCTGGCTGACTGGGAAGAGCGAGCGGAAATCGAAAAAATCTATCGCAACTATGATCTCGGCTGGCTCTACTACATCCAGACGGAAGGAGGCTCGCCTAACATCGGCCTCCCGGACGATGAATTCACGGACAATAACAACCTCCCTTATCGACTTTACGTTCGTTTTCAACCCGGACAACTCGACATTCACTAACAAGAGAACCGGACAAGTAATCCACGGCGCCAAATGATGAAAAGCAATCTCGTCTTCGTCCTCCTGCCCTTCCTTCTCGTTTCTCAACTTCGAGCTAACGAGTATGACATCTGTGTCTACGGTGCAACATCGGGGGGAGTCGTGGCAGCACTGCAGGCCGATCGCATGGGCAAGTCAGTCGTGCTGCTCGAACCTTATCACCACGTCGGTGGTATGACCTCCAGTGGCTTAAGTGCGCTCGACGTAGGCAATCCTGCCACCATCGGTGGCATCGCACGCGAATATCTTGCCAAGCTAGCAGCCAGGTATGGCAAGGAACTCAAATTCGAAAATTACTTTGCCCATACAGGCGGCGATTTCGTGATCGAGCCCAGCGGCGCAGAGAAACTCTTCTTGGAGCATATTGAAGCCAGCAACATCGATTTGTTTTTTGACAAGAAGATCGTCTCTGCCAAAAAGGACGGAGCGAACATCACTGCTGTCACGATGATCGATGGTACAACTTTTCGGGCAAAGGTATTCATCGACGCGACTTACGAAGGCGACCTCATGGCTCGTGCGGGTGTTAGTTACACCACTACACGCGAAGCAAATTCGAAATACAACGAAACCGGCAACGGCTTCAGTCTGAAAAAATACAAGCCATCCATTTACTGGGGCGTTCCCGGTGAAAACGGTCGTCGAGCTGATCGCAAAGGCATCTGGGATCGGGATATACCGATATCACCCTACATCGACCCAACCGACAAAAACAGCGGCCTCTTACCAACCATAAAACCGTACAAGAGAGAACAAGACGGGCAGCAGGCACCAGGTGTGCAGGCCTACTGTTTCCGCCTCTGCATGACCGACAATCGGGCAAACCGTATTCGGATCCCCAAGCCGGCCAATTATGATCCGTGGAACTACGAAATACAGCGTCGTTTCATCCAAGCCTGTGTACTGCAGGGTGACGACATCGATATTCGCTGGTTCACCAAACTCGATCCACTGGTAAACGATAAATGGGACTTCAACACGGCCACTTTTGGATCAAACATCCCCGGCCTGAGTTGGGATTGGCCCGACGCGAACTGGGATCGTCGACAGGAACTCTACGACTACCAACGCGACTATCATCTCGGTCTGCTCTATTTTCTGGCCAATGATCGGGTAGTGCCGGAAGAACTACAGAATCAGGTACGCGAGTTTGGCCTCTGTAAAGACGAGTTTATAGACAATGGAGGCTGGCCCTACCAAATCTACGTTCGTGAAGCACGGCGAATGGTGTCTGACCTGGTCATGAATGAAAACCACTGCACAGGAAAGCTCACTGCGGAAAAGCCAGTCGCCATGGCTTCCTACGGACTCGATATTCACGAAATTCAAAGGATCGCCTACCAGGATACGGTTTTTCGCGAAGGCAAAAGCCCAGCCAGCGTCCGCGTTAAGCCCTACGGTATCGGCTACGATGCCGTTGTTCCCAAATCGAGTGAATGCACCAACCTCCTCGTAACCTTTGCCGTATCTGCCAGTCACGTAGCGTTCGGATCGATCCGAATGGAACCCACTTTTATGATGCTTTCTCAATCTGCGGCCACAGCCGCTTGCCAGAAGATTGATCAACAATCTACCATCCAGGCAGTCAACTACCCCAAACTACGAACAACCATTCTCGCCGACGGCCAGATATTATCTCTACCCTCGTCTCAATGACCAAGTGGAAAGACGTTCCTATCTATTGTTTGGCGGCTCGCACGTAACTGATCAAGTCTGCCAGATCCTGAGGCGAGAGGTCCTTTTCGAGGCCGTCAGGCATCATCGATTTGCCGGTGCTCTTGATTTCGTCGATCTCACTACGCAGCAAGACGTGTTGCTTTCCTTGCTGATCGATCAAAGTAACGCTGTTGCCAGTCTCCGCAGAGATCATTCCTGTGCGGGTAAGTCCGTTGTCAGTGCGCGCCACATAACTTACGTAGCGAGAATCGACTGACCGACTCGGATCGAGGATGGAATTCAGTAATGCTGCGGGCGACTTGTCTGTCAGCGAGGCGAGATTCGCGCCGACCTCGTTACCGACGCCTTCGAGCTTGTGGCATGCGGAACAGGTCTTCTTGAAAAGAACGATGCCCTGCTCCGGAGTGCCGGTCAAGGAGATGACAGACTGGTACTTCTCGAGAATCTGGGCACGATCAGCCGCGGTGGGAGTCGCCAATAGCCGTTTGGCGCGGGCGCTAATCTGGTGATCGTCATGATTGGCCAGCTGTCGCTCGGTGGCGGCGTCGAGATCCGCCGGCCGCACTTGTTTCTTTTCGATGCGGTCCAACAAGACAAGCACCCACTCGCGACGACTTAGCGCGACCGAGAGAATCTGAGAGCGCAGCGCCGGCGCGTGCGCCTCCCAGCCGGCAAGGAGTTGAGCACCGACGTCGGGCCCTCCCAATGCGGCCAGCTGGTCGACTGCCGCCACTTGCAGGATGGGCGACGTTTGCGGCACAAGGAGTTCGGCCAACTGGGCGACGTCGGCGTCGCGCCGGGCCGAACTACGTCCCAACAGCCCGATTGCCGCCACGCGGTCGTCGGCGTCGGCGTCCGGATCGGACGCCCGCCGCCGCGCGGCGGAGAAGGCGCCTGCCACCGCGTCTCGCACTTGAGGTGCGCTTTGGTCAGCGGCACCAATCAGTTCGTCGAGCGAACGCTCGTGCTTGGCGAGCGCTTGGGCCAGCCGGCCGAGAACCGCAAGTTGCCATCTCGCATCGTGGCCTCTGCTCGACGCGAATAGCATGCGGAACACTTTCACGAGTCGCTCGTCGGGCGCCTCGGCTGCGGCCACCTCCAGCACGGGACCTACGATCGCGTCGGGCTCGACCTTTCCGCGCTTTACCGCAGCCATCGCAGCTTCGAAGATCGCCTGCCAGTTTTTTGCGTGAACCGAGCTCACGATGGCCGCCGTCAGGAACGGGTCGTTAGCACCGATCGCGGCCAATTCTGCCAGTGCGCTAGCAGCATCGGGGCCACTCAGTTCGCCGAGCGTGAACGCCAATTGCAGACGCACCTTGGCATCCGAATCGGTCACTCGTTCAACTATCGCCATCGCGAGTTCGGGATCGGCGCCGGCACGCGACTCGGCGAGCCTTAACGCGTGGCGCCGCACACCTGGCGCCCGATCCGATAGGGCCGCGATAATCATCGGCGCCGGCAAGGCGTCCAGCCCGTCGAGGGTACAGAGAGCGTGCAACCGGGTGAGCGGACTGTCGCTTGTTACAAAGAGTTCTTCCAGCGGCTCGCATGCGGCGGACTCCCCTCGCCACAAGAGGAGCTGCTGCGCCTTGTCACGCACCCAGCCATTGGGACTTTCAAGCTTTCGGACGAGTTCCGAGAGATTTAGATTGTCCAGCCGCGGCATCGGTCGCGGCGGCAGGCCGTCACGATAGACGCGGTAAATCCGTCCTCGATTGACGCCCTCACGATAGAATGGCTCGAGCTCGTTCCTTCCCGCTTCGGTCAGGTACTGAGGATGCTCGATGATGAAGCGATAAACGTCCACGACCCAGAGCGCCCCGTCCGGACCGGTGCGGGCCATCGCAGGCCGGAACCAACGATCGGTCGAGGCAAGAAAATCGAGCTCGCCGTCGGCCGCGGCGCGCCGAATCGTAAAGCTGGCGCCGTCGTCTTCGAGAAGATTGTGCTGCACGAGGTTGTGAAACGGCTCGCAGGTAAACACATGGCGGATATCGGTCTGGCCAAATAGCAATTGATCGCGGTAGATAGCTGGCCCGCAGGCCGAAGTGAAGCGGCCCGACTGTTCGAACGTATGAAAACGCTTCTGCGGCGGCTTGGCGGGATAGACTCTGGGATTGATGCTGGTCAGCATCTGTCTCGGATCGCGCGTCGCGACATGCCGGTTGCGGCGGGTATAGCGGTCGGGGAGCACGTAGTGCCACACCGGGTAGCTGTTGTTGAGGCCGAACCAGTTACCCCACGCGTCACGGCTACGGACGAATTGGGACCGTCCGGAGGATGCATCCAATTCACCGTCGTCGGGACGGATCTTTAAGTCGCGTCCGCTAATTTCGATCGTCGCGCCCGTTTTGAGCGACGTGACGGCGCCTACGCTTATCAAGCCATTGGCACAATGGACCCAATTGTCCAAGCCCCACCGTAGGCCGTTGATTCTCAACTGTTGATTGCCCTCGGTGAATCCGCTGTAGAGCACTTCGCGGATGTCCGCCTCGCCGTCGCCGTCGGTGTCTTCGGCGTAGAAGATTTCGGGCGCCGCGGTAACGAGAACTCCGCCGCGCCAGGCGAGGATTCCATTGGGAAAGTTGATGTTCTCTAAAAACAATGTCGACTTGTCATAGCGGCCGTCGCCGTCGGTGTCTTCGAGGAACCGAATTCGGCCGCCTGGCTTTCCTTTCCCATCCATGCCCAGCGGGTAGTCGGCCATCTCCACGACCCAGAGCCGACCGTCGTCTCCCCAGTCGATTGCCACAGGATCGGCCACCAGCGGCTCGGCGGCGACAAGTTCAACCTGGAAGCCGTCGCGGACATGGAGCTGACGCATCGATTTTGTTGGCGAACTGGCGCCAGGATCGGGGAGTGCCCGCGGAGGATTCTCCGGCTTTTCAACTCGCTGTGGCGTCGCGGCGGCAATTCTCTTGATGCGGATGTTCCGCCAGCGGCACTTCTTTCCGATCGGCCAGCCTTTGCCACCGTGCACTTGCACGGCGATGTGTCCTTCACGACCGAGGAGATCGCGGACCTTTTTGCGGTCATAACGAGGGTGTTCGAAGCTGGCCGCGTCGAACTCGCAGACCTTTTGGCCATTGATCCAGCTGGTAATCGTCGGATCGCGCCCTTCGCAGCGAACCCGAAGCTGATTCCAATCGTTAAGCTTCCAGGCCTCGACCCACTGGTCGGGCGTGCACGTGTGCTTGAGATAGTGCGGCTTGTATCGCGCGCTGAGACCTTTGCCCGCCTCGGCGGTGATGCCGATCAGTTTCTCGTCGGCATCGTGTTTTCCGAAGATGTCAAATGCCCGAGCAACAAAGGCGCCCGAACCTTCGCCGTAGATTTGACCGACGCTGCCTTCGTCGTGATAGTCAACCATCACCTGAAAACACTCCCCCTTTTCCGTGGAGCGGATAAACAGGCCCGAGCAGACGCCCCAGTCAGGCTGGACGTCGATTTCGAGCTCGAAGTCGCCGTACTTTTCGTTCGTAAGCAAGATGCCGCCGTTGCCTGAGCCGGGCGGGTCCTGCTCGCCGGTGATGGCGCCGTCTTCCGCGCGCCATCGTCCACCGCTGCCATGGCCGGTCTTGGACGTGTGCCAACCGGCGAGGGTTTTTCCATCGAAGAGCTTATCCCACTGGCCAGATGCTTCGGCGTCCGCGCAGCTACCAGTGGTCGCGGCCATCAGGGAAAGCGCGAGCGCGGCGAGCACGCTCATCGGGAACAGAAACCTCATCAGCACAGTTCTCCGCGGGATCTGATGTGCGGCGCAATGACCCATTTCATTTCACCTCGCCATTGTAGATAATAGCAGTCAGTGATTGCAACCCAGACGCTCTTGCCATGATTCCACCTAAAATCCAGAAACTCTCCCTCGAAAGCGATACTAAAGTGTCAACCACCTTTCGTCCATTGTGTTGCCTGTTGATTCGCACTCGTGACGCGCGTTTTGGTCTACTGAGCTTTTCGCTGCTAATTTGGTTGTGCGTTGGGCAAGCGGTATGCGTGCGCGGGAGGGAAATAACGCGGCGCGTGGCGGGCCACACATTGAGTGAGTGGGCAGAACAGCTGAGCGCCGAAAACGAAACAATTCGACTCCGAGCAGCAAAAACGATGGGCGTCTTTGGGGCCGCAGCAACGCCCGCGCTCTCGCAGATGCTACTGCATGATGACGCTTCGGTTCGTTATTGGGCAGCGAGTCATTTGGGCGATATTGGCCCTCAAGCGAACGCGGCGAAACCGAATCTGCAACAGCTGCTGGGCGACGATTCCCCGGCCGTTCGCATGGCCGCCGCGTACGCCCTCTGCCGCACGGAAGGGGTCGATAGTCGGATTGACGTCCTGGTCGAAGCGCTGCGGCATCCAGAGCGGGGCATGGGATGTTGTGCCGCAGAAATGTTGGGCCGAATCGGTCCACCGGCTCGGCCCGCGTTGCCTGCCATGCAGGCAGCGTTTCAGTGGCACGACGATCGCCAGAATAGTGGCGACTATCACGTCCGCTGTGCCACTCAAAACGCCATTCGAAAGATTGAGGCTGACAAGACCCTGATAGAACATCGCCGTCCCAAAACGCGCGGTAATTATCGCAGGCGGCCCAATCCATCCGACGAGGCCCGGCCTGACGTAGGCACTGTGAGCGGCAATCGCCTCAACATACTTTACATAAGCTGCGAAGATATCAGTCCCAACCTCGGTTGTTACGGCGATAAGTACGCTTCCACGCCCAATCTCGACCAGCTTGCCCGGGAGGGCGCCCGTTTTACTCAAGCCTTCACCCCCGCTGGCGTCTGCGCCGTTGTGCGGTCAGGCATTATCACGGGAATGTATCCGATCTCCATCGGGTCACAGCACATGCGGTCTCGGATCGTGCCTCCAGTCGGTGTGAAATGCTTTAGCGAATATCTTCGCCAGGCTGGTTACTTCTGCACGAACAAGTTGAAAACGGACTACCAGTTCGAGCCGCCATTGACTGCCTGGGACCGCCAGGGCAGCGAGCACCACGACTGGCGCGATCGAGCAGATCGGCAGCCGTTTTTCAGTGTCATCAACCTGACCGTTTCGCATGAAAGCCAGATTCGCCACAGCGAAACAGTCCATGCGCAAGTCTTGGCGAATTTGCGACCCGAGCAGCGTCACGATCTCCATCGGGCGGCCGAATTCTTGCCTCCCATTTATCCCAACACGCCTGAAGCACGCAAGGATTGGGCGTGGTATCAGGACAATATTTCGGAAATGGACCGACAGGTCGGTGAAATACTCGGGCGGCTCGACGAGGATGGTTTGGCCGATGACACGGTGGTCATCTTTTGGAGCGATCACGGTCGCGGTCTGCCGCGCGGCAAACGCTGGATTTACGAATCGGGAGTCCACATCCCAATGATTATTCGATGGCCCGGGGAGATCGAACCTGGAACGGTCCGCGACGATCTGGTCAGTACGCAAGATCTGCCGCCGACGACTATGTCGATCGCCGGATTGAAGCCGAAATCGTATATGCACGGTCGGGTGATCGTCGGCTCCGAGGTTGGCCCAGCACCCGAATTCCTGTTCTTCCATCGCGATCGAATGGACGAAGCGTACGACCTTATGCGGGGATGTCGTGACAAGCGACTGAAATACATTCGCAACTATGAGCCGGAGAAGCCGTATGCGCAACACATCGATTATATGGACAGAATGCCCACTTTGGTCGATCTGCGGAGATTGAACGCCGACGGGAAGCTGAACGATGCACAGAAGGTCTTCTTTCAAACTTCGAAACCGGTGGAAGAACTTTATGACATCGTGACCGATCCGCACGAGATCGACAACCTTGCCAACATGCCAGAGTACGAGCAGCAGCTTGCCAAGATGAGACGCGAAGTGAACCATTGGCAGGAGCGAATTGGCGACATGGGTCTTCTACCCGAACCGATCATGATGCAGCGCATGCGCCCAGGGGCTCGGTATCAGACGACAGCCAAACCCGATATCCGCGTCGAGACCGACGGAGTCGCCGACCGCGCCGCCGTTTCCATCAGCTGCCGGACCGACGGGGCGTCAATCGCCTACACATTTGGCGCCTACGCAATTGGCGACAAGCCGGGGCCGGATGCCGCGTGGAAATTGTATGCCGGGACGTTGAGCGTCGCGCCGGGCGTGAAGATCACTGCCAAAGCTTGCCGGCCGGGCTATCTCGACAGCCCCGCGGTCACGTCTACGATACCGTGACAGAGTCGCAGCAACCTTGTGACTGCAGCAATCACTCTCATCGGGAAGAGAAAACTCATCAGCGCAGTTCTCCGCGGCATGTGAGGTGAGGCGCAATGACTCATTTATCGAGCAATCCCCGCTCGCGCATCCACTGCTCGCAGAGCTGGGGCCATTGGGACGCGCCCGGGGCCGATTTCGCTAAGCCCAGCCCGTGGCGTCCTTTTTCGAAAACATGTAGCTCGGCAGATACGCCGGCGCGGCGCAGGGCCAAGTAATACTGCACACTGTTTTCTGGCTTCACGCCTTGATCTTCGCTGGTATGCCAGAGAAACGTCGGCGGCGTATCCGAGGTCACTTGCTTCTCATTGGACAAGTTGTGGACCAGCTCAGGATCCGGGTTTGTACCGAGCAAGTTCCGCTGCGAGCCGCGGTTTGTGTAGGGCTGGCCGAATGCAATGACCGGGTAGCAGAGGATCGCGAAATCTGGTCGACAACTTACCCGCTCAATGAGGTCGGCTGCAGCGGGGTCGCCCGCATCGAAATGCGTGGCCGCGGTCGAGGCAAGATGCCCTCCGGCGGAGAAGCCGACGATGCCGACCCGCGCGGGATCAATCCGGAATTCCTCCGCTCTCGCTCGCACAGTTCGGATTGCACGTTGGGCGTCTTCGAGCGGTGCGGGATGTCCGTAGCCTTTGCCCCGATGCCGGTAGTCGATAATAAATCCGGCGATGCCAAGCGAGCTCAACCAGCGGCCGACTGGATCGCCTTCGAGGTCCATATCTAGCCCGCCGTAGGCCCCGCCCGGGCAAATCACAATGGCCGTGCCGATTGCTTTTTTCGCTTCTGGCAGGTAAACGATTAGCTGGGGCTTATCGGTCGGCTCGTCGCCTAACTTGCCGGGCGCGCCAGTTGGCCACAGCAGCTCCACTCTTGGCTCGCTCGGAAGCGCCTCCTTCGTGGTGACGACGGCGAGCAAAACAGTTATAAGAAGGAGGCGATACATTTCACCTAGCGATTGTATATAACTGCAGTTGTTGGTTGCAACCAAGAGCTGCGCCCGAGTGCTGTAGAGGCCTAAAATGGTAACAAAAAACTTATTCACACTCTGCATCGGACCATCGGCAGCGATGTTGCTGCTTTGCGTCGTGCCTGCAGGCGATGTGGCTGCGGCCGAGCGACCGAATATTGTGCTCGTCGTGGCCGACGATATGGGTTTTTCAGATCTGGGCTGTTACGGCAGTGAGATCAAGACGCCTCATATCGACCGCCTCGCGGCGGGAGGGTTGAGGTTCAGCCAATTCTATACCTGTGCCGTTTGCGGAATCTCCCGCGCCTCGATGCTTACCGGTCTCTACCACCACCAGGTGGGGATCCGCAATTGGAATGGCACGAGAAATGACCGGGGCGTGACGATTGACGAAGTCCTCCATGAGAGCGGTTACCGTACGATGATGGTCGGTAACATGTTGATGGTGGGCAAGTGGCCAGACCCGCAGGTCGCCAGTCACCGCAGCCTCGATCGCTACTTCGGTTTCCAGGGCAACGGCCCCAACAGTTACTTCGATGGCGTCGGATGCGCATGGTGGTTTGTCGATGATCAACCCTACGCGGTCCCCGCCGAGGGCTTTTATAACACCGACGCCCTGACCGACCACGCCCTGCAGTTCATTGATGAAGCGGTCGGAAAAGAGCAGCCCTTCTTCCTTTATTTGGCCTACATGGCGCCTCACTGGCCGCTGCACGCCAAACCGACCGACATCGCCAAATATCGAAAGCTGTACAGGGATGCGGGCTGGGACGCATTGCGGAAGCAGCGCCACGAGCGATTACTCCAGATGGGGCTGATCGATTCGGCGTGGCGGCTTCCGCCGCGTGACGAGAGCGTCGGGGCCTGGGAGGATGAGTCGGAGAAGTCGTGGCAGGCCGAGCGGATGGCAGTGTACGCGGCGCAGATTGATTGCCTCGACCAGAACGTTGGCCGTATCCTTGGGGCGCTTCGCAGTGCAGAGGTCGAACGAAACACACTCATTCTTTTTCTTTCCGACAACGGCGCGGCGAGTCAAGGAGGTGACCGGGGAGAATTGGGCGCCGAGGGCCTTAATCGGTCCGTACGCGGCGGCAGTTGGCGCCGGGACGGCCATCCGATGCGGGCCGGCAACCACCCATCGGTCATGCCGGGGCCCCATGACACGTTTGCAACCTACGGCCCGGCGTGGGCCAACGTGAGCACCACGCCGTTTCGCGGCTACAAGCAGAAGAACCACGAAGGCGGAATCGCCACGCCGCTGATCGTGCACTGGCCGACTACCGTTACTCAAGGCGGAGCCATCACCCGCGAGGTCGGTCACGTCATGGACGTCATGGCCACCTGCCTCGACGTGGCAGGGGTCGACTATCCCCCTCAGTGGAACGACAAGCCAATCTTGCCTTTGGAAGGGAAGAGTTTGCTGCCGGTTCTCAAGGGAAAATCGCGGGAAGGCCACCAGGCACTGTTCTGGCAATACGGAGGCCGCCGCGCTGTCCGCGCCGGCTCGTGGAAACTGGTTTCTGAGAAGGATCAACCGTGGGAGCTCTATGACATGCAAAAAGATCGCACCGAAATGGACGACCTGGCGGAGCGAGAATCAGCGCGCGTGAAGGAGATGTCGACGATGCACGACCAGTGGGCCGAGCGGGTGGGGGTTGGGTTGTAGATTGTGGGACTGTGGGACTGTGGACTGTGGGACTGTGGGACACCGTTTTGAAGCTGGCGATTCTGACCTTGGTGATCGGGGTCAACGTTGATTCCTGCGTAATGACAACCCGACTTTTTTGGTCTCGATGCAATTACCGCGAAGCGGTTCAACACCGTAGCCCAGGGCAAACGAAGGCGAGTTCTACGAGTCTTCGTGCCGCCCTGGGAAAAAAAGTGACCACACATCGGCCGAGCAACACGCATTGAATTCCGCCGGCACTCAACCGAGGCCGCAACCAACCGATGCCATACCTCGGCTCGATGCGGCCTCGACAAAGTGCCGACTGTGGGCAACAGATTACAATTGGCGCGGATCGCTTGCTTTACCTACCAAGTAAGTTCACTTACTTACTCACCCGCACAACGTGTTTGCTACCATCGGGGAAACAGCTATCGAGAACCAATCATGAGAAATAGCTTTTATTCATACGCTGCTTCACTCAGACATTGCCGGGTTGGAACCTTGGCCTGGCTGTTTCTTCTGGCCGCCGCTGTCGGGGGGACGTCCCGCGGCGAGGCCAAGACGTGGGACGTGATTGTCATGGAGGACGTGATGGTCTCCATGCGCGACGGGGTGAAGATGGCCACCGATCTGTACGTCCCCGCGGAGAACGGATATCCCGTTACGACCAAGCTGCCCGCCCTCCTATTTCGGACTCCCTACAACAAGCAAGCAGGCGGGAAGCCAATGGCCCGCTTTTTCGCCGAACACGGCTACCTTTCGGTCGCGCAGGACTGCCGTGGCCGTTTCAACAGTGAGGGCGTCTTCGTTCCCTTGCAGCAGGAACCGCAGGACGGTTATGACACAATTGAGTGGCTCGCGGAGCATCCATTCTGCAACGGCAAAGTCGGTATGCATGGGGTTTCCTACTTGGCGTGGACCCAATTCGAAGCGGCCGCTCTGAACCCGCCCGCCCTGGTCACGATGATCCCCTTCCAAGGCCCCATCAACGCTTATCACTACAGTCTCCGCGGAGGCGGGGCGCTGCACTTGGGCCTGCTGCACTGGATATTGAGCGTCGCTTCTTCAAGCCAAGAAGCCCAGCAAGATCAAGAAATCGCCAAGGCGATTGACGAAATGAGGGAAAGCCAGAGCTATCTTGAGTGGTGCGCCAAGATCCCGTGGCAGCGCGGCAAGACGCCACTGGCCAAGGCGCCCGCTTACGAAAACGCAGCGCTGGAGCTGTACTTTGACAACTACGAATACAACGACTTCTGGCGGCAGCCTGGATTGGGAATGGACGAGCACTTCGACCGCTTCCCCGAGATGCCGATCTTGTGGGTCACCAGCTGGTTTGATTGGTATCCGCGTACCCTCAGCGACGGCTATCAAAAGATGGTCGCGATCGGTCGAAAAGACCAGCATCTATTGATCGGCCCCTGGAATCACGCCAATTTCCGGTCCACCGTGGGGGATGTCAATTTTGGAAACGAAGGGGGCCATCTCCAGACCTATGACGACTTTTTGCACCTCGAGCTCGCCTGGTTCGACTACTGGATGAAAGGTGACAGCACGACCGAGCTCGGTAAGTCGGTCAAGTTCTTCATGATGGGCGGCGGCGACGGCCGGCGAGCGGAAAACGGCCGTTTGAACCACGGTGGCCACTGGCGCCACACGAGTGCCTGGCCTCCCAACGGCGTGGAGCCGACGAAGTTTTATTTGCACGCCGGTGGTCAATTAGCGGAGCACAACCCGGCCCGAGCAGCCGCGTCGACAACTTACAGATACGACCCGGCCAACACCGTTTCCAGCAACGGCCGCTGCATCGTCGCCTACGGGCCGGCCGCCAAGGGGGGCTTTTCGGGGATGGGTCCCGCCGACCAAATCGACTTTGAAACGCTGCCAGGCCACGGTTTTCCCGGCAAACGGATTGCCGAGCGAGCCGACGTCGTCGTGTTTGAAACCCCGATACTGACCGAGGAGGTCCGCATTGCTGGCAACATCGAGGCTAGCTTGTCGGTCTCCTCCGATGCGCCGGACACCGACTTCTTCGTGAAGCTGCTGGACGTCTATCCGCCGAGCGATGACTACCCAGACGGCTACTCGTTTCCGGTCTCCGAAGGCATCTTGCGGGCCCGCTATCGGGACGGATTTGAGAAGCCCGCGCTGATGAAGGGGGGCGAAGTCTATCGGCTCGAGTTTCCACTCGAACCAGCAGCAAACATTTTCCAGGCCGGACATCGCATTCGGATCTACATCTGCAGTAGTAACTTTCCGAACTTTGACATCAATCCCAACACGGGCGACCCGAATGACCGCCGCGCCCGGGTGGCCGAGAACACGATCCACCACGACGCCAGCCACGAATCGTGCATCACGTTGCCCATTGATCGATCCAAGACCGGCCCGTAGCGAGTGCTCAAACTGCGTTCCACACATTTCCGAGTTCACATCGTTTCTTCCCGTGCTTCGTCCTCGACTCGGTCACGTTGGACAACAGGATAATGCGGGTTAGCCATCTCGAACGTCCAGACAGTTTCTAGAGCAACTTACTATTTTATGTTCCTCCCTATTCGCGCCAGAGCCATCAGCCGACGGGCGTTAGCCCACGGTTTAGCAGCACCATCCCGCGTCAAGAACCCCGCGCTAACGCGTGGCGGCTGATGGGGTTAACGACAATCGGAACGGATAAGCGAAAGTTGCTCTATTGCCCGTCAGCCGACCATGTTGCTTTAGTTGGCAGGCGCTGCAAGTCTTCCACCTTTACGCGGAGATGCAGCGCTCGTTTCCAGCGATGCGGAACGAACAGCTGCAAAACGTCGCCGTCGGTGAAAGCGTCGATGTACGAGCACTGATGATTCCGGAAATCGTCCCGCATCGTGGGAGCGAGCGCGTTGGCGAATAGGAAACGCGGTTCGGTCCACGCGTGCCCGCCGTCAGCCGACAGCGAGACCCACACCTCGCTGCGGTCGCTCGTTTTGAAATGTCCGCCCGCGCTGCGGTTGTGATGCAATGCAATGAGCCTCTTGCCGTCAGGGTGTGGAAACAGCATTGGCGGCGCATCGGGATGCACCAGCGGCGTCGGCTGCGGATCGGTCCAGGTGCGGCCGTCGTCGCCGCTCCACGTTGCCCACAAATGACCTGCGGGCGTTCTGGCCATCATCATCACGTTGCCGCCGCCGAGATTAATCGGCCGACCTTCGTCCATGCGGTCAAACTCCTCGGCGAACCACCCGCCAGGCCGCGCTCCCGGCGCAACGGTCCACGTATTGCCGCGATCTTCGCTCCTCATGACGTAGAGCCGCGTCGCGATTGGTTTTTTCGACCAGTCGGCGTGATGGGAACCAAGCAGCCAGGTTCCAGCGTCGGTCTCACACATCCGCATCACGGACATGCCTTTGAAGTCAGGATCGTTCGTTGGGCGGATCAACGCCACACCCGACCACGTCCGTCCGTCGTCGTCCGAGTAGCGAAAACCGATCGGGCAATTCTCTCGGCCTTCCCGCCTGTCGGGGATCGGCTGCGTTCCGAACGCGTAAATGCGTTGCGATCCGCTGGGGATGAGTGGAATAAACCCGTGCTGGCTGTAGTCGATGCCGAGCGCGTCGATTGGTTCCGTCCAGGTTTTGCCCTTGTCGGAGGAGCGACAGGCGACAAGCGAATTGCATTTGTCCTTGCCGCCGGCGTAATGTTTGCCCTCGGGGAACATCAGCAGGTAGTCGCCGCCGGGGGTGATCGTCGCGCGGGTCTCGTAAATCTCCTGCGGCGACTGGTACACCACACTGCCGTCGACTGCTGGAGCGGTGACCAAACCAAGATCGGGTCGCAACATGAGCGGCGCGGGGGGCGCAGCGGGGTCGAAAGACGCCCCGGCAACCGTTATACTCTTGGCCAAACGATCATCCGCCGCGTCAGCGCCAGCCGACGTCAGCAGGCAAACGGCCGTAATCGTAATCGTGACCCGCTTGAACTTCATAAAAGTATTCATTAGTTCAGGAAGATGTATTGGCTCTCAATGATATTGAAAGCGTTTTTGAAATCAATGGTCTGCCTGTTGATTTTGCCTGGAAGCGCTGCGGTGCCCTCAGGCATTGCGAGTGCAGCTGGAATTGATTCATCGGGCATTGATTCATCGGGCGTGCGTCCCAATGTCATCCTGGTGATGACCGACGACCAAGGCTACGGTGATCTGGCCTGCCATGGTAATCCGTTCATTCAGACGCCCAACCTCGACCAGCTATATGCGGAGTCTGTTCGCCTGGTCGACTTTCACGTCGACCCGGTCTGCACGCCGACGCGGGCTGCGTTGTTGACGGGCCGCTACTCCATCCGCACTGGCGCCTGGCGGACTGGTGCGGGACGGTGCCTCTTGCGTACCGGCGAGGTAACCATGGCAGACCTGTTTTCTTCCGCCGGCTATCGCACCGGCATGTTTGGCAAATGGCATTTGGGAGATAACTTCCCCTACCGCCCGCACGACCGAGGCTTCCACCAGGCGGTGTGGCACCGCCATGGCGCCATCGGGATGTCAGCTGACGCGTGGGGCAACGATTACTTCGACGACGTCTATCAACGTAACAACAAGAGTGAACAGTTCCATGGATACTGCACCGACGTCTTTTTTGATGAAGCGCTCCGGTTTATCGAGTCGAGTCGAGATCAACCCTTTTTCGTGTACTTGTCGACCAACGCCCCGCACAATCCGTACGTTGCCCCGGAAAAATACTGCCTACCGTATCGAGAGCAGGGATTGTCTGAACACTTGGCACACTACATGGGGATGGTGACCAACATCGACGAAAACATGGGCCGGTTGATGCAACAACTGAAAGAGCGGGATTTGGTAAACAATACGATTGTGATCTTCATGACCGATAATGGCCCGCTCGGAGGAATCCAAATTAAAGAGGGCGGTTCCGATGGTTTTCCGTTGGAGCCCGGCGATTCGCCGCCGGGCAGCTTCGGGGCGAACATGCGGGGTCGCAAAGGCTCGCCGTACGAAGGCGGCCACCGTGTGCCATGCTTCCTCCGCTGGCCCAATGGTGGGCTTGCCGGCGGGAGAGATGTTGCTGGCCTGACTGCTCACATCGACCTGTTGCCGACTTTGATCGAGCTTTGTGGACTGGACAACCGAGCGGCCGTGAAATTTGACGGCATCAGCCTCGCGCCTCTGCTGCGACATCAAGTCGCGCTGCACGACCGCACGCTGTTTGTCGCACATCTGGGCGGCAGCTATAGCGAGCCAACTTTCGATATCGGCCCGTTCCAACTTGCCGCGGCATTGACGCCACGATGGCGGCTTGTGTACGGCAAATATCTTTACGACATGGCGAGCGACCCGATGCAGAAAAGGGACGTTGGCGAGCAACATCCAGAGATCGTCAAGCAGCTGCGGGAAGCACAAGAATCTTGGTTCGCCGACGTCACAAAAGGGCTGGCTGAACCTTGCCGGATCGTGCTCGGCAATGAAGCGGAAAACCCCGTCCGCCTCAACTTGCAAGATTGGTACATGCCCATTGGGAATGCCCCTTGGTACCAAAGGAGCTTTGGCCCTTACCCGTACGTTAGTAGTACGCCCGCGCCGCTGGTGAATGGGCCTTGGATGGTCGAGGTCGCCCGCTCCGGCCAATACCAGATCACGCTTCGTCAACTTCCCGCCGAGGCGAACTTTCCAATCGAGGCGGCAAGAGCCAGAATGAAGATCGGCGACGTCGATGAGGCCCAAGAGGTGCCCAAGGGGGCAAACGCCGTGACGTTTACCGTGCAGCTCAAGGTCGGTGATCAAAGCCTGCAGACCTGGTTCAACGAAGCCGGCGGCAAATCCCGCGGAGCATTTTATGTTTATGTTCGATACCTGTCGGGCTGACCTGCACAGGGAGCCTGCGGCACAGGGTTGGCAACGCGTATTTGTTGGCCGCAGGCCTTTGTCGCCGTAGCCTGGGCCATCGCCCTTGTCTTTACCCACATCTCCACCGGGCCTGTCCCGAATGGCGTGGACTTATCCCTAAGCGATGCCATTTACGATTAGTTATTTGTCATTAGTTATTTGTCATTGGCTGAGACGATAGGGATGTGGCTCCGGCGGAACCTGTGAAACAGCTGACTGAGCTGGCATTTCCAAATAGCAGATGACGAATGACAAATAACTAATGAAAAATCTACGAGCGCTTTTTTCCTAAAGTCCACGCCATTCGGGAAAAGCCCAGTGAGCCTGCGGCACAGGGTTGGCAGCGCCTATTGTTGGCCGCAGGCCTTTGTCGCCGTAGCCTGGGCCATCGTCCTTGTTGTTTTACTGTTACCACATTTCAGAGCTCTGAAAGGCAACGCCGTGAAATTTTCGTAGCCGGGTGTAGCCGGAACCGCGTAGCCGGATCCGCCAGGATTCGGAGCCCCTGCGTAAAGCCAAGCCAGTCTGCAAGGCCCAGAAGCCTGGCGGCATCTGCTACTGCAAGGCCCAGAAGTCTGGCGACCATCTGCTACCGCGGCGATGGCAGGGCTGCACTGCGAGGAAATAAGTCGTTCACAGCGTCGCCCGTTGAGGCAAACGAATCAGCGCGTTGACTTATGT
>Ga0310121_10002001_pt1 | contig 19922 bp, 23 predicted proteins | sample CB27_Tmax_986_MG_FD_203504 | JGI IMG/M metagenome (GOLD analysis project Ga0310121, IMG submission 203504) | Marine microbial communities from Western Arctic Ocean, Canada - CB27_Tmax_986 | ecosystem: Environmental > Aquatic > Marine > Oceanic | place: Canada: Western Arctic Ocean | collected...
CCGATTCGAAACGCGTTGGCAATGACGCTTTCAGCGTAGAAGAGGCAGGGCGATTCGAACCCAGGGTAGCTCGCTTCGCTCCGCATCGCCAACCCTGGGCTACCCGCAGTAACACCTTCAGTCTAGGTGATGAATTCAATCCAAGTTTCTTACCCGAATGGAGCCAGTGCCCCTGGGGGCGGGACTAACCTGTTAGCAACCCGGGGTCAGGATGCATCCCACGGAGGGCAATCTGATCCCAACGAAACCAAAGACCGTTTGAACTGTTCAGCCGCAGGGCAAGGCGGATTCTTGAAGGGGGCGGCAATGAAAACCAAGTTATTCATGTTTCTCGCAGGTACGCTTGTCGTGGTACCGTTCTACTTCTTCGGGGCTGGGCGACAGGGTTCGCCGGAGCGCTGCAACACGATGCGAAGAAGCTTTTTCACCGAGACTCACAAATATCACACCTGCCATTCGGTGCCTGCGGACGAGATCGAGTCCAATTGGCTGGGATCCCTAGAGGCACAGGAGTAGCTATCGGCGATTCCTCCGGACGAAGATCGGTAAAATACCCTCGCGGTGTCATTTCAGACGGAAACTTTGGGTCCGGGACGCAGCTTTGGTCTCCAGGCAGCCGTCCGCGTCAAAGGCTCGGAAGAATAAGACTGCGGCCTGGAGACCAAAGCTACGTCTGCGAATCAAGTTTCACTCGCGTAACTGGACGCAAACCCTGAGGAGGAGGTTCCTGGCATCGAAAGTCTTTCTTGGACCGCTATCCAACCCGTCTTCGCCGCTCCTCGGGTGTCATTGGATCACGGTGGGCACAACCGCCGAAAAGAGCTGGATGGCTTCGCCCTGCAGGGCCCCATAGAGCATCTGCCCGATGATCTCCTGGCTCGATGAAATCAGGACGTAGCTGCCGACTCTGGCACCAATTCTGGAAGCCGCTTGGAGAGTCGCTCCCCCACTGCCGATACCTGGACGGATACCCCTGCCAACTCACCCATGGCCTGAAAAACCCGGATAGTAATCTCGGCGCTGGGGAGCTCTCCCTGTGGTGAAGCCTGCGACAAGGCCGGGACTGCTGCACCGGGATAGAAGAAGGCCAGGCCGGCAAAGAATCCTGGAAAATTGGCTACCTGGTTGAACAGGGCCTCGGTGAACACTTGAGTCTGAAGGGGCAGCGAAGCGACGTACTGGAAGTCGAAGTCATCCCCGAAGATCACGTCTCCAACCACACCATCACCGTCGGCTTCGACAATCAGCGACCCGACAAAAGTGGGCTCGCTGCCAGCCGGCAAAAGTCCTTCTGCTACTTGCCCGAAAAGGACATCTTCCCTCGCGCTGAACTGCTTGCCTGCTTCCAGAATGACTGGAACGGGAGAGCCCCTATTGGTGCCGTCTTCCCTGACCGCGGTCAGGATCAGGTTCCTAGTCTCGTCAGCGGTATTGATCAAGTTTACGTTGGTCGAAAGGCCGGGCTGGCTGGCCAGCTGAGCCGAGTAGGCAAAGCTGTTGGGATTCCCCCGGGCGGTGTTCAAGCCCAGCACGGTGTCTCGATCCGTCAGCTGAATCACTTCGAAAGCGACAACACCCTCGCCTTCGAGGACTTCTCCCTCGATACGACCACCAGCAAGATCGATTCCGAAAAGCTGCGAGACGGTCTCATCAATCAGGCTTCGCCCCTGAATCGTACGGGTGATTTGTAGCGGTAAGACCCCCTGAAGTCCATCTGAATCCTGGGCTATGGGATGATGCTTCAGACTCACGGTTACCGGCCCTTCGTTCGGGTTCAGAACACTCAACCTGGTCGATGCTCCTTGGCCTCCTGGGAAAGCATTCGGTCCCTCGAAGACGCGAGTAAAGTTGAAACTGTTGACCACTTCGGTCAGGGCCACGCCCCCATCCAACCGAGAACCATCCAGGGTGCCAAACTGAGAGAAGGCCCCGATCTTCGAGGTGGCGCCTGTCAACTCGATCCAGGCAGGCAAGGTGGCGTCTGCCTCAAAAAGCTCGCTACGTAGATGCGCCAACTGTTCGCCGGCCAAGAGAGTGAGGGACGTAGACTGACCGGCGTTGCCCTGCGTAGTCGAGCGACTCAACAATCCACCCGATGAACTGGCCGTAATGGCCTCCAGGTTCAGGTCGGCTGCCGCACTCTCGGAGAAGTTGGTCAAGGCAACCCCGTCGAAGCTGGAGCCTTCGGACCCGGATAGATTCCCGACGCCAAAAATCCAGGCAGGATTGAAGGAAGTCGTGATCGCGAAGCAACTCGAAAACTCAGAAGTATTGCCATTCTCATCGGTTGCAGTTGCGGTGATAACCTGGACAGTGTTGGTCGCGGAATCACTCGTGAGCGAAAAACTCGCCTGGCCACTGCCATCCGTAACCGTAAGAACCGAAGCCAAGAAGACAGCCCCTTCGCCGTTACCGGAGCTGTCGCAGGCATCATTTGCGAAGAATTGGAGCGTGAAAGAGCCGCCGGGCGTGCTATTGAGGCTGCCTCGAATCCTGGTCTGAGCTCCAGTGGTGACACTCGTCAGTTCAGGAAAGTTCTGTAGGTGGTTGGCACCCGGATCTCCGTCTCCGAAATCGTTGGGTGTTACGCCGTCCCCGCCAAGATCAATACCCAGGCCGCCATTGTTGGAGAAGCGGTTGTACCGGCTCACCCCTTTGCTCCCCTTGGCCGAAAACACTGAGTTTCCAGTACCCGATTCGACGACGATTCCCGACCCGCCGTTGTCGGCGAAAAGGTTACCGTCCTTGGTGGCGCCTCCAACCAGGTTATTGCTGCCGCTGATCAGCAATCCACCGGCTCCATTGGAAACCATCTCGGTCTTCGTGATCGAGTTACCGTCGGATCGGATCTCTGCTCCATAATTGGGGAAGCCCTCGATGCGGATGCCGTTGATACCGCTACCCCCACCCTCCAGAACCAGGCCGCTGCAGGGTGCTGCACATCCGCTTCCATCCAGGGTGGTACCCAAAGGAGTTCCGATCGACCTGAAACTCTCGAATGAATCGAAGAAGTAAGTTCCACTGGCCGCCGGCAGCGGCTCCAGAATCCCAAAGTGCTCGCTGACCAAACCAATTGTCTTCTCGTTGAAAACGGTATCGTCATTGAAGAGTTCGATGACTTTCTTCAAGTCCTCCTCGGTTAGGACGGGGAGCTTCCTGTCGGCGGCAAGGATACCGACGGCTCCTTCCTTGTCCGTCCTGCTGCTGTTGTCTGCAGCAGCACTGGTGAACCAGTCGCTGATGTTTCCAGACACTAATTCGTCCACGAAAATCTCGGTCTGAAACGTGAATCCATCGCCAAGTTCGATCTTAGCACACCTCCACAGACCTGCAGTGCAGGGGCCGATGCGTTCTGTCCCGAACTTGTTACTCAGCCGTTCTTTTTCGGTCGGATCCGTGTTCTCATCAATAGGTATCGCGAGGAACGGAGAGGGAACGCTGAAACAGATGGGATCATTGGTCTCAATGCCAATAAGGAATTCCGTATTGAAGTATGGATCCACTGGCGTCGGGTTCAAAGCAGGAATCAGCGTCGAGAATGTGAGACTGGACTGCGCCTGCACCAAGGGGTCGGTGAGCACGGTGTAATCTATCGGAAGCGGCGGCAGCGGGCTGCCTCGTAGCACCATGTGCGGTTGGTTGAGCGGGCCGAGGATAGTGAAGTTACGATTCCCGGACACAACAAGACGGACTTCAGGCGTTGCGACGGCACCCGTAGAAAGCATGGGCCCTGTACCCGCATCCATGATCTCGTAGCTGTACCCAAACGCCCCTGACGGCAGAATAAAAGGTTGACCAGAAACATCATGGTCGACAAAGTGCCCAAGCTTCGTGGGATCGAAACCCGGCAAATCCAAGAAACTGTATTCGGCTACCAGGGCACCGTTTGAGTTTTCGTCGGTTCCCGAGTAGAAGCGTATGTTGATGTCGATTAGCTGGGGAGAATTAGTGAAGTATGCACATTAAAACGAAGTGACCACACCGCCGCTAGAAGTTGCCCAATCCAGGACTTCTTGCGGTGGAGGGAGATTACCAGGAATGGGCAACCATACGTTCTACGAAGTGCCATTGTTGTAGATGATCGTCGTCGATCCAGCCGTGGTCTGGCTTTGAAACAAACCGAACACGATCAGTGCGGCGACGATACCTGAAGCAAGCTTTTTGGCTGATTCCAAACGAGAGCTCGCGTGAAATTCATCAGAACGGCGACTGAACATTCTTCCCTCCTTCGGGCACGGCAACAACGGATAGACGACTGAACTCGTTTCCAGGAAGTTTTTGGTTCGACACATCCAAAAACGCCCCTGGGATCATCTTCCCTTCGGATACAACTTTTGGAAAGCTTCCCAGTGATCGAAGGTGCAGAAACAGGACCCGAAAATATTGAAAGATCCAAGGTGACAAGAGGACCAGTTCTCCCTTCACCACCAATGAAAGAAACCCAATCGAGAATCCCTGCCACCACAGCTAGACAGCACGCCATTCTAGTTTGAGTCGGAGAAAACCTGTCAAGCATCATGGGGATCATAATGAGCTGAATCGCCCCTCGTTCAAGTCCTCGGCGCAGCCAAGCCCGTTCAAGAATCAGGACCAGCGGATCACCACGCCCACGAGTCCCTTGTCCCCTTCGTCCATGCGCCTATAGACGTCGGGCAGTTCCTGCCAATCGAACCTGGCGGTGATCATCGGTGAAACCAGCAGCTTTTTCTTCGACAGCAGCTCCAGCGTCAGGGCGTTGGACCGACGTCGATCCCATCGATGGCCATCCGGTCGGTGGCCGTAGGAAGTGAGCAGAGCCAGTCCCTTTCCCAGGTAGGGATGGCCGACAGGACTGAACGCAGGCATATCGGTATGGCGAGCGATAACTACTACGCGGCCGCCCTTCCTAGCGATCTGCATACCAGTCTCGATAGCCGGCCAGACCGACGCAGCTTCCAAGACCAGATCCGGTCCTTCGCCATCGAAGAACTCGATGACACTATCCGAGAAGCCCTCGTCCGCAGGGGAGGTGAGCAGATCGGCTCCCATTTTCCCGGCCAGATCCAACCGTCCGCGGTCGAGCTCGATGAGCGCGGTCCGAAAACCAAAGGCTCGGCAGTAGGCCAGCGCCGAAAGACCGATGACACCCCCTCCCATGATGGCAACGTTCTCGCCAGGTTCCGGTTTTCCCGTCCGCAGGCCGATATGACCCACCTCCAGGATGCTCAGGAAAACGGCGACTTCGTCGGAGATAGTGTCCGGTAGATGGATCGCGGTGTGTGCCGGGACAGCTGCGTACTGGCCATGGGACGCCGCTACGAAAACCCGGTCTCCGACACTGAATCCAGCGGCCTCGGATCCCACTTCCACAACCTCGCCCACCATTGAATAGCCGTTCTCGCAGGGGAACTGAAAAGGGACGTAAGTGTGGAGAAACACTCCCTCCTTGTCCACTGCAATCCCGCGATAAACGCGGATCTCGGTACCGGTGCTAACCGCGGTGACCCGAGCCCGCACCAAAAGGCCATCGCCTGGACAGTCGGGGACGGGTATCTCTTTAAATTCCACCTGTCGCGGGGCAGTCACCATCAATCGTTTTGCCATATTCCAATTCCCTTTCCTCTGGTCTAAGCTGAAACTTCAACAATACGTCGCACGTCGAAACGTCTGAACGTCGCACGTCTTCTGTCCTCCGAAGGTGCCGCCAACGGGTGAACTACCAGCGTTACGAAGCCAAGTCCGACGGAGAGGCGTACCATCTTCTCGCTGATACCCATCTGTTTCCTCTCTTCGGGTTCGAGTCCGGAGTGCGTCATGGTGAAGGGATGCTCTGCCAAAGATTCGGTACCACCCAAACTGACCGCGAGCTTAATCAGTTGAAGGTTGTTCAGCAAGCGAAATGCCTGATCTTCGCCACCTACTATATCTACCGCAATCATGATCTACCGCAATCATGGCTCCGGGAGCCACACACTGCCTCCGATAGATCTGATGCTGTGGCGAGTCCTCTGTCAAATGCCCAAGATAATAGACTCGATCGATCTTGGGGTGGTCCGCCAGGAAATCGGCCACGTAGCGGGCGTTCTTCATCTGGAAGGTCATCCGGAGCTTGAGAGTCTCCAGGCTGCGCAGAAGCAGCCATCCCGTCCATGGCCCCGCCATCGTCCCTAAAAAGTCCTGAGTGAGTGCACCCGCTCGACCAACTCCGAGGGGCCCAGGCAGACGCCTGCAATGACATCGCTGTGGCCACCAATATACTTGGTGGCGGAATAGAGGACAAGGTCCGCTCCATGTCGAAGCGGGTGCTGCCAAAGGGAACCCAGAAAGGTATTGTCCACCATCAGGATCGGGCGACGATCTGGAGTACAGTAACGTTGGGCCAGCTGGGCGCAAGAGCGGATATCCACCAGTTCGTTGGTCGGATTTGCGGGGGTCTCCACATAGATCACCCCGAGCTGATCTCCGACGTTTGCTTCCTCTACTATCTTCGCTATCTGGCTCAACTCGCTGCCAAGAATGACGTCTCCCGGTTCAGGAATTCGAGGAGAGTGGTGCTAATGGCCGCCATCCCACTCTCGAAAACGGAGCAGGCTTCGGCTTCATCCCATAAAGTAAGGCGATCCTCCAAGATCTCGAGGTCGGGATTGTTCAATCGGCTATAGATCAGACCTTGTTTTCCCTTCGGCAAGTCGCCCCCGTGTCCCAGGGCCTGTTCGAAGAAGGCCTTCCCTTCCTCCGCCGTTTCGAAGACGAAGGTCGAGGTTTGAAAGATCGGACACTTGACGGCTCCCTCAGAGAGTTGAGGATCATAGCCGTAGCTCATCATCAGGCTTTCTGGGCGTAAAGGCCTACCGTCAAGGCAGGCTTGCTTCTTGAACTTGGTCATGACTGTTGTTCTCCCAGTGACTGGACCTCGAGGTTTCTTGGACCGGTGGGCCTTCATGGTTCAACTCCGACGAGTCACGGCTCGCCAAGATGCGGCCCGGAGCTAGGATACTATGGGTACCTCTGACGAGTCTGAACGGCGGGCATGAAATCCAATCGACAAACAAGGCTAGATTATTCAGGTCGCAACTTCAGTCTCAAAGACAGGGGGGATCTTGCTGTTGTCCAGCTCTCTCCTCGGAACCTGGCCTCATGTTGCTAACGGGTCAAGTCGTTCGCGGCTCTGTCGGACTGGGCTTTGCAATACTGGCAGTTCACCGCCCCGGGGAGTGGGCGGCTCAGCTTAGCAGGGGCTGTGGGCGAGTCTACCGGCCCGATGGTAGTCCACGGAGGACTAAGGCCTACCCTCGGCTCCAAGCCGAGCGGTTCGATCGGATGTCGAATCGAATTCGACTCATCTCTGCTGACCTTCGTCGTGGCGGTGGTCTTCAGAGCACCGTTGGTCGAGCTCGGCTCGACCGCTACACTTCGGCCTGGAAACCGAAGCCACGTTAGAGACCGACTCTACCACTTTCAACTTCACGCGAAGATGACCCTACCGTCCCTGCAGGACTTCGGGGACCTTCTCTTCGCCTGAAGGCGAGGGGTTTCACCATCCCCGATGGGGACACTAAGTTGGGCGCTTAAATCGAGGTATGAACCGGGGAACCTGATGACGATAGGTCTCATATTCTTCCCCGAAGCGCTCCAGCAGCTCCCGCTCTTCCAGCAAGACAATGAAATAGATAGCTGCCACCCAGAGGGCACACACGAGGTACGGGGTCAGGTAATTGGCTACCAGACAGAATGCAAAGATGGAAAGAGCTAATTCGACATACCGGGGGTTGCAGACCCGCGCATAGGGTCCGCTGGTTACAAGCCGAACCGGATAGCGCTGTGGAGCCAATTCGGGCAGACCGATCAGCACCCGGTTGGACATGTGCCGGTGTTGTAGCTGCCTCATTCGAGAGGCCGCAATGAGGCACAAGACTCCCAAGGCCAACAGCCAATTGTTGGTTCCGAACTCCACCGATAACAGTTGATTTCGCTGTTGGAAGATCGGCACCATCAGAATCACGATGGGTGTCCCGACCAGGAGATAGGTCCGGTTGGGTCCGAGCCGGCGCCAGAAATGGATCAAAGGATGAATGACGATCCAGAAAAGGATCATCGGGGGCAGGAGCACCATCAGAATCAGAGCCAGGTAGTAGCGGACCGGATCCATGGTACTAGATGCTCCTTTAGTCTGTTCCGATCTGCAGATCAAATGGAAACAAGGCGTCGTTGCGATCCTACGCTGTTGAAACCGGACAACACAAGCTCAGCGGGAATCGCTTTCAGGACCTGGTGCTAGAGCTGGATATCCTGGCTGTACGCCTCCGGGTCTATCGAGACTGAACATGGATACAAACGAGAGAGTCTCAAGATGATCGAACTGGTCGAAGGGCTGAACCCAATCACCCAGGCACTAGTTGCTACGCTCTTCACCTGGGGACTAACAGCGCTCGGGGCATCATTGGTGTTTGTCAGTCGCCATCCCGGTAGAAGGGTCATGGACGCTATGCTTGGGTTCGCTGCTGGAGTGATGATAGCGGCGAGTTTCTGGTCACTCCTGCCCCCTGCAATCGAGATGTCAGAGGGAAAGAGCGTTCCGGCCTGGTTTCCGGCTGCCTTCGGATTCCTTACTGGAGCCCTATTTCTTCTGGGCATAGACAAGATCCTGCCCCACCTTCACCCGGGATTTTCCAAGCGGGAGGCTGAGGGGGTGAAGACCGCCTGGCAGCGAGCCACTCTCTTGGTTCTGGCAATCACCTTGCACAATATACCCGAGGGTCTCGCCGGCGGTATCGCCTTTGGGTCGGTCGCCTCCGGACTCTCCTCAGTATCTTTGGGCGGCGCGGTAGCCCTGGCCCTTGGAATCGGAATTCAGAACTTCCCTGAGGGCCTCGCCGTCTCCATGCCGCTGCGGCGCAAAGGGGTTTCTCGACTGAAGAGCTTCTGGTACGGGCAACTCTCGGGAGTGGTATAACCAGTAGCCGGAGTCCTTGGAGCCGCCGCCGTCCTCCTGGCTGAGCCGATCCTGCCTTATGCTTTTGGATTCGCCGCCGGGGCCATTATTTTTGCCATCCTGGGCTTCCTGGTGATGATCCTGGACGTATCTCTGGGATGAAAGCACGCAGCTAGAAGATTCTTTCAAAAACTAGTCTCATCCGACCCAGCCAACTGGTGCAGCGGTTCGCGTGCCACGATCTGCTCTTCGGCGCCAGCCGTAACCCTGGAACGCTTGTAGTCCAGCGCAGCACTGATGAAGCTGACAAACAGCGGATGCGGTGTCAGAGGCTTGGACTTGAACTCGGGATGAAACTGACAGCCCAGGAACCATGGATGCTCGGGAAGCTCAACGATCTCGACGAAGTTTCCGTCGGGAGAATTTCCGACTATCTTCAAGCCGTAGCTGACCAGGAGTTCCTCGTACTCGCGATTGAACTCATAGCGGTGGCGGTGGCGTTCTGAGATCTCCCGCTTCTCGTAAATTTGAAAGGCAAGAGAATCCTCTTCCAGCAGACAGGGATACGCCCCCAATCTCATGGTTCCGCCCATGGCTTCGACACCCAGGAGTTCACGCAGCTTATAGAAGACCTTATGCGCTACGGAAGGATCGAACTCGGAGCTGTTGGACTCGAGTGAGCAAACATCGCGGGCGAACTCGATAACGAGACACTGCATGCCCAAACAGATACCAAAGTATGGAACTCGGTTCACCCGAGCATAGCGGATGGCACTGAGCATTCCCTCGATCCCCCGGGTACCGAACCCCCCAGGAACCAGGATCCCGTCCAGATCCTGAAGCTTTTCTTCCCACTCCTCGCCCACCAGACCCTCGGATTCGATCCACTTCAGCTGGACCTTGGTTCGATGGGGAAGCCCACCGTGCAAAAGCGCCTCGCTGAGGCTCTTATAGGAATCCTCATATCCAACATACTTACCAATGATTCCGACGGTGACTTCTTCTTTCGGTCGCTGGATACTAGCCACCAATGCCTTCCACTCCTCGAGATCCGTCGGATGATCCGGGAACTCCAGCTGCCTGACGATAATCGAGTCCAGGCCTTCGGCCTGAAACACCGCGGGAACCTCATAGATGCTCTCCACGTCCTTGGCGGTGATCACGGCTTCGGCAGGTACGTTGCAGAAGAGGGAGATCTTCTCCTTGAGTTCCTTGGAAAGGAACTTGTCGGTCCGGCAGAGCAGGATATCAGCTTGAATACCAATGGCTCGAAGTTCCCGGACGGAGTGCTGGGTCGGCTTGGTCTTGAGCTCTCGCGCCACGCCAACAAAGGGAACCAGCGTCAGATGGATGAAGAGCGAGTTCTCTCTTCCCACATCATTTCGCATTTGCCGGATTGCTTCTAGAAAAGGTAGGCTCTCAATGTCACCTACCGTACCGCCGATCTCCACGATCACGACCTCGGCGTCCGTCAGGCGCTTTATGGTTGCCTTGATCTCGTTGGTGACATGGGGAATGACCTGCACTGTTTTACCCAGGTACTCTCCCTGCCGCTCCTTCTCTATCACCGTCTGATAGATCCGTCCGGTGGTGGAGTTGTTCTCCTTCGTCATCTTCGCGTTTGTAAACCGCTCGTAATGGCCCAGATCGAGGTCTGTCTCGGCACCATCGTCGGTTACAAACACTTCACCGTGCTGGAAGGGGCTCATGGTTCCAGGGTCCACGTTGAGGTAGGGGTCCAATTTGAGCAACGTGACCTTCAGGCCTCTGGCTTCGAGCAGGCATCCGATCGATGCTGCCGACAAACCTTTCCCCAAAGAACTGAGGACTCCACCGGTGACGAAGATGAACTTTATGGACATGCTTATCTTCCCTTCCCTTGACTCGACAATTTAACTTTGGCGGTATTCTCCAAAAGAGGTCTGACACGTTCGAGATCCTCCTGGGTATCGACGCCGATGCTATCTTCTTTGACCGTCGCTACATGGATTCGAACTCCATTCTCCAGCCACCTGAGCTGCTCCAACTTCTCCAAGCGCTCCAAGGTGGAACGCTCCTGTGAGAGGGCGAGCAGGAAGCTTCGCCGGTAGGCGTAGATACCAAGATGCTTGAAGCAGTACAGCTCGTTATCCTGGTTGTAGGGAATCCGGGAGCGCGAGAAATAGAGGGCCCGGTTCTGGCTGTCGACAACCACCTTGACGGCGTGGGGATCGTTGGCCGACTCGAGGTCGAGGATCGGAACCCTTGCCGTGGAGACGTCAACATCGGGATCCTGCTCTAAACATTCACATACACAACAGATCGTCTCGGGGGCGATCTGGGGCTCGTCGCACTGCAGATTGAGGAATGCTTCGGCTTGGACGGCCTGTGCGACCTCTGCTACCCGATCGGTGCCGCTGAGGTGATCGCTGCGCGTCATCATGACTTCTCCACCCCACGACCGGACCGAATCCGAGATCCTCTCGTCGTCGGTGGCCACAATGACCTGCTGCAGGCAGCAAGCCTTGCGAGCCTGCTCGTAGACCCACTGAATCAGGGGCTTTCCAGCGATTTCGGCGAGAGGTTTCCCGGGTAACCGAGAAGAAGCGTAACGGGCCGGGATCACGCCCACGAAGCGCATGACCCAATCTATCTCAGGGGCCGTCCAGTTCGCAAGAGAGTTTTCAGTTTTCAGTGTCCGGCTTCAGACCGGAGCCAACCCAGACGGCCCAAATGGCAATGGATACGACCAACCGAAGGCAGCTTACTGGAGATCTTGCTCGTCGCCCGGAGTTGCCTCTTCAGTCCAATCACCAACATCGTCTTGATCACCACCATCGTCCAGATCCTGGTCAAACTCTACTTCGACTGGTTCGGACTCGGGCTCGGAAACAGCGGGTTCCCCTTTCAGGACTCCCAGCGAAGCCAGAGCACCCTCTAGCAAGCGCACATAGGATCTTTCTACATCTACCAGACGGTTCAGGCGCTTCACTTGTCCCTTGAAAGACTGATTCTGACCGGCTAACAACTTCTGCTGTCTTGCCTTTTCCTGAAGTTGACCGGCGAATACGAGAACTCGCTCATACCGGTTCAACAAGTCCTCGTAAAGGTCACCCTGGACCATATCCTCAGAGCGCTGGAGCGCGGTTCTGGCTTCCTTCATTCACCTTTCCCCATCGTTTTCAATCCGCCGGCCAGCGTCCGGTGGACGCGCCTCCTCCTCAGTATCGGCAGCCTCACTTCAGCGGGACTACAACTGTCTCCCGCTTCTCTGTCAGTCGGCAGAGCTGCTCAAAATAGTGCACCATAAATTGTCCTACCAGAAACGTCCAGCCACCTGCAACCGAAATCGAAATTAGCCGCTCCTGTCGCGGAAACTTCTGGCGCAGCCGATATCCCCCTTCTCGAACCACAACACCCGAAGCCAGCAGAGGAAGCAGCTCTCGAGCCCTTTCGTGACTCAGCGGGTAACCAAAAGCCCTCGCTATCTTCAAGAGCATTGCGGTCTGGATCGCTGCTACCGGAAGGAGGTCGCTGACAGGAATGGGGATGGCTCCCACGAGGCCGCTGGCTAGCGCAGACTGGGTGATCGTCGCATCACAAATGCTGCGGCGGAAATCGGGCAGGCTGCGGGTCAAGACGTAGAGGGCCTTCGGGTCGCTTGCAACAATCGCCTTGAGGAGCCTTCGCACCGTTCCAGGCTTTTGAATGGACGCTGGAAAGACAGTGGTGGCCAGCAGGCGTTTGGCCTCTTTCAGAGCATCGCCCGGACTATCGGTCAAATCGATCTTGTTCAAGACGACCAGCAGAGGCTTGCCACAGTTCTGAAGCCTGCGATGGAGATCCCGAGTCGATTCGGAGAGTTCAAACCGTCCATCTAGCACCAACAAAACCATGTCCACCTCCTGAAGCTCAGGCGGCAGACTTTGTTCTGATTCGTATCCCACAAACTCCTGCAGTCCGGGAAGGTTGACCGGCACGAAAATCGGAGGCGACCCGCCGGCCTGATTAGCAGTGATCATTCTCACCAGGGAGGACTTGCCGGCGCGGGGCAGGCCGGCTACTGCTATCTGGAAATGCTCATCCGACTGCAGGTCCTGCCACTGCCTGCGAACCAGCTCCAGGACCTTGTCGAGATTGTCTGCCTCCGTGGGGAGAGAATCGATTACCTGCTTGATGCGATACTTGAAATCGTCTGGGAAAAAGAGCAGCACTAGATCCAGAAATTCAAGTGCTTCCTTCGGGGCCCAACCCCGCACCCTCGCAAAGACGTCACTGTTCGTGCCGCCGGATTCTCTGGGGTGAATGTCAGGTATTGGGCTCATGCTCTCGACCGATCTATTGTATACCCTAAACTGTGCCGACCTGAAATTTGAACGATTCGTTGGAACGTCTGAACGTCTGAACGTCCGAACGTCGCACGTCTCTAGTCCTCGGACAGCGCGTCGAACGGGACCTGTTGGACGGCAACATCAACCTACTTCACCAAGACTAAACTCCCCAGACTCTTGTCACGACCTGAGGGTGAACTACCAGTATTACAAAGCCAAGTTAGTCAGAGCCGCGAACGACTTGAGTCGTTAGCAACATGAGGCCAGATTCCGAGGAGAGAGCTGGACAACTCTTCCCCACGCAGTGACGCACGATATCGCCGATCCTCGACCGACGTTTCCTTCTTGAATGAGGCCAGGGCTTCCTGGGGGGACGACTGACCTGAAACTTCGTTAGGTTGCAGATTGCAGGTCTTTAAGGGCCAACCCTCCAAGAAAACCGACGGCATGGCTGTACGCAGGGTGCTATTATGAAAGCGCTCTCTTAGTCTTGAATCTGATTTCCCTGAATCCGGATTCCCTCCAGACGAAACAGCGCACGTCGGGCGACGGTTCCTCTAGTGAAACGATCCAATAGCTGACATCGTGGTAGTGGAACTCGGCGATGTCGCGCTCGGAGGGGAAAGCCGGCGAACTGATGTGGGAATGATAGATACCCAGGAAGTGTTTGGATTCGGAGCGTACCCGTCGCAGGAAGGCGAAAAGGTCCTTGGGTACGATGAAGAATTCGCAGCGACTCCGCCTCAGGTTGTCTGTGGGAGTTACTGCATCGATTAAAGGGTCGACTCCGGAGAAAAGACCACAGCACTCCAGCGGGTACTCGGCCTGAGCGTGATCGATCATTCCCTCAAGGATCCGTTGCTCGATCTCGATCGTCTCCAAGACAAAGTCCTCCTCACTGCTCACTGCTCACTGCTCACTGCTCAAGTTTCAAATCAGCGGCCCCCAGCGGTGCTGCCCCATTCGAGAAAGGAACTTCCGGCTACTGGGGATTGGTGCTGTTGTCCAGCTCTCTCCTCGGAACCTGGGCTCATTTTGCTAACGGCTCAAGTCGTTCTCGGCTCTGTCGGACTTGGCTTCCTAACGCTGCTAGTTTACCCGTTGGCGGCACCTTCGGAGGACAGAAGACGTGCGACGTATTCTTGAAGTTTCAAATCAGCGAAATGGGATCAACATCAACCGATACCTTACTCAAGTTCCACTTCCTCTCCCGGAGACTGGCGAGACTGCGGCGAATCACCTCATGCGCTTCCTGACGCCGGATCGTCTTGATCAGAATCTGAAACCGATATTGCCCCTTGAGACGCTCAAAAGCCGCTGGAGCGGGACCCAGAAGGCGCATCCGATCAGCGGTCGAACAGGCGCTTCGATGGTGGATCAGCAAGCCGCAGAGCTCGGTGGCAAGCCGGCTTGCCTTCTGCCTATCTCGATCTTGAACCAGCAAATTCACCAAAGCAGAGAAAGGGGGATACTGGAAACGGCGACGGAACTGGATCTCTCTCTGAAAGAACATCGAGTAGTCCTGCAGATGGGAAGACTTCAAACTGTAGTGGTTGGGATAGAAGGTTTGTACTACGACCTCTCCTTCTCGGTCTCCTCTCCCCGCCCTACCAGCGACCTGGGTCAAGAGCTGAAAGGTTCTCTCGGCGGCCCGAAAATCGGGCAGCCTCAGTCCCTGGTCTGCCGAGATGACTCCCACCAGGGTCACCTTTGGGAAATGATGCCCCTTGGCGATCATCTGCGTGCCGACCAGGATATCGGTTTTTCCGGCACCAAAGCGTTCCAGGATACGCTGCATGCTGCCTTTTCGCCTCACCGCATCCCGGTCCATACGATCAACTACTGCATCAGGGAGCTGCTGCTGTAGGAGCCCTTGGATCTTCTCGGTTCCATCACCAATAAAATAAATATACTGCTTGCCGCATTGAGTGCAGCGATCGGGAACGGGACGGGATTGACCGCAGTAGTGACAGAGGATCCGACTGATCCCCTGGTGGTAGGTCAAGCTGATACTACAGTTTCCACAGAGCTCGGTGGAACCACAGCTGCGGCAAAGCAGAGCTGCCGAATAGCCACGGCGATTCAACAGAATCAAGGCCTGTTCCCCTCGTCTCATCCGCTGCTCAAGCTGCTCCCTGAGCAGATCCGAGATCACCAGGGCTTTGCCATGTCTTTCAAACTCGACCCGCATGTCGACAATGTGAACTCTGGGGAGAGAGCGCTCCTCGATGCGGGAGGAAAGGATGTGATATTCAGGACGTCCTTTCTGCACCGCAGCATAATAGGTTTCCAGCTGGGGCGTAGCGCTGCCCAGCACGACCAGGGCTCCTTCGAGTTGACCTCTCTTCAGGGCCGTGTCCCGGGCGTGATAGCGTGGCAATTCCTCCTGCTTATAGGAGGAGTCATGCTCTTCATCGATGACGATGATTCCCAGATCGGGCAAGGGAGCAAAAACCGCCGAGCGCGTTCCGACAACTACTCGAGCCTTACCCTCTCGGATCCTGAGCCACTCGTCGAAGCGCTCTCCTTCCGATAGCTGACTGTGCAGAATCGCTACCTGGGCACCAAACCACTGCCGAAACTGAGCCGAGATCTGTGGTGTCAAGCCTATCTCTGGGACCAGGATCAGAGCCGAACGGGACTGTTCCAACGCCAGGGCGATGGCATTCAGATAGATCTCCGTCTTGCCGCTTCCGGTGATACCGTGAATCAGCATGCTATTGAAGCCACCTTCTCCCAGGCGATCCCGAATGGCGTCCCTGATTTTCTGCTGGTCATCGGTGAGGCGGTGTCTGGTTGAAATCGAGGGTTGGGGTTGATTCGACCAGGGCGAGCGTCTCACCTGGACCTCACCAATCTGCAGTACCCCTCTTGCCGCCAGGTTCTTTAGGAGTCCGGTACTGCAGCCGGTCTCACGAGTGAAATGGGTAAGCAAGACAGGCAGATCTCGATTGCACAACATATCAACCACCGACTTCTGTCTAGGAGTCAGGCCGGTTTCCTCCGAACGGACCTCTTGGATGGCCAGCTGCTGCTTTAGCGGCCACCCACTCTTTCGGGAGAAGCGGCTGGAATCCGCATTCCGGCTGAGCAGCCCCGGCGGCAGCATCGTCCGTAGCACTTCTCCGAGTGGGCCGAGGTAATAACGGGCCATCCAGGCAGCTAGCTCCAGCAGGGTGGGTGAAAGGACGGGCTCTCGGTCTAGTACCTGGCGGATCTCTTTGATACCGGGGGTCACCTCTCCCTGCTCCAGGGAAACAATCATCCCTGTGAGGGATCTATTCCCAAAAGGCACCAGCACACGGCAACCCGGAACGGGCCCTTCCTTCATGGACTTGGGCATCGAATAGGAAAAGCTCTGAAAAACGGGGATCGGAACCGCGACCTGAGCCAGTCTGCCTCGCACTGGTTTACTCGAACCGGAATTGCTAAGGAAGGAGCCGGGCTTCACCAGGGCAGGTTACAGGTTGCAAGTTACAGGTTACAAGTTACAGGCTTCGTGACGCCCCAACCCTCGGGGCCATTCAACTGTGAGAGTCGTCACCCGATCTTATGGACTGCGTCCGATTTGATCGCAATCGACCGGCCGCTTTCTCCTAAAATCCGCCATTCAGATCGTCCGCAAATTTACCTAGCTTAGCCAGGAAGTTAATGGCTTGGACTCTGACAGATAATATCCTGAAACCTTTTTAGGTTTATTTAGATACAGCGTTTTGTGGTAGGGAGAATGGTTGGGACTATTCTCCCCACATCTAACCCAGATTCACTCCCCCAATCGGGACTAGTCCAGGGAGAACAACCCTCAGAGACTGTGGCAGGCTACCAGGAAACGGACAATGCTCGACGGCAGCTCTTTGGAGCGACTCGAAGCACTGGTTGCAATCGGTTTCAAGAAAGGTTCGCGAGGAAACCCAATGAAACGCTTCTGTCTTCTAATGGCGGTGTTCCTGCTCTCTCCGTCCCTGGGCCTGGCCGGGAGGGCTTCCTGTTTTCACGATTTTGCACAGGTGGGAGACGGTGGAGGCATCCGTACGCTGATCTTGATCACCACCCAGAACAGCGACGAAGCCATCGTTCAGATCCGCCTGATCAAGCCCGACGGTTCAAGTTTACAAGTGGATCTGGGGGCCGAGACGAATTCGAGCTTTCAAGTTCGAATCCCTCCGGGGGGCACCATCCAGTTGGCGACAGCGGGCGATTCCGACCCTCCTCAGCGCGGCTGGGCACGCTTGATCTCCTCCGAAGCGGTTGGAGCCCAAGTGCTGTTCGAGATCCGGGCCGAGAATCAGTTGGTGACCCAGGCGGCGGTGGAATCTTCCGGTGCTCTTCGCACTGCCGTGGTTTTCGTCAGCCAGGACGCACAAGGTTCCAGGAGCGGAGTCGCCATCGCCAATCTAGCCGACGCTGGCTCCACGCGGGTGCAGTTGACGCTCAAGAACAAAGCGGGTGAGACCGTCGCCACTCGCTCCCTCAACCTCCCTCTCTTGGGACAGGAGGCCAAATTTATTTCCGAACTGTTCGATGACATTGAAACCTTCCGTGGAACCCTCTGCATCAAGGCCTCAAGCCGAATTACGACTGTGGCCCTTCAGCAAACAGGCTTGGTGCTGGGCAGCCTGCCACCGGTTTTCTGAAGGGAGAACCAGAGATGATAAAGCGAATTTCCTTCTTTCTAGTCCTTGTCCAGACCGCGCTATCCAGGCTTGCTTGGACTGGTGATCTCGACACTGAATTCGAGGAGTTGAGGAGCCGGATCCAGGACTGCGAAGTCTCGGACGAGGTCAAGACCTACACGCTGGGTTTTGAAGATTTGGCCAAGTCGGTGATTGACGTGCCTGGGCAACTGACCTTCGTCTCTCGAAAAGAGTTGGAAATCGTCAAATGCATCGTCAAGTTCTTCTACCCCCTCTCGGAGAAGAAGGAGGGGGGCATGGATGTGTTGAACGACATGCTGGGGAAACTCGCCAGCCAACCCAACCCCATAGATTTGACGTCGGAGGGCAGGACAAAATCGGCACGTTCTCAGATTCTAGAGGTCAAGGTTCTGGTGGAATTCATGGGGGACGACGGCGCCAAGTGCGAGGATTCGATTATCCTGCGCTGGTTACGCTAGGGCGGACCAAGAAGCGGGAGATCTCAACCCTTGAGCTAGATCTTTGGCCTTGGAAGGGCAATCTCAGGGGACGGAATATATAGAAACCGGAAGGATAGGCGGAATTCAATCTGCCTTTTCGCCCACACTCGGAATGTCGTCCGCTGCGAAGTTGGTCGTGTGTTTGAAACTACCATCCTTGTCCTTGTTCCTCGAAAAGTTGACCCCATTCTTTTCAGTCAAAAACTTTTCGTGGTCGCATGACCGCCTGGTCTGCGCGGAATGACTGCTTTTGGCCCGTTAGGGGTCGTTCATTCGACGCTTCCGGGGAAGATTTTGAACATCCGCTTTTAGGTGTGGATTCAAGCGGCCGATCAGGGGCGGTCTACTCTGGCACCGTTTGTACGGTCAGATCTGGTTACTACAGCTCTGCAACCTGGGCCTTAAACCCCGTAGAAGGAACTGTTCAGTTCCTTCAGCTTGTCACGGACGGCTTTCATGTCTTCCCAGACCTGGCGCTTGGCACTCGGGTTCCTCAGCAGGTAGGCGGGATGGTAGGTCGGAATCAAGAGCCCTCCTGCAAACTCGAAAAACTGCCCCCGCATTCGTGAGATAGGCGTCTCGGATCGCAGCAGGGTCTGCGCCGCATACCTCCCGAGAGCCACCATCACTTTCGGGGCTATCACCTGAATCTGCTGAAAAAGGAAGCCCTCGCAGGTGGCCACCTCTTCAGCTTCTGGATCCCGATTGCCAGGAGGACGACACTTCAGGATGTTCGCGATGTATACCTGATCGCGGCTGACACCGATGGATTCAATGATGCGCGTCAAAAGTTGGCCGGCCCGACCGACGAAAGGAATCCCTTGAGCGTCCTCGTCTGCTCCGGGAGCCTCGCCCACGAACATCAGGTCCGCAGCAGGGTTCCCCACCCCAAAAACGATGTTCTTGCGCGTCTGGCAAAGCTTGCACCGCGTGCAGTCTCCGATTTCCTCTCGAATCTCTTCCAGAGAAGCCGGGAAACTGGACTTTTCCAAATTGAGATGGGTCACACCAATCTCGGAAAAAAAATTCAACTGATCGATGATTTCCCGCATTGGAAGTTACGTTAACAACTGGTGCTGATCGCGTACAGGAGGATGTTGGTATCAGCGAAACGCATGACGATTGTGTGCTTCTTCTCGGCTCAAACGATCTCCGGCACGAAAGAACTTGATAGTTCTCACGACATCCTGCTGCAGCCGTCTGCGCCTTTCGAAATCGGCCTCCCGACGCCCTAATCCAGCCAGGAACTCGCGCACCAGGGCGCTGACGGAGGTGTCCCGTTCAGCAGCCTTGATCCGAGCTTTCCAGTAGACATTATCCGGAACGGAAACAGTGATATTTTTCACAATTACACATTAACACAGTCATTGGCGGTGATGGCGAATAAGCACTAAGGCCTACCCTCGGCTCCAAGCCGAGGGGTTCGATCGGATGTCGAATCGAATTCGACTCATCTCTGATGACCTTCGTCGTGGCGGTGGTCTCCAGGCCGCCGTTGGTCGAGCTAGGCTCGACCGCTACACTTCGGCCAGGAGACCGAAGCCACGTCAGAGACCGACTCTACCAC
>Ga0310121_10002004_pt1 | contig 19905 bp, 23 predicted proteins | sample CB27_Tmax_986_MG_FD_203504 | JGI IMG/M metagenome (GOLD analysis project Ga0310121, IMG submission 203504) | Marine microbial communities from Western Arctic Ocean, Canada - CB27_Tmax_986 | ecosystem: Environmental > Aquatic > Marine > Oceanic | place: Canada: Western Arctic Ocean | collected...
TCAATCATCAATCATCAATCATCAATCATCAATCATCAATCATCAATCATCAATCATCAATCATCAATCATCAATCATCAATCATCAATCATCAATCATCAATCATCAATCATCAATCATCAATCATTAATCATTAATCATTAATCATTAATCATTAATCATTAATCATTAATCATTAATCATTAATCATTAATCATTAATCATTAATCATCAATCATCAATCATCAATCAAATGGGGGCGTGAATTAGCCGAACAAGCGTTTGCGAGCGTGCTACTATTTCTCATGTAAATCAGAAACGCTCCCCACACTATAAGTCGCGCCACCCTTGAGGCTGTAGTAGTTGGCGCACGTCTGACGGCATTGTTCGCGAATCCAATCGCGATCACTCGCGCGGGCGACAAATCGGCCAGGTGCCATCATGCTCAGGTCCTCGCCCGGGTCACCCTGGACAATCCATTTCGAAAGCCAGTTCCCGACAGCACCAGAACCCGCGATACCCATGGCCGCACACGCCGTCCCCAGCCAGACTCCTTTCAGCTCCGGAACCGGGCCCAGCACATACCAGCCGTCGGGAGTGCAGCTGACCATGCCTTGCCGAAATTTTTCAACGGCAAGTTGACCCAACGGAGGTATTACCGGTGACAGCAGATCGCGAGCTTCCTGAATCAACTCGAAAGGGGGCTCGATCTGCTCCGTATGCAGCTCCCCTGGGTGGTCTCTGGGATCCATCGCAGTCGGCTGCGAATCAAAGTAGCCAAATAAATAACCACCTTTCTCCGGTCGCATGTAACAGTTTCGATCGGGGATTCTCACAACCGGATGATGCGCGGGAAGCGATGGATCGACGACCGTTCTGGCCTGCTGCAGGCGAATTCCGTTGACAGGCGGTACAAAGCCAACGAACTGAGCGATCAAAGCTGTCCATGGCCCCGCCGTGATCACGACGTGATCTGCTTCATAGATTTGCTGGCCCGAACTGTCAGCGCCCTCCACTTTGACGCCTGTAATTTGATCGCCGTTGAATTGAAAACCAGTTACCTTGGCGTTTAGCTTGATCTCCACACCTAAGTCGCGGGCCGCTGCGCCGAAAGCAAGTGCCGTCTGGTGAGCATCGACGTAACCGTCGCCATGGACGTAGATCGCGCCTTCGATCGCCGAGGTCGCAATCGATGGAGCGCGCTGGCGGATGAAATCGTCCGATACGAATTCAAATTGAATGCCTTGGCTGGTGGCGGCGCTCACCTGTTTCTCAAACGCCGCCATCCGCTCGCGGCATAATGCCAGGTGCAGGCTGCCAGGCGTCTGTAGGCCGGGGTCGTGGCTGGTGTTCTCTTGAAAGTCGGTCAGCAGTTGCAGGGTATAAGCAACACCGCGGGCCATCACCGGATGCGAACGAAGCTGGCCGATTTGTCCCGCCGCCTGTCGTGTCGTTTCATCCGCAATTTTCGCATTGCGTTCCAGCACAACAACTCGGCCGGCCTTTCCTGAACGACCAAGATGATAGGCGGTACTGAGCCCCCAAATACCGCCTCCGACGATCACGATGGCGGGTGATGATGCATCGCCGCTCATGGTGGTAACTCCCGCTCTTCGTGATGTCGATGGCCAAGCAAGAAATACGCGGCGCTTAACACCAGCAACATCGTTCCAACGGACGAAAGGATGTACGTCATCAGGCGCAAAAACTCATACTTCGACAAACTGGCAGCGGCGAGATCCTTGGTCAACAGCACGCCGAACGAACCAAGGTAACCTGCGAAGTCGGCAAGATAAATGGCAAAGACGGCCGTGCCGACGACTTGGGTCGATGCGATCAGCCGATCAAACAGCACCGAACCATAGGGCACATAGGCCAGGTAGGAGCCCAGTCCAATCAGAATCATCCACGTCAATCCGGAAACGAGCCCGGCATCGTGCATCAGGGTTGCCACGCCCATCATCACCGTGCCGCCTGCCATGATGCAAAACGCACCCAAAAGCCCCAGTTTGTTGTTCCGAATTAAATTCAAACCCGCCAACGCGCCCATGACACCAAACGCCACCCACAACTCGCTGCGGGTAAACAACGCGAATTCCTCTTCGCCGTAGCCGAGTTGGGCGAACACCTCCACACCGAAGTTGTCACGAAAATCGCGATAGGCCAGCAGCATGAACACGACGACCAATAGCATCAGCATGCCAGGCAGAAAATGTTTGAGAAACGACCACCGATGTAGACTATCCATCCGCTCGCGATGGGTGCGAGCCAATTCATCTTCTGCCGTCTGGTTGGGAATATGATCCAGCAGCCATACGGAAACGATGAACAGGGGCAAGAAAAGTGCGCCGGTCGCCGCCGGCATCCAGAACTCGGCCACGTGGACGTTGGTCATGAGGTATCGGCCGACATCCTTTACCGCTCCACTGGCAAGAATGAAGGAACAGCTGAGTGCGGCCAGCAACAATTCTGACGTCCTGCGACCTTCCAGGTACCAGACCACCAGTCCCCAGACCATGCCCAACGGAAGTCCGTTGATAAAGATGGCCACGACTTTCCAATCGTTTGGCGACACAGCAAAAAGCAGCAATGCCACTTCCGCCAACAGGACACACATCAGTAGCATCACCGCCCTCCGCTCCCGCGTCATCTCAGAACAGACCTTGATTCCGATCAGTTTTGACAAGGCGTAGCCAGCGACCTGGCCAATGACAAAGGCGGTCTTCAGATCGATCTCCGTACCCAGTAGCGTCAACCCTTCATACTTCGCCGCCGAGAAAGGCTTGCGAAATGCGTACATACAGAAGTAGGTCGTAAACGCCGCGGTGGCAGCGTAGCCCGTGAGCACCGGTTGCGGTGCCCTGGCGAGTAGGGCGGCTAAGCGATTACTTCGCAGTGACATGACGCCAGATTATGGCGTTAAGTTTGAGGGAGTCGAGGACCCGTAGTTGGCTGGAAGCCTATCCCACGGTCACACGTCCGGCGCGCATGCGAATCACACGATCCGCATACTCTAACGCATCGCTGACGTGCGTCACCACCAGCACGGTGCCTCCCTCGCCGTGATGCACGAGTCGATCGCCGCGGAAAACGCCGAAACGGGCATCCGGTATTTCGACGAGTCGTGGATTGGAAATCGAGTGACGCTCCGTTTTCCGTATCGTCCTGATCGCCGCACGCCACTTCGCACGCCACCTTCGGAAAAAAGGAAAAAGGACACGCCATACAGGCGGCTTTTTGTTGATTTTGTGCCAAATTCGACTTGATGCACCTAGTGATCTGCTAAATGACGCGGGCGAAATCCATGTCCTCCTCTTGTTTTGTCCTTGTTCTCCGCTTGATTGTTCCCGCCGCAGCCAACTGTTGGTTACAATGGTGAATGAATTCATCCATGCTGAAAGGGAGCCAATTATGAGTTTGACAATTGATCTCACGAGCGAGGAAGTCGCGGAGATCAAGCAGATCACGCAAGTGCACGACGACGCAGCGGCCGTGACCAAGGCTGCCAGGGAGTATTTGCGGCAGAGCCGACTCCGCGAACTGAAAGCGGTTTCTGGCAAAGTGGACTACGAGGACATCTCGGAACGACTGGAGTCGTTGGAATTGAAAGAGACAGGATTTCCACTTTAGTGGACGACGGTTATGGAGGATTGGGTACTTGTCGACACACTGATTTGGGCTTCGTTTTTCACCAAGCCGAATTCGCGGGAAAAACGTGCCGTTGATGAATTGATAGACGCTGATTGCGTGGCCTTGGTTGGTCCGATTGTCGCCGAGGTGCTGCTTGGATTTCGCCGGAAGGAACAAGCCGACTGGGTTGCCTCGCGTCTCCGTCTGGCTCACTATGTCGACGCGACATGGGATGATTGGAAGTTAGCGGCCGAGATCGGCCGAGACCTCGCCACGCGTGGCCACGCAATTCCGATAACCGACCTGGTCGTCGGCGCGGTCGCCAAAAGGGTCGACATTTCAGTCTATTCTACCGATCCTCACTTTGATCTCATGCCGGACGTGAAACGTTATTGGCCGAAGCAGAATTGAGCCATTCGACTTCGCTCAACCGAGCGGTGCGTCGGCAATGGCCGCTATATGGAACACCTTTGCGTCGGCCAAAACCTTGTCGAGTTCCTCACGCAGAATCTTGAATGGATCTCTGTCGGCCGTTAAACAGAGGCAGTCGATGGCTTTGATTTCGTTGATGCGGTCCGGCAGGTTGAGCGCCTCCTGCACGTCAGACAGCAGGCCGAAAATCGTGATGTCTTCGATCGTGCCTTTTCCACGGCGGCCGTGGCGGCGACCAGCGAGAGAGCAAAGCTCACCTTACCGTGGCGCAGTTCCTTGAAGATCAGCGAATAGGCGAGCTTCACAACCAGGCTCCCGACCCGCGGAGCATGATCAGGGACCCGACGGCGACGATCAGCACCGCCAGGCCAACCAGCCCGATTAGGGCGTAATTCGGCGGCGTTGATGATCATCGAGTACAACAACTTCTGCCACTACCGGCGTCCGGTCCGCAGAGATTGCCGGGTCCTCAACGTCGGTGCCAGCATCCTCGCCTGGCGGAGTCCCGACGGATTCACCGGTTCGGGAACTGTCGCCGTTCACCGCAAACCGTTTAGTTGGCTGGCCCGCCGGTACATCGTGTTGGGGATCGTAGTCCGCGGCAACGGATTCGACCGGTTGATCGTCCTTTGGTTCATGTATTGGATGGCGGTGCTCATAGTTGTTATTCCATAACAGCTTTAACATTCCGAGGGCTGATCGTACCGTTATGCGCTATTTTGACTGTCAGGAGCGGTACGCGAAGGTACCAATATCGCGGCGACGAAGGGACCAATACATTTGACGTGAGTACGGGTTCCACTTCTCTGTTGCGTTTTCACTACGCCCCAGTCTGGTGGCCCCATATGACCGCGAATGTGGTACCAATTCAAACCGCGGGCAATACTCGAATAGTTGTAAATGGCTGGACCGGGTAAAACGACGAGTACATGCTCATGGAGTCAGCGTTTGTGGACGAACTTTAGGAGTTTGTGCCCGCTTTGCCGATTAGTATACTAACGTATTCGGTGTCAACTGGACTTTGGGAGTTTTTAGGCGCGGCCCTTTAGTGCAGAATCATGCGCTCCACCGAGCAAAGCTCGGCGGGGGCGTTTTTTGTGCGCGCGTTGTTAGTGCAGAATCATGCGCTCCACCGAGCGGAGCTCGGCGGGGGCGGTTGTTGGAGTTGTGGCGCATCCAAAGTCTCACGACTTCGGCTACAATTTCTCACGTGAAATCAACTTGTCCACAACTCGCTTTCCACTTGGGGCTGATAGCGACTTTCGCCTTGACCTTGCCAAGTTGCGATACCGCGAACCATCCCGACGCAACGGGCACGCAACAGCAACCGGATTTGGTCATTCGATTCGCCACATTGAGCAGCTCTTCCCACCGAGCCTGGAAGGCGGTCGACCTGGTCCGTACGGAACTGGAGAGTCGCTCCCACGGTCGAATCAAAGTCGTTCTCTATGACGCTGGTGTGCTGGGCGCCGAACGGCAGCTGTTGGAAAACTGCTTCCTAGGCATTGTCGATATGGTTCAGTGCACGTCGGCGGTCGTCACTAGCGTCGATCCTGTTTTCAGCCTGATGGATCTGCCTTACGTGTTTGTCGACGAACAGCACCATCGCCAGGTCATCCATGGACCGATTGGCCAGGATTTGCTTGACGGCCTAAAACGTCATCAACTACAAGGCCTGACGTTTTACTCCTGTGGCTTTCGAAACATGTTCAATACCCGCGACGTCCAGGTCGCGTCCCCAGCAGATCTGAACGGCATGAAGATCCGGGTGATGGAAAGTCCCGTCATGGTGGCATCACTCAATGCGCTCGGTGCCAGCGCCACGCCTCTGTCCGCTTCGGAAGTCTTTCAGTCGCTTAAGACAAAGGTGGTCGACGGCGCCGAGAATGATCCTGAAACGTTTGTGTCGCAAAAGTACTATGAGGCGGGTTGCAGCAATTACTCGCTCACGCGACACTTTGCCAACCAGCACGTGTTGGTCGTCAATCGCGCCTGGTTTGAGGGGCTGGAGGAAACGCATCCCGACTTACACCAGCTGATTCGCGATGTCCCACGTTCCATCTTGGATCGTTACAACCAGCATTGGGAGGAAGGCGTGACCGCAGCCATGGACAAGATGCAGGCGGTGGGCGTGACGGTAAACGAAGTCGACGATGTCACCGCGTTTATCGAAATGGCTCAACCAGTTTACGATGCCTTTTTCGCCAGTCATCCGGAGGTCTCGCGCGACTGGATTGATCGCATTAGGAAGGAGGGTGTGCGGTGACGTCCTCTTTCTATCGGATTCTCGATCGCGTGCTGGAAACGTTGCTGTTTGTCATCCTGGCGACGATGGTTGCGGTGGTGTCGGCAGCCGTGGTGTGGCGTTACGTGCTGCGCAGTCCCATAAGCTGGGCTGACGAGCTGGCCTCGATCCTGATGGTTTGGTTCACGTTTCTGGGAGCCGCCGTCGGCATGCGGGATCGAGCGCATTATGCCTTCGACTACCTGGTGACCGCTCTGCCACGCGGAGCGAAACGTTTTGTTCTGTTGTTGGGCCAAATGATCGCGATTGGCATTTCGATCGGGTTGCTCTACTGGAGTGCACAAATCTCTTTTCTCCTCCGCGAGTGGACCACTCCCGCGTTGGAGATCAGTCGTGCGCTGGTGTATAGCGCATGCCCGGTTGGCACCGGCTTTATCCTCCTCTATGCCGTGCGCGATTTGGTGCTTCATCTCAAAGGTGAGCCACGGCCCACCGGCGCAGCCACATCCGAGGAGTCGGGTGTATGACGCTGGTGCTGCTGATCACGTTCTTGGTTCTGTTGCTGCTGGATGTGCCGGTCGTCTTTTGCATGTTGATCGCGTCGCTGGCGGCCTTGTTGTTCAACGGCGATTCACCGCTGTTGATTGGATTGGAAATGAGCCGGGCCATGGCCTCCTTCTATCCATTCATAGCCGTCCCGTTTTTCATTCTGGCGGGCGATTTGATGAACGAGGGAGGGTTATCGCAGCGCATCACGGGCTTCATGCGGGCGCTGGTCGGTCATCGGCGGGGCGGGATGGCCATGGTGACGACGTTGTCGTCTCAAATGTTCGGCGCCGTGTCGGGTGCCTCGAGCGCCACCTGCGCGGCGATCGGATCGGTAATGATCCCGGTGATGGAGCGGCAAGGTTATTCACGACCTTTCGCAACGGCCCTGGCCGCCTGCTCGGGAACCATCGGTGCGCTGATTCCTCCCAGCCTGATGTTGTTGGTTTACGGGGTGATTTCCAACACCTCCATTGAAAAAGTGTTTTTGGGCGGGGTGCTGCCGGGAATCATGCTGGGGGTCGGATTAATGACCGTCAGCTATAGGTTCGCCCGCAAACAGGGCATACCGGTTGCCGACAAGGTCAGTCATGCCGAATTGTTTAAGAGCGCTTACGCGGCGATTTTTGCGATCATCCTGGTGCTGATCATTTTTGGTGGCATCCTGGGTGGGATCTTTACGGCCACGGAAGCCGCCGCTGTCGCAGTCGTGTATGCCTTGTTGGTCGGTGGCATGATTTACCGACGTTTGACCTGGAAAAACCTGCCCAGAATCTTCATCGGCTCGGCGAAAACAGCTGCGGTTCTCTGCTTTCTCACCTGTGCGGCGGTCTTGTTTGCCACGGTGTTGGCCTTGGGTCATGTACCGCAGACGTTGGCAGAAAGTCTGTTAGGAGGTTGTGGAAGAGTTGTCGAGGCCCTGGGACGCGATCTCGATCCACAGACGTTTGCCTTGTTGAGAAAAGTCCTGGTGCTCTTGGTGATCAATCTTTCCCTGCTCTTGATCGGGATGTTCGTTGACGGCGGCCCAGCGCTGCTGATCGTCGTGCCGGTGCTGTTACCAGTGGCCAAAGAAATTGGCGTCGATCCCGTTCACTTTGGCGTGATCGTCGTCTGTAATTTAATCATCGGCCTGGTCACACCGCCGGTGGGAACGACGTTATTTGTCGCCAGCAGCGTGGGGGGCGTGAAGATGTCGGCGATGATTCCGCACGTCTTACGTTTTTTGGGAGTCATGATTGCCGTGCTGATGTTGGTGACGTTTGTTCCGGCGCTTTCGTTGTGGCTGCCGGGATTCTTGGATTAGGTAGCCTGGGACTCCCGTCCCGGGCGTCACAATGTCAGAACTAGAATTAAACGTTAACGCCAAGCGTCAACCCGGCGCAGGTGCCCGGGACTGGAATCCCAGGCTACGATGGCACATCACCGGATAGGTAAGTGTCAATGGCTCGATGTGCCGTGGAGAGTTAACGCCGTTGCCCTTAGCCATACCGTGTGATGTGGTACAATGCAGTCATGGACTTTGCGCCGCAACAAGACTGGGTCGCTTACGAAAATCGAACACGTGATGTCGATGTTGAGTGGGTCCGTAATTCGACTCCCGCCGAGCGGTTTGCGATTTACGAGGATTTCTTCCGAACGTTGATCGGTTGCGATGAATTCCGAGGTGATGTCACTCGTCTGGAGGAGCGGCATTGGAAAGACAAGCTCGCACTACGAGAGAAGATGGTTACCGCGTTTCGAATTCTAGACGAGTTTCGTTTTGGACACTCCTCTCCTGACAACGCTGGCTGACGCAGCCGAGTTTCTTATCATTATGAAGGTGTTGGCTGGACGACCTCAGGATCAACAAGACGTCGACGGTATTGCCCGTGCCCATCGTGACGAACTTGAATGGACTTATTGCCTCAACACGGCCAAGTTGCTAGAGGAAGCTTTGGATATCGATCTCGTGCAGCGCATAGAGGATTTGCGATCTGAAGAATAGGCAAGACCGATCGATTCGCATGAATCGGCTGTCCCGTCAAACCATCCGCATCGTCATCCCCCCATCGATGGCAACCGTTTCGCCGGTAATAAAATCGTTCGTGACCAATTCCGTGATCAACGTGGCGACGTCCTCGGGTGTTCCCTCACGATGCAGTGGAATTCGATTGGCCAGGTTGTTCTGCTTGGCTTCCTCCGACATGCCGTCTTGAAAACGTGTGCGGATGATACCGGGGGCCACGGCGTTGACCCGGATGTTATCGTCCGCGAAGTCACGGGCTAGAGCGCGAGCCATTTGCGGTAGCGCACCCTTAACCGTCTGGTAGCAGATTGTTCCGGGACAGCCCCGCATCCCGGCGCCGGACGAAATCAAGATAATCGCGCCCTCCTTTCTTGTTTTCATGACCGGGACCGCAGCCCGGCAAAGGTGGTAGACAGCATGAACATGCACATCAAACGCCTTCATCCAATCCTCCGGCTCGACGTCAAAGATGGTCCCCAAGGTCGCTGCACCAGCTGCGTGAATGAGCACATCCACGCCCCCCAGCTTCTGAACGGTTTCTTCCACGCAACGCCTGGCATCTGCCGGAAGACTCATGTCACCCAGGACCAGCTCACACTGCCGGTCCAGCTGCTGAATGCGGCGACGCGTCTCAGCCGCCTCTTCATCGTCATGGCGACCATTGATGGCAACATGGGCTCCGCGCTGGGCCAACGCGATTGCTGTCGCCGCGCCAATTCCCTTGCTACCTCCCGTAACCAAGGCTATCTTGTCTTGAAGATTCATCTGAGTTGCTCCATTTCGATGCGCATCTGGTTCAGTCTCCCGACAATATAAACTACCCAGACTCGTATGTAAGTACTGTCAAGAAAGCACGTCCATGGCCGAAGATCTAAACTCGCAATCGCCCGACGACGCGTCGACTCCACCAGCTAGAAAGGGCTCACGCCGCCAGAAGATATTGATCCTCGCCTTGATTCTGATGGTCGGAGGATTGATCTACGATCGCCAGGTGGCCCGACCCAGTAGCCAGCAGGCCTATGACAAGGCGTTGGAGTTGGTCGACAAAAACGTCATGACCGCGGCCGACGGTGAATCGGTAACGAACCAGGCTGTGCAGGCCGCCTTCGGCAAGAAACCGTCAAAGCTGGTCGAGACGGAAGACTATACGATCGAGACTTTCCGCTGGCGACGCGGGTTATTGGTTCTCAGCTATGACGTCAATGTCGTCTATGCGCACGAAGACGGACGACTGGTCCTGAAAAACGCGCTGCTCAACAAGATGCCCGAGGAAAGTCAGTTGCCGGGTTACGAGTATCCGCCGGTACTCCCACCACCTGGAGAGGAGTCGGAGCCACCGTCGTAGCCTAAGCGTCCCCGCTTGTGCGGTTCGGTGTTGCCTTCGATCAGCCGAGGACGCTTAACATTCGGTTTGCCACCATCACTGGAAAGGCACCCCCCTGCAAATTTGACGCCCACATTACGGCAAACCAGTGACTGTTCCGTCCCAATCCCCAGAGAATCATTTTGTGGGCGGTATCCAGCCAGTGTCGCTGTGTGTCGGGGGGCAACCATCCTAAACGGTATTCTTCTGGAAAACACCGCTATTGCCAGTTGTCGGCGATTGAGAAAAGCCTCGCAAGTGGCAGCTCAAAACCGGGTAGCAGGTCTGTTCTATAGACGTCGCCTTCCGCAATCACCTGTTCGCGGTGGTCCCGATGATAAACCCTCACGATCCGCTTGAACCGATCGATGCCCCAATATTCTTGCACACCTGCTTCACGGTATTCTTTTGTCTTCTCTTGGTAATCCCGACTCCGATCTCGTTTTGATTGGGAGACAAACTCGATGGCAATCGCAGGTGTATCTTCTTGCGCATCTGGAACTCGTCCCAACCCCACCCAAATTACTCGGTCCGCCCGCCGCCGTCCGGTCCGAGTATGCACATAACGTTCAGGCATCGTCCTGTCCAAGACGGAACCTTGGGGATGGTTACGTTGATAGTCGCGTAGTAGGAACCCCAGTTCATCGTTTGGATCACTCTCTGCCTCTGAAGGAATTGAATTCACAATGACAACTCCATTCACGAGTTCATAACAGAACTCGTCGTCAAAGTCCTTAATCAGATCAAAATCTTCAGGTGGCATAACCATGCCATTTGACGCGGCATCAAGCCTATATCGCGTGTGACTTTCGGATATGCTCATTTCTAGCACCTCAGACAAACTATCTATCTATGCGTCTAGTTCATGATTGGCTTATTTATGCGAAAATACAATGTCAATCAAGGTGATTCGGCGGACTTATCACTCTTGTTGTTCAATCCACAACCGAGACTCTTCAGCGTCTGGAACCACCACCGTCACCTCTCCGTCCGGCCAAACCACTTCGATCTCACGAGCCTTACCAGTCACGGACATTCGCGATTTCAACACGTGGAATGCGAATAAGTTTCTTGGTTCGCCGCTGGTTGATACCAATGAGGCAACGGGTCAAGCCGCGAGTCGACAGCCGCGAGCGGCATTATCCGCCACGCCTCCTAACACGTTGAGTGTCGGATTTGCAGCTGACGTCGGGCGAAGCCAGCTGGGGATCGATAGAAGGCTGGCCGAGAGAATCGAGAAATTTCAAAACGGCGCCGAGGCCTCCGTGGAGCATTCGTGGGAGCGGTTAGATAGGCGCTGGACGTTATTCGGCCTGTGGCATGATGGATCGGATCGGGATCTTGCCCGCTGGAAGATTGGTGGTCAGGTCGAGGTCGACGAGTCGGTCAGAGACGAGGTTTTTGCGCGATGCTCACCACTTGCGGCATCTGCATAAAACGACTCACGAGTTCGGCTACTTGGTGAGGCTAACCTGTCTTCACGGCCAACTGACAAATATGGTATTTTGGCTCTGGAGGATCCCTTCAATGGCGATGAACATTTCCCCAGAAAACGAAAAACTGCTAGACGAAGCGGTCGCAAGCGGCCAGTACAAGTCTCAGGACGAAGCACTTACGGAAGCGCTTCGTTTGCTCCGTGAAAATGGAAACCATGGAGAGGCAAGGAATCGTTTAGCGTCGGGCGAATGGCGGAGAAAGTTTGAACGGCACCTTGCCTCGACTCCAAAAACCGCCGCACGCACAGTGGACGATAGTCGAGAGAGCATCTACGAAGGCCGTGGTGGATGACGATCCTTATCGATACGAACGTGCTCGTTCGCCTCGACCATCTTGGGAATCCGCAACGGGAGACGGCTCGGAAGGCGCTTGAACGATTAGTTGATGATGCTCATGACCTTCGTACCGTCCCCCAGGTACTGTACGAGTATTGGGTTGCTACCACCCGCCCTGTAGATGCAAACGGCCTCGGCTTCTCAATTGAGGAAGCCGACCGATTGCTCACAGACTTCAAAGAACTCTTCCCGCCGCTTCGAGACGAACGCGGAATCCTTGAGCGGTGGCAGGAATTGGTCATCCGCTACGCGGTCCAGGGAAAGGTGGCTCACGATGCGAGGATTGTTGCAGCCATGCTGCGGCATGGACTCACACATCTTTTGACTTTCAACGATTCCGACTTTGCTCGATTCACCGAGATAGTAGCTGTCACTCCAGAATCAGTTGTTTCGGGAATGGCACATATTGGTGGGGACTGATCTCCTCTTTTTCTGAGCAGCGAGGGCGCGTAAGACCAATTGAATCTTGCCCAGGAAATCATCCGGAACAATCTGCCCTTTGCGCATTAAATGAGAATAGTTTTGAACAATCTCTTTATGGAAACAAGACAAATGACTAGGAAAGCACAGCACTTCACAATAGCCATGGTTTGGATATTGATCGTGGGTGCCGGTGTCGTGAAAACGTCTCTGGGTAGTAATGCCCCCGGTCCAAGCGGTGATATGTCGTGGTGGTATCGTGAGCCTGGGGGGAGCTTCTGGGAAGGGATGCCGATCGGTACAGGCAGGCTAGGCGCGATGGTGCTGGGGCAAGTTCGGGATGAGGTAATCAATCTCAACGATGAGACGCTCTGGTCCGGCGGGCCTTACAACTCCGTGCGTGAGGGCGGGCTGGAAGCGCTGCCGGAAATTCGCAGACTGGTTCTGGCGGGGAAGGAAAACGAGGCCCAGGAGTTGTGCTGGAAACTCATGGGGATTCCGCACGATGTGCAGCACTACAACGCGATGAGCGAGTGGCATCTCTGTTTTGAAGGGCACGACAAGGTAACTGATTACGTTAGAGAGCTTGATATGGACAGTGCCATGGTGAAGATTTCTTATCGCATTGGTGATGCGAGGTATAAACGGGAAGTCTTTGCCAGTTACCCCGACCAGGTAGTCGTAATGCGGCTCAGCTGCGACAAACCCGGTCGAATTTCATTCAGCACACACTTGACCAGCATCCAACCGACCGGGGTTAGCGGTGTTCGCGGTGACAACGAGCTGGTCATCACCGGCAAAACTAAAGAGTTGACAGAACCTGGTTACGGGCAGGAAGGCGATCCCTACGGCGAAAGAGTCATCAAGAGCAAGATGACGTGGGAAAACCGGCTGAAAGTGATGGCTCAAGGCGGCCGTGTCACGGCAATCAAGATTTCAGGCGCAAAAGAAAGCACCGCCAATGGGATGAAAGTCGAAGGCGCCGATGAGGTGGTCATGATTGTGGCCGCAGCCACGAATCTGGTGGACTGGAACGATGTCAGCGCCGACCCGACGGCCCGCTGCGATGAATATATGCTGGCCGCCAAAAGACCTTACCAGGAGCTATTGAAGAAGCACTTGGACGATTACCAACCGAAGTTCAGAGCGTGCGAATTGTTTCTGGGTAAGAATGGACAGGAAATCAATGACACGACTACCAGGCTGGCCAATCTAAAAAACGGTGGAGAGGACCCTCACTTTCTGACTCAATATTTCCAGTACGCTCGGTATTTGTTGTTGGCGGCCGCACGGGAGGGAACGCTGGCGTTTAACAATCACAACCTCTGGCTGGACAACCTGGAGGGTCGCTGGGCCGGGCGGTGGACACTAGATATTAATCTTCAGGAGTGTTATTTCCCGGTGGAAAATACAAACCTGGCCGAGCTGAATGACTCGATGCTGTTGTTGGCTAAATGGCTCAATCAAAGCGGGACGCGCACCGCCAAAGAGCTTTACGGCTGCCGGGGTTGGACGGCTTCCATCGGCGCGGACATCTGGATGCACACGTCACCGCAGTGCTCGCCGTCTTGGGGCATCTGGCCGGTCGGTGGAACCTGGCTGATGATGACGCTGTGGGATCACTATCTTTTTGAACCGGACCAGGAGTACCTGAAAGAGATTTATCCGATCTTAAAGGGGTCGGCTCTGTTCGGTTTGGATTTCTTGATCGAAGACCCCAAGAGCGGGTATCTGGTTACCTGTCCATCGTATTCGCCTGAGAATGACTGGGTTAAAAACCGGGGCACGGATCAAGAACAGTCGGGGCGTGTAACTCTGGCGCCAACGCTGGATAGCCAGTTGCTGCGCGATGTTTTTCATTGGACGATTCAGGCCTCAGAGATTCTTGATTGCGATGCGGAACTTAGAGAGCAGTTAAAAGCGGCTCGTCGGCGACTGCCGCCGAACCAGGTCGGCAGTTGGGGACAGTTGCAGGAATGGCTCTACGACTGGGACCGTGAGGACGACACGCATCGCCATCTTTCACATTTATACGGCTTTTATCAGAGCAACCAAATCACTCTGCGCGGTACGCCGCGGCTTGCCGAGGCGGTGCGGGTTTCGCTCGAGCATCGGTCGGACCCGGTGATTGCCGGTCATACCGATGTCAACAAGATCAATATGTGGGCCCGATTCGAAGATGCCGAGCGCGCCTACTACTTCGCCCGGCGCATGGCACCGTGGACTCAGGACAGCGATCAAGTCCCCTCGCAGGAAGGTAACCAGGCTATTCAGGGCTGGGCCGCCGGAATCGCGGAGATGCTTTTGCAAAGCCATGCGAGTTGTTGCCTATCGAAAGACCCGCAAGATATTCCGCTCGATGCGGGCGGGGAGATCAGTCTCTTACCGGCTCTGCCGAATGAATGGCCGGATGGCTATGTCAATGGGTTGCGGGCACGCGGTGGTTATACCGTGGATATCCAGTGGAGAGACGGCAAGCTGCATGAAGCGGTGATCCATTCAAAGCTCGGCGGAAGATGTCATGTTCGGTACCCGTCACCGTTTGAAGTACAAGGTGGTTCGCTTGCAGTAAACGTCAAAACGGTGGAACCATCGGTCCTTCAGTTCAATACCCAAGCAGGTCAGAGGTTTATCATCACACCAATAGAATAAAACCCTGCGTTGCATTTTTTCCGTCGATGTCAAGTATTCAGGTTGCCGGCGGAGTGAGTCGGGGATGGTTAACCTTCTTGAATCCGGTTAAGTCGTTCCATAATCTCGGGCTCTTCCTTGACTTCGGCCAGCGGCGCGAGCTGCGAATTGATGTGGCTCCAATCCAGATTCGAGCTTCCCTGGCGCGCGACAATGGACTCGACATCATGCCAGTCAATCGCTCTGGCAGCGAAGGCCTTGAGCACAATCAAATCTTCTGCAGTACAAAGGACCAACTGCTTGCCGGGTAGCATGGCGATCCTGACGGCACGATTAATGACCGTTTCCTCGAATGGCAAACCGGCTAGCGCGATGTCGATCCCTATATTTCGCTCTGCCTTAAGGAGCACCACGCGATTTCGCAGTGCAAAGTCGAGACAGTTTTCCACTCGGGCTTCGAAGAGGATGAGAAGTTCCTCGACGAATGCCTCTTCCTCACCAAAACCCGTAAACAACGAAACATCGACATCAAGGGTCACACGCGGCTCACCCCAATGCTGCACGGCAAGCCCACCTATAAAGCAGAACCGCCATCCGCGCTCTTCGAACAGCTCTTGGATTTGAGTCGCAACATCGATGAGATCCTTCATGAGTTACGTAGCCTGGCAAACATAGCTTGCTGTTGGACAAGACCAGACGTCGCACGCAACGGAACCGTGTTGTTGGCCCAAATTGAGGCTTGCGAAAGTGCCTCAATGGATTCTTGGGTATCAATCGATGCAAGACGATCGCGACGCAACGCCGACAATTCTGCACCAGCTTGTTTCCAAGTCGCGGCCCATTGTTTAAGATCCATGATACGGCTGTCCTCGATTGATGACACATTCAGCGCGACATTCCATTACGCCAACGGTGCATGTTAGGTTTCGAACTCATCCCAAATTATACCACGTTGCCTAAGACCACGAATACCGAGAAATACTGCTACGCAGAACCACGTCGAGTAAGCGTCCCCGCTTGCTCCATTTCAAGGTCCAAAGACACAAGCGGGACGCTCATGCTACGGGACACGCCTCGAATGCGAACTAGTATTACCACAGTCCTGGCCTTAACGGCAACGTTCAGTTCAGCTTACCTCGGCGCCGAAACCACGTCGAAGTCACGCCCACTTGAACTCTCCCTGCAGCGGCGTGATCCTCAGACCGACAAGATCACGATTCAGCCGGAAACGATTGATAGCTCCAAAATCGGTGTGGTGGTCATCGACATGTGGAACGGATACATGTGCCCGACCGGTGCGGAGCTGTTTGGCGGAAGCCTGGTTCCGCGGATGAGTCGCGCTTTGGACGGCGCGCGGACGCTGGGGATGACCGTCATCCATGCGCCCTCGGACGTGGCTGATTTTTATGCGGGTTGGCCCCAGGCGGAGAAGGTCGCTGCCCTGCCTCGCTACGAATTGCCCAAAGTCGCCGACGTCGCGATGCCCGGATTCCCGGGGTACCAAGATCCGTGTTTGTGCGGGCCGGGAATCAAATGCCCATACATGCACAGCTGGGATGGGATCCATCCCGATCTAAAGATCGCCGACGAGGACTATATTCTCGTGGGACCTTCCTACGGAGAGCGGGGTACGCAGCGGCTCCATGCCATCTGCCGCGTTCGTGGCTTGACGCATCTGATTTATATGGGATGTGCGACGAATTGCTGTGTCGTGGCCAAGGCGGCGGGGGCGATCTACATGGCAAATGCTGGAATTCCGGTGATCCTCGCTCGCGACCTCACGGAGGCGGTCACCAAATACGATCCCGAGAGTAATTACACGCCAGATGACGGGACCACCCAGTCGGTCAAGGCAATCGAGCGGGCCTCGATGCCAACGATCGACATGGCCGACGAACTCAAAAAAGTTGGCCTCTGGGGAGACAATTGGCGTACCGACCCAGTCCACATGTTTCCGCATTGGAGCAACCCAGCTGAACCGTACACGTTCGAAGACTCCTTTGCAATGACGCTTTCCAGTCCGCGATTGCCGGACAGCCAGATTCATTACACCTTGGACGGTAGTGAACCGGAGCTGACTTCGGCGGTATACACGGAGCGTTTAAAAATCTCCCAGAGTGGCAACGTTCGCGCGGCGGCTTTCCAAGGTGGACGCCAGGTGGGCTTGGAAAGCAAGTGTCATTTTGTTCGCATCATTCCGCTGCCGCCCGAGCCTGATGTCCACTTGTCGGATCTGACGCCGGTCCGTGCCACGGCCCCGCTGATGTTGGACGGACATACCTCCACGGGGATCGCGGAGAATATTGGCATCGATCGTTCGTTCGGGGACCTGCAGCTGCGAGTCCAAGGCACGACCTATGAAAAAGGAATGGGAGTCCATTCGCCATCACAGCTGCTCTATGAGCTGCGCCCAGATTTCGAGGAATTCGTCGCGCTGGCCGGTGTGGATGATCAGGTGTTGGACCATGACAGTGGCATGCACGTTGCGAATCACCCCAGCGTTGTCTTTCGCGTGTTCATCGATGGCCGTCAGGTGGCCGAGAGTCCCACGATCCGCACCGGGCGAACGTGGCGATTTCGCGTGAAGATTCCACCGGGGAGCGAGCTGATCAGTCTCGCCACGATGGATGCTGGTGATGGACGATTTGAGGATGTCGCCGATTGGGTGCGGGCGGGGTTCCTGTTGAAAGAATAGGCCGAACTCAGACTGTGCCGCGCAATGATGAAATCGGCTCTCGTTACGATGAAGCTGGCGTCGCGAACGGCCCCTCAACCCGAAGGCAGAGCTGTTCTGCTAGTGTAGCCCGCCACTGGATGGCCTCCTTCGACTTTCGATTGTCGTAGGTCAGACTTGTGATCTCGGCATGACTCGGGTCATCTAGTAGCGGGCGTGCTGCAATTTCCATTCCCGCTGCTCGGATGTCGCCTGCGCGAAAGACAGCGACGAAGTATTGCTTTCCCGCTCGGCCAATAGCGGCTTGATCGATCGTCTTGTACTTAGCGCGCGATACTGAAATACCCGTGTCATCATTCCGGTTGGGTCGAAACGCTTCCGGTTCTAGCGGTGGAATCCGTTTTGCCTCGTACCAATTTGTAGAAACCGGAATCCGACGGTACAGAAATTCATCATCTAGTACCGGCTCACCGCCAGGCAACTCCGTCATGTTGCCTTGGTCACATCCTGGTGAATGCTATGCCGCCACAGGAGCTGACTACTCGTGAACAAAGAAGATTCAATTGATCCGTCAACATCGATTTCGATCGACCAAGTCCGGTCTGGCAGCCGCCATCGCAAGACGATTCCACCGTCTCCATTTGTCAAAAGGGTGTCGGGCGGGTCGACCGCGTAACCGCAAAGGGCGTCAGCGACGTCTTCGGCGACAGCCACTAGCGCTACGGTTGGAGCGATGACGCCTTCATCTTCCAATTGGACCGGATCGCTCTTCCACTTGGCCAGTTCCAACATGACTGTCTGCCACCGACCACGCAGATCGGTGTCAATGATGTCCTTTTCGTCTTTGGACAAGTGATTGGGCTGAAGGACCGGCCGAATCAAACAACCAATCCTTTCCGCCAATGTATCAGGTAGTTCAATGATCTTCATTTCGTCGGCCTCGTAAACGCTGAGACCATTATATCAGAGTTGCAATGAAAATGATAAGACGACTGAACCAAAGGGGCGCAAAAGGACACGCCATGCGTCTGCATCATTTCGCGGGTCACGTGAATCAAGTCCATATTGGCGCAGAATCAACAAAAACCCGCGTGCATTGCATGTCCTTTTTATTCTATCCATGTGCCATCACAACTACTCAATGAGCTGCGCCCTGAATTCAAAGAATTCGTCGCATTGGCCGGTGTGGATGATCAGGTGTTGGACCATGACAGCGGCATTCACGTTGCCCATCGCCCCAGCGTTGTCTTTCGCGTGTTCATCGATGGCCGTCAGGTGGCCGAGAGTCCCACGATCCGCACCGGGCGAACGTGGCGATTTCGCGTGAAGATTCCACCGGGGAGCGAGCTGATCAGTCTCGCCACGATGGATGCTGGTGATGGACGATTTGAGGATGTCGCCGATTGGGTGCGGGCGGGGTTCCTGTTGAAAGAAATTCAGAGTCGGTGAAGCGACACGTTGTAGACCGACCAAATACGGTCGTTGCCAGCCGGGTGCCACGCCACCGTTACCTGCCGATCTGGGCATATTTTGACCAACTGGTTCAGCAAAGACATCAATCACGGCGGGAGGGAGAAACTTGTTCGCATTCCAAATATTAAAATCCCGCACGTCGGTAACACCGTCGCCGTTGAAGTCACCGCCCGCCCATCCGGTCCCAGTTTGGAACTTGTGCGAATTCCAATGATTGTAGTCATTTGAATTGACGCTGCCGTTCAGCGTGGCATCGCCATACAACTTGCCCATCACGACCAGCACCAGTTCATCGACATCTTGCTGGTCAATTACACCATCGTGCTTGAGGTCGTAGCTCAGATCGTAAGGAGCGCCGCCAGCGGCGATGCGCGCGTACAGCGAGTCGATATCGCCTGCGTCCAAGAGAAAATTGTTGTTAAGGTCGCCAGCAATGACAGGGTTCTCAAACAGGGCGTCGCGCACTCCTCGTAGCATCGAGGTTGCGTCATTCTCACTGTCAAAGCCGAACAGGAAGACACCCTTCATGCCGTTGTTGATCGCATAGACCGTGCGGTCGTACGCGTCGTCCGGGTCGAGGCCGAATTCATTCCAGCCAGTGGCCATACCGGCGGCCAGTTGACTGTTGCTGGCACCACGATTGTTCCAATAACTATGAAAGCTCGGCACCTC